>ERZ1673738.5360-NODE-5360-length-11725-cov-26.940531_pt1 | contig 11725 bp, 7 predicted proteins | sample MGYA00580198_ERZ1673738 | MGnify/ENA primary metagenome ERZ1673738 (study PRJEB41218, sample SAMN15661784) | gut metagenome | host: Homo sapiens | place: Canada: London | collected 2015-08-20/2019-03-30 | study: EMG produced TPA metagenomics assembly of... | reverse complement strand
TTCTCAACTACAAGGTAGTCCCCCTGCTTGAGTATTATTATAGTTAAGAAGTCCCCAAAAGTCAAGTCTACGCATTTAGGGCGGTAAAAGTCCACGGAAATCAAGGGTTTTTCCGCATGGTCGGCAGGCAGGTGGATAAAGTTATCCTGTTCCCCTCAAAACAGGGTTCTAAATGCGGGAAAATGGACAAAAAAGAAGCGCCGGACGCAGAGGTTTTGACAGCCCCCGCGCCCGGCGTTTTGCTTATTCGTCTGTGAAGTGGAACCGCTGCGCCGCAAAGTCGGCGTCGCTCATGGCGTCCAGCTTATCGGCGGTCTGGCAGGCCAGCGCCGCCATTTCCTTGTCCATGTCCGGCAAAGCTGCCCGGAAATTTGCCGCCGTCCTGTGGCGGTCGGCATTGTGGTACAGACAGATCAGGTTTTCTTCTTCCACGGTGAAATACATTCCTCATACCTCCATTTCTTTTGATTTTTCCCGCGCCGGGGGCTTCTTTTTCTGTTCCTCCTTGGCGGCGGCAAGCTGCGCCCGGATGGACGGTTTCTTTTGTTTCTGCGTCGTCCTGCGGGTCTGCTTGGGCTTTTGGGCCTCCGCCTTGGCTGCCTCGGCCACATCCAAAAGGGAAATCTGTTCCCCGGCTTTTGCCCTTGCTTCCAGTTCCTCCATAGACGGGGCATTGTTCATCATGCCGTCGATCATGTTGTAGTTCTGCTCGGTGGACATTTCCGCCGTCTTGATATGGCTTTCCTGCTGGGCGGGGATGGCAAAAGCCCTTGTGCCGTTTGCCATAATGAGATACCTGCCGTCCTCCGACTGGTGGTGGAATCCATACCCGGCGGCCTCCATCTGTTCCCGGCTCCTGTCGGTCAGATAGAAACGGCCCCGTGGCGTCTGGATTTGTTCGCCGGTCATGCACTCGTCTGGCGTGAGCTGCTTTTCCGGCTGGGCGAAAAACTCCGGCACCTGCCGGTAGTCGGCCCCCTCGTCCACATAGTAGGCGGTCTGTTTCCCATCCTGCCGGAACACCACAATATCCCCCATTGAGAGGGAATGTCCCTTGTAATCGGCGGGATGTTCCATGTTGAAGCGGCGGTAAATCTCGTCCAGTGTGGTGTCCTTGTCCAGCGGCGCGGTGTAGACAAGCTGGTAATTCTTCCTGTCCACCGAAAGCCCATCTGCCTGCAAGTCCTCATAGGAACGGTAGCGGAAGTCGCGCCCCTCCGGGCCGGGCGGCACTTGGTAGATGGAAAAGTTGGGCTGCGCTGGTGCTTCATAATCAGAGGCAACATATTCCTCCACCGTCAGCCCGGCAGCGGCGGCCTCCTGTTCCAGCTCTGCCTCGATCTGTTTTTTGTAGTCCTGCAAGCTCTGGTCGAAGTCGGCAAGCTGCGGCGGCTCCGGCAAATGGTACTGGCCCTGATTGAGAAGCGGGCGGCACTCCTTTACATAGTCCAAAACCGCATTGAAATAAGCGGTCTGTTCCGGCGTCAGGGTTTCCCCGGATCGCAGGGGTCGCCGGGCCTCTTGCTCCATAGCGGCCAGATTGCAATGCAGCTCCATATACGGGACAAACTCATGCAGCAGCATATCCCGCTGGGCCTTGTCCGCCTCCCATGCCTCCGGCCCCTCATGGTGCAGCACATGGTTTTTCCAGCTTTCATCCTGTGCGTAGTATTCGTGGTAGCCCCGGATATGCTGGATCAGGGAACCGTCCCCGTCGCCAAAGTCCTGCCGTCCCTCGTAGCTGTCCGGCTGGCCCTGCATGGTAAAGTCAATGCGGAACTTGGTCTTGTCGTACCAATGGCCCGTATAGCCCGGCTGCTCCCGTTCATGGCGTCTGGCGCTGTCCAGCTCCTTGAAAACGGCCTCGGCTTCATGCAGCGGCATTTGCTGGCCGTCTTTCAGATGGGGGCTTTCACTCCAAAGGATCGTGACAACCGGCTCCGCTGCCGGATTCTGCGCGATCTGCCGCTGGGCGTTGGCAACGGCAATCTCACTTTCGATCTCGCTTTTCACAAAGGAATCCATCTGGCCCTTTTGCAGTTCGTAGCCCTGTTCACACAGACGGTTGATAAGCCCGATCACCTTGTCAGTATCGCCCACGGCCTCGGCATAGGCCACGATCAACTGCCGTTCCTCGCTGCCCAAACGCGGGGCGTTTTTCTCCGCCAGCTCAATCAGGGCGGCGGCCCGGTCAGCCGGGGACGCCTCCGGCATGAACGGCTTTCCATTCAAAAGGCCGTCGATCCCGTTCCATGCCTGCGGCTGGGGAATGGCGTTGGCCTGTTCGGTTGCTTCCAGAAAACCGTCCAGCCTGTCGCCGGTCAGGGGTTCCATCGTCCCAGCCGGTCGCTCATGGATGGCAAGGATTTCTTTTCCGGCTTCCGCAAGGGACAGGTCGGGATTGTCAAGCTGGCCTCCGTCCAGTTCCTTGTAGTCGGGGTCATACAGCGTGTAATCGTAGCCGGTTTCCGATGTCTGGATATACAGGTAATCGCCGCTTTCCAAACGGTAGGCGGCCTCCTGCTGGGCTTCTGCCTGTTCCAGCGTTCCATCCCCGGCAATGGTAAAGCCCTGCGCCTGCGCCGCCTCCTTGGTTCCCTGCGACACTTCGCCGGTGGATTTCAAATCTGCGTCAATGAGGGTTTGCAGCATGGCTTTTACGCTGTCGGTCATTTCCTGCTGTTGCTCCGGGGACAGCTTGGAAAATACGCTGTCCGGGTCTGGCTGCTCGGCGGCCTGTTCCAGCGGCGCGGCCTGCGGCTGTTCCTGCTGGGTCTGCCGTTCTTTCTGAAGCTGGGCAAGGTGGCCGTCAATGGTGGTAATCAGCTCATGGGCGGTGGCCCGGATGGTTTCAAGGGAGGCTTTCAGCTCTTTCAAGTCCTTGCCGGAACTCCAACCGGCCACATAGCCAAAGGAATAGTCGGAGGTGTCCAGCCCGTAGTGCTGGCAGACGGCATAGGCCACGCTTTCGGCCTGCACCTCGCGGGTGCGGCTGTCGGGGCGGTCGGCCTGCTCTATGGCCGGGGCTTCCGGGTCGATGGCGTGGAGCTTGGAATGGGCGATCTCATGGATGGCCGTCTTTAGGGTCTGTAATTCGCTCATGCCCTCCTGAATGGCGATCCGCTTTTCCGTCAGGTGGTAGTAGCCGTGGGAACCGCCCGGAATGTCCTCAAAACCAATGGGAACCGGGGAGGTCTGTTCCAGCGCCTTGAAAAATTCCCCGTAGCGTTCCACGCTGCCGGTCAGTTCTTCCACGCCGATAGAGGGCAGCGGTTCCCCCTCGGTCTGGCTCACATCAAAGACGGAAACGATCTTAAAGGCCGGAACCTGTATTTCCTGTACTTCGGTAACAGGCTTTCCGTCCTTTCCCATCACCGGCCTGCCCTGTGCGTCCAGCTTTTGCACTTCCTTTTTCGCCTTGAACGGGGCCGGGGCCAGTATCTTGATGGCCTTTTCGCCTTTCTTTACATTGCGGTGAAAATCATCCCGCCACTTGTTGTAGCCCGCCACAAGCTGTCCGCCCTGCATGGCGATCAGGAGGGTGTTGTTGAAGCTGTAACTGTGGAACTTGGACATAGTGGTGAGATAGGCTTTGTAGCGTTCACTCTCGAAAAGCTCCTGTATGCCGGTTTCCAGCCGGTCGGTGATCTCTTTCATGCGCTCGGCGCTGTTCTGGCCGTTTAAGAGAATGGGGGTGACAGGCTGCGGGGCCTTTGTAGGCGCTGCCGCCTCCGGCTGCACCTTGCTTTCCTCCCGCAGAATTTCCGGCGCAGGATAGGCCATCACCCGGTATTCCTCCGGCACTGGCTGGCCCTCATGGACGCGCTGCCATTCGTCGCTGGTTCGCAGGATATAGCCGTAATCGGTAAAGGTTCCCTGTTCCTCGTTGGCGATAAAACTTCCCAGCCGGTCGGTGTCAATGGCTGGTTTCCACGGGTCGGGAACAACAAACAGCCCGGAATCATTCAGATAATATTCCCCCAGACTGCGGTTGTCCTTGGCGTTGATTAAGACAAAACAATCGGTGTTTTCGGCGTAGTCCAAAAGCTGCCCGATGGTCTGCATTTTTGCCGGGGAATGCATGGCGGCGTTCAGCTCCGCCAGTTCCACGGCGTCCAGCTTTTGAAGCTGGGCGGCAAGGAAGTTCAGTTCGTCCACGCTGGCGGCCTTGATTAAATCCTCCGGCAGTTCCAGCGGTTTTCCCTCCGGGGCGGAAAAGCCGCCAATGAACAAGTCCTGCTGGTTGTCGGTGGTAATGTGGATTTCCTTTAGGGCTTCCTGTACCTGTTCGGCGGAAGTCGGCAGGGAAAGCCAGTAGCCATGCGGCCCGCCGGTCTGCGCCTCGGCGCGGTTATCAAGAAAAATAGAAAATACTTCGTTCACGGGTTCCCTCCTTTCCGGGGTGGCTGTGGTCTGTTGCGGCTGTGCGGCTTCCTCCTGTGTGGGAAGTGCTGCGGCTTTTGCCGGTTCCTCCCCCTCGATGGTATAGCCGGGGAGCAGGCAGCCATTGACCTTAAAACAGTCGGCGTATTCCTTGGGGATGGCCGGGGAAATTTCGGTAAAGTAATGGTCGTGGGCTTTGATCCGGCCATTCAGGTACTTGTCCAGTTCTTCCCGGCTGGCAAAGACTTTCCGATCCTGTCCGGCGATCTTGGCCTGCCGGTAGCTGCCCGGCGCGTTGGTGCGGAGGCTCCAGCGGAGCGTCCACGAGTAGGGAACGGATTTTTGGGCGGCGCTGTCGTACCGGGTGTTCTCGGAAATGGAATAATCCATCTGGTAAACCATGTTGCTGCGGATATGGCGGTATTCGTCCGGGGCCTCCCACTGGTTTGCGGTGTGGGTGACGGGAAGCGTCCGGGCATATTCAAGAGCTTTATCCAGAAACAGGGTTCTTCCAGCCTGTTCCTCCCATGCGGCGGCCTGTTCTTTCAGGCGGTCAAACACTTCCTGTTCTGCGGCGGCGCTTTCCGCCCGCAGGGAAAGAAGCTCTGCAAGGGGCAGCTTTACCGCTTCGGAAAGATCGGCCTTGCCGCTTTCAAAGTAAATCCGGCGCTCGATCCGCATAGTGCTGGCCGGTTCTAAATCGTCATGGTCGTAGGAGCTGTAAGACATTTGGGGTTCACATCCTTTCTATGGTGGTGATCTGATACAAGGGGTTTGGGGCTTCCCCAAAGAGAAAATCCCCGGCCCGGCAGGTGCGCCGGGTCAGGGATTTTGCCGGGAGTGTGGCTACACTCCCTATGCTTGCTGTTTTTAGTTCTTGCCCCTCTGTTCCACGCGGTAGTTGACGTATTTCCCGCCGGTATCGGCCAAAAGCACCGTCCCGTCATAGGTCTTGCCGGTTTTCATGGAGCGCAGGCCCTTTACCTTTGCTTTTCCATCTTTAAGGAGCGCGGCGGCGATCTTCGGGGTGAACGCCTTGCCCCGTTCCTCAAAAAATCGGTCATTCTTCCACATGACAAACTGGCAGCTTCGGTTTCCGCAGTAGTAGTTCTTTTTGCCCTCGTAGACGCTTTCCCCGCAGCGCGGACATTTGCCGATAACCACACGCTTGGTCTGAAACAACTTCTGCGCGTCCTCGCTGATCTGGGAGTAGTTTGCGATCAGGCCCCTTGTCATTTCTGCAATGCCAGCCATGAAGCCCTCCGGGTCGGCCTGCCCCTTGGCAATGGCCGTCAGCTCCGTTTCCCACTGTGCCGTAAGCTGGGGAGAGGTCAGCGCCTCCGGCAGCACACAGGCAAGGTTATGGCCGTCCTTGGTGGGAAGTAGCTGTTTGCCCCTGCGCTCCACAAAGCCCATCTGCACCAGCTTTTCTAAGATGGAGGCGCGGGTGGCCGGGGTTCCCAATCCCTGCCGCTCGGCGTCCTCCGGCAGATCGTCCGCACCGGCGCGCTCCATAGCGGAAAGCAGGGTATCTTCCGTGTAGGATTTTGGCGGTGTTGTGAAATGTTCGGTGACGGCGGCAGTTACCTTGTCAAAGGTCTGTCCCTCGGTAATTTGGGGAAGTTCCCGCGCAGGCTCCGGGGCGGTGTCGTCGGCGTCTGTTTTGAACGACGCCTTAAAGCGGCGGTCAAGCTCTTTCCAGCCGGGGGTCAGAATGGTCTTTCCCTTGGCGGTAAAGGTGTTCCCGGCACAGGTGAATGTAGCGGTGACAGCTTCGTACACATGGGGCGCGGCCACGGCGCACAGCAGCTTGCAGCACACAAGGGACAGCAGTTTCTTTTCGCCCTCGGTCAGCCCGTCAAAGCCTTTCTGCACAAATTCCATTGTCGGGACAATGGCGTGGTGGTCGCTCACCTTTTTGCTGTTCAGCACCCGGCCAAACTGCGGGGACAGGTCAAGCCCCGCCGCAAAGGGAAGCAGCGGCCACAGACCGGACACAAGGTTTTCCGCCGTTGGCAGCATATCATCGGTCAAATACTGACTGTCAGTGCGGGGATAGGTCAGCAGCTTCTTTTCATAGAGCTGCTGGGCATAGTCAAGGGTCTGCTTGGCGGTAAATCCAAACAGGCGGTTTGCCTCCCGCTGCAAGGTGGTGAGGTCATAGAGGCGGGGCGGCTGCTCCGTCTTTTTCTCCCGTGTTACCGACACACAAACGGCCTGCGCCAGTTCACAGGCGGCTTTCAGCACCTTGGCGTCGTCTGCGTTTCCTATGCGTTCACTGGCCGCCTCCATGCCGCCCGCCACGATCTGGACGATGTGGTATTTCTCTTTCTGAAAGCTGCTGATCTTGGCCTCCCGGTCAACCAGTATTTTCAGGGTCGGCGTCTGGACACGGCCCACGGTCAGGGTCTTGTGGTAGAGGATGGAGAAAAGTCTTGTCGCGTTGATCCCCACCAGCCAATCCGCCTGCGCCCGGCAAAGGGCCGACTGATACAGGTTGTCATAGTCAGTTCCCGGTTTCAGGTGGGCAAAGCCGTCCTTGATGGCCGCGTCCTCCATGCTGGAAATCCAAAGGCGCTGAAACGGTTTCTTGCAGCCCGCCATCTGGTAGACAAAACGGAAAATCAATTCCCCCTCGCGCCCGGCGTCGGTGGCGCACACAAGGCCGGTGACATCGGGGCGCTCCATCAAAGAACGCAGGGTGTCAAACTGCTTTTTCTTATCGTCGGGAATGATGTACTGCCATTCCTGCGGCAGAATCGGCAGGTCGTCATAGCGCCATTTTTTGAAACGCTCGTCATAAGTCCCGGCGTCGGCAAGGGAAACAAGGTGGCCGATACACCAGCTCACCAGATAGCCGTTCCCCTCCATGTAGCCGTCCTGTTTCTTATCCGCGCCGATCACGCCCGCAATACTACGGGCGACGCTTGGTTTCTCTGCAATTACTAACTGATAGCTCATACTTCGTCCTCCTTATTTCCATCTTCGTCTGTCATATCCTCGTCCGGCTCCGGGGCTTCGTCCTCGTCGTCCTCGTCCTCGCCAAAATCATACTCGGTCAGATCGTCATTGCCTGTGGTGTCGGCTTTTTCCTTTTTGAATTTCAGGAAGTAGAGGGCTGCGCCGCCGCCCAGCAGCACTATCACAAAGAACACCACAAGGCCGCCCATGCCGCTTGGCTTTTCCTCCTGCGGCTTTTCTTCCTCCGGCTGGGGCTTCGGCTCCGGCCCGTTGCAGGCGGTCAGGTTGTTTTTACAGACCGGGCAGGCCGTATTGACGGCCCCGGCTTGACATTTGGCCGTACAGTTGCAGACCTCCGGCTCTTTTTTCCCGTCCTCCAACAAGGCTTGCAGGTCGGCGTCGTCCACTTGGTTGAGGAAATGCACTGCCGTTTCCTTGTCCTCGTTGGCCCGGTCGATCAGGATGTAAAAATAATTCCCGGCCTTGGTGGTAACGGTGATAAGCTGCTTATCCCCGAAAAAATCATCCACCAGCGTAGCGTTGCCCTGCGGGGTGACAGGTACGCCCTCCGGCTCCATGCCGCCGGTGGTGGGTTCTTCGGTTTCCTCCGGCACCTCTGCGGGGGCCTCGGTGGTTTCCGGCAGCGGCACAGGGTCAGGGTCAGCGCCCCCGGCGTAGGCGGTAACGGTCGTGGTCGCCATGCAGAGCGCAGCGGCCACAGCCAGCGTCAAAGTGCGGAACAGTTTAGATTTCTTCATGGGCGCTGTCCTCCTGTTCAAATTCCGGGATCGGGGCCGGGGCCGCCTGCAACGCGCCGCCGCGCACAAAGGCGGCGAACTCCTGCGGGGTCATGTTGAGGCCGCGCACAAGCTGGACGATCTGCAAGTTTTCCTGTTCGGTCTTGGCCGCTTCCAGCTCCCGAAGCTGCTTTTGCAGCTCCGCGATCTTGCCCTTGGTTTTCTCAATATCCTTTTCAATGCGCTCCAATTTGTTCATTGCCATAGTCAAAAACTCCTTTCTGGCGTTTAAGGCAAACGCCCGTAACAATAAAAATGCTGCTGCCAGTAGCTTGAATTGAGGTTTGTGTAGGAAATGGGGTCGCCGCAGTGCAGCATGACCGAATTTCCCACATACAGCCCCACATGGGACATCCCGGCAGTGTCATAAGTGCCGACGAAAAATACAAGGTCGCCGGGCTTGGCCTGCTCCGGGGAAACGGGGGTGCAGATGTTGTAAAGCCCCTGCGCCGTCTGGCGTCCCACATTCCAGCCGGAATGATTGATAACCCAGCTAATGAAGCCGGAACAATCAAAGCTGGTGCTTGGGGAGCTGCCGCCCCACACATAGGGATAGCCCACATACTTTTCCGCCTCGGCAATCATGGCGGCAAAGGCTTCGTCCTTTAGCGCCTCCGGGGGGATTTCATAGTAGGTCGGCTCTTTCGGGGTGGAGGCGTGGGGATAGCTGCCGTTGGGGAACAGGTCTGGCCGGTTGCCCAAAGTCTGCATATAGGCAGCATAAAAGCCCATCTGTTCCTCGGTGAGAATGTAGATGGGCAGGTGGGACAGGTCAAAGTTTTCCAGCTTCACATTACAGATATAGTAGGTGTAGGGGACTTCCACGGTGTAGGTGTTTCCCTCGCTGTCCGTCCTCGTTTCGGTGCGGTAGCGGGTTTCCGTTTCGATGGTCTGGGTCAGGATGTACTGCTTTTCAAAGAGCATGGCAAGGTCGCCCTGTACCTCCCCTAAAGTGAACACGCCGTTATGCAGCGCGGAGAGGATGGAGGTCAGCACATAGGGGTCATGCTTGATCTCGTCCAGATCGAAACGGTATTCGTCATAGCCGGGGTGCAGGCTTTCGTAGTTGTCAAGTTCGTGCTGCAAGTCTGCTTCCAGCGCGGCATAGGCGGCTTCGGCTCCCAGCATATCGCTGTCCTCGGAGAGATAAGAGGTGGCGGCAAGGCCCGTCCCGGTGCTGCCAAACATGGCGGTGCAGGATTGCAGGCCGCCCATCACCAGCAGGAGCATGAGGCCCACGCCGCCGACGATCAGCGCCCCTTTCCAGTGCCGGGCGGCAAAGGACGCGGCCTGTCTGCTTTTCTCTGCGGCTTTCTTGGCTGCGGCAGCCGTGGTCTTGGCGGTGCTTGCGGCCCCCTGTGCGGTCTGGCCCGCCGCCCTTGCTGCCTTGGCATATTCCCGCTTGATGTGCTGTTTCTGCCAGAAACGGGAAACGGGGTTCTTTGCCGCCTGCGCCAGTTCCGGGTTGTCCCGCAGGGATTTTTGATACGCAAACTCGGCGTTGACAGCGATGGACTTTCGCTCGGCCTTGGCTGCGGCCCGGTAGGGTTTGAGCTTGTGGCGGTGGACGCCGCTGCGGATCATGCGGCCCGCCTGCTGTTCCGCCAGTTCCTCCCCCTTGTGGCCGCCCTCCACGCCCACATTTTCGTGTTCTACCTCGTGGATTTTTCCGTGGAGGTAAAGCCCGGCTTCCTGTATGGGACGGCTGGCCGGGTTTGGTTTGAGCTGGGGAGGGGCTTTCTCCACCTTGTCAAAATACAGCCTGCTTTTGGCCTTGCCCTTGGCTTCGTCATAGACGGTTTCCTTGGTGACGACGCGCTTTTTCGGCAGGGCTTCTTTGGCCGCTTCCAGCTTATCCGCCCGTTTTTCTGCCTTTTTGATATACGGGGCCAGCTCCGGGGAGGCCCGTTCCTCGGCGGTAAACTGCAACCGGGAAACGGGGCCGGTGGCCTGCGCCACGGTTTCCCCGGCGTCCTTGGCCGCTTTCTTTGCCTTGTGGCGGTCGTGCAGTTCGTCCGCCCGTTCCAGTATTTTTTCCGCCGCGCCCTCCGGCTGGGCGGTGTATTCCTGCTCGGCCTCCCGGCTGGACACATTGACGCTTTCGCCGGTGGTCTGGTTATCCAGCGTCAGGCCGTCGCGGGTCATGTGCTGCGTTACCTTGTCGCGGGGTTTTAAGGGTTCCATATCCGATCACCTCCTTGCTGTCTGTTCCGGCAGCGCCCGGTTTCAATCTCTGCAATATAGCGCAGGATGGGGTACACCTGCGGGGGAACAACTGCGTTTCCCAAAGTCTTTAACCGCTTTGCCACATTCGCCGGTGGGTCGCTGATTAAGTACGGGATTTGCGCCGGTTCTTTGGCCCACATGGAATGTCCGTCCATCTCCGGGGGAATCCCATCAGCCATTCCACCCAGTCGGGGTTCAGCTTCACATCCCCCGGCGGGCTGCCCAGCAGTTTGTAAACCGCCCATGACAGCCGCGCCGTCCATACGGTTCCGCTGGGGTTGTATTTTCGGAAGCTCCCGGTCGGGGTCATCCGCACATCGACAGTTTTCCCCACATCCCCCGTGTCGCTGGCAAGGGGCGTGGGAAGCAGCATGGCCGATGATGAAAGTTCTTTTGCGCTCATGCCATGCGCCGACGGCGACAGCAGGAAGTACGAAAACCCTAACGGCGTAGCCTGCCTGCTCCAAGTCAAAAACCGTCTTGTCGAGCCCCAGATGGATGAAGCCAGCAACATTTTCTCCAAGCACCCAAGAGGGGTGCAGTTCCCGGATAACGCGGAGCATTTCGGGCCATAAATACCGTTCGTCCTCAAATCCCCGTTGTTTCCCGGCGCTGGAAAAGGGCTGGCAGGGGAATCCCCCGGAAATAAGTGTGGTCGTTTCTCGTCCTGTTTTTTCAAAAAATGCCTCCTTTGTCACTGTGGTAATGTCCCGGAATTTTGGTACCTGCGGCCAGTGCTTTTTCAAAACTTCCATCGGGAAATCCGCCCATTCGCACTGGCATACGGTGGTAAACCCTGCGGCTTCCGCCGCAAGGTCGATCCCGCCGATCCCGGAAAACAGGCTGAAATGTGTTAAGGCGCTCATACCGTCGCCCCTTCGCCTAACCGGGTCGTCATGATCTGGTAGAGCTGGGTGTTTTTCGGGATGGGGTTCTTAAAGGGCAGGATCACATTTTCGTAAATGAGAAGCCCCTCGCCGGGTTCGGAATTGTCCACATACCGTAATTGCTGGGGCGAAATGTTCAGCCGTTCCGCAAGGATTTTGCGGTCGCCGCTGGCCTGATTAAGCAGGCAGATAAAGTCGCTGTTTTCCAAAATGTTCTCAATTTCCGGGGAGGAAAGCAGGTCTTTTACATTCTGCGTGGCACCTGTGGGAATCCCGCCCCACTTACGAAAACGCTTCCAAATCTCGCAGGAAAAGGCCGCCGTCTGTTCCTCACGCAAAAGCAGGTGGAACTCATCACAGAAATACCATGTCGCCTTGCCCTTGCTGCGGTTTTGGGTGACGCGCCCCCAAATCTGGTCTTGGACAATGAGCATACCGATTTTCTTTAGCTGCTTGCCCAGCTCCTTGATG
>ERZ1673738.5359-NODE-5359-length-11726-cov-4.756747_pt1 | contig 11726 bp, 10 predicted proteins | sample MGYA00580198_ERZ1673738 | MGnify/ENA primary metagenome ERZ1673738 (study PRJEB41218, sample SAMN15661784) | gut metagenome | host: Homo sapiens | place: Canada: London | collected 2015-08-20/2019-03-30 | study: EMG produced TPA metagenomics assembly of... | reverse complement strand
GTGTAATACTATCCCGGAGGCCACTGAAGCTCACGCCCGCCGAGAAGATGAATATGCAGATGGTTAACGCTCTGCCCGCCGTCCTTGCCCGTGTTTATAACAAGGCGGAAGCCTGCCTTTACGCCAAGCTGTTCGGCAACAGAGGATGCAACCTGCATAAGATGGACCATGAGCGCGCCGTCGTCAACCATGGTAACGTTATCATAATGCTTCTTGGGCACTATCAAAACATGTACTGGCGCCTGCGGCTCAAGGTCATAGAAAGCTATCGCCTTGTCATCCTCGTATACCTTTTTGGAAGGTATTTCGCCAGAGGCTATTTTGCAGAAAATGCAATTCTCCATTTTGTTATGGTTCCTCCTTCCGTATAAAATCAAATTTGCTTTATAATACCCGTCGCCCCGAAGCGGTTGTATCCGCTTATCGTAACGGGAACGATGGTGTTTATAAGCTTAGCGCCGTTCGGCTTTACGCCTACTTTAACGTATGTGTCGGTATGTCCCCAAATAAGGCCGTTCTTTTCTTCTTCAAAAAGCACATCCTGCTTTGTATCGACAAGGGATGAAATAAACTCGCCTTCAAGCTGCCTTGAAACAGCGATCAGCCGCTTTGCCCTTTCGTGCTTTTCGGCGGAGGACAGCTGATTCGGCATGCTGTATGCGGGCGTGCCCTTGCGGCGCGAATATGGGAACACGTGGATTTTTGAAAGCTTCTGTTTCTGTACGAACGCCATCGATTCTTCAAACTCCTCTTCGGTTTCGCCGGGGAAGCCGACTATAACGTCCGTGGTTATTGCGCAAAGGGGCATGGCCTGCCTAAGGCGGGCTACGCAGTCCGCGTAAAGGGCGGGGGAGTAGCGGCGGTTCATGCGCTGAAGAACGCTATCGCTGCCGCTTTGCAGTGAAAGATGGAACTGGCGGCATACAAGTCCGCTTTCGCTTACGGTCTTTATGAACTCATCGCTCAAAAGCTGCGGTTCAAGCGAGCCTAAGCGTATACGGACTATGTTTTTCAGCCCTTCCGCCTGCTTTATGGCGTCACTCAGCGTTATTGCGCCGCGCTTGTCCTTACCGTAGGACATAAGATGTATGCCCGTAAGCACTACTTCGCGGTAACCTTCATTATCCAGCAGTTCAAGCTGATGCCGTACATCTTCAAGCGAACGGCTCCTTACCGGGCCGCGGGCATAGGGGATTATGCAATATGCACAATATCTGTCGCATCCATCCTCTATTTTTAGATAAGCGCGCGTGCGCCCTTCGCGGCTCACGCTTAGGTTTTCAAATTCATCCTTTGGCCCGTGCGGCGTAACGGCGGAGGTTTTATCGCCGGCGTTTTCAGCAATGAGCTTTTCCGCCAGCTCAACTATCCTGCTGCGTTCGCTTGTGCCGAGTACCAACGATACTCCCGGCAGGCTCAGCGCTTCTTCGGGCGCCGTCTGCGCGTAGCAGCCGGTTATTATAAGCTTTGCATCAGGACAGAGCGAATGCGCGCGGGAGGCCATCTGGCGGGATTTTTTATCCCCTGTTGAGGTGACAGTGCAGGTGTTTATAACATAAACATCCGCAATATCATCAAAGTCAACAACCGTGTGGCCGGCGTTTATGAACATTTCGCGCATGGCGTCGGTATCATATTGATTTACTTTGCAGCCAAGCGTGCAGAACGCAACCTTCATGCTTCACCCTCCATGTGATACATTATTATTGCGGTTATAGCAGGGCCTGCCGTTTCCGTGCGCAGTATCCTGTGTCCAAGTGAAAAGGATTGCGCGCCGAGTGAGGCAAAAAGCCTTGCTTCTTCGTCGCTTATGCCGCCCTCAGGTCCGATTATCACGCCTACGCGCTTTATGTTGCCATCCAATGCATCAAGCACATTCTTTATTGAATGCTCGCTTTCAAGTTCGTATGCGAGCAGCAGCGCATCGAACGCGGCAGGGTCTATCTCCTTAGGCTCTATCAGCCCGCCTACGCGCGGGATAACGCCGCGGCGCGATTGCTTTGATGCTTCCATTGCAACGCGCTGATAACGCTCCAACTTCTTGCCGAAGTCTTTCTTGCTCAGCCTTACAACGCTGCGTTCCATCGCCACGGGAACTACCTCGCTTATGCCAAGCTCAACGCATTTTTGTATTATGGTTTCAAGCTTGCCTGCCTTAGGCAGCCCTTGGAACAGCGTAAGGGAGCATTGCGGTTCCGTAAGCGCAGTGGAGGAGGAGAGTATGTCAAAGTGTACCTCAGCCTTGCTTATTGCGGTTATTCTGGCGTGGTAATCCATACCAATGCCGTCGCACAGCATAACTTCATCCCCGGTCCTAAGCCTTAATACGGAAGAAATATGCTTAACATCCTCCCCGTAAAGCACGGTGGAAGAATCGGTTATATTCTCTTTCTCTACAAAGAAGCGGTTCATGCGCGTTTCTCCGCCAATATGGCGCGCCAGTCTCCGCCGCGGCGTATTTCAAGTATGTTCAGCCCTGCGGCGGTCAATGCGGCGGCAACCTCATCTTCACGAGTGTCTATTATGCCGGAGGTTATGAATTTACCGCCTTCTTCAAGCAGCTTCGCGGCATACGGCGCAAGCGCGATTATTACGGAAGCCACTATGTTTGCAGTAACTATCGGGTAGCGCTTGGCTTCTATTTTTTCACGCAGCGCGCTGTCGGTCAGTACGTCTCCTGTAAGCACGGTATAGCGGTCCTTGCCTATGCCGTTGAGCGCGGCGTTTTCATATGCTATGGTTTCGGCTATCGGGTCTATATCCACGGCTATAGCGTCCTTTGCGCCCAGTATAAGCGCGGCTATGGACAGTATTCCGCTGCCGCAGCCAAGATCAACCACACTGTCGTCTTCTTTAACGAGTTCGTCTATGTATTCAAGGCACATGCGCGTGGTGGGGTGCGAACCTGTGCCGAACGCCATGCCGGGGTCGAGCGACAATACGCGCCTGCCTTGGGCGTCGTATTCATCTTCCCATGATGGCCTTACAAGCAGATGCTTACCGACGGGGAAGGGCTTATATGCTTCCTTCCATGCGTTGAGCCATACGGAATCGTCAACCGTTTGCACTAGCATATTAAGGCTGCCCACGTCAAAGCCGAGAGCCATGCCCTTCAGCTCCGCAAGTGATGCTTTAAGCGCGGCAACGGCAGCGTCCGCCGCGTCATCATCGTCAATATATGCCTTTACGCAGGGTTCGGCCGCGCAAAGCTCGTCCATGTCCGCAAAGTCCCAATATTTTGCGCTTTTCTGCAAAAAGTCGGCTATTTCTTCGCGGCCCTGAACTATTTCAAGCTGCTCCATGCCCAGCATTGAAAAGCGCGCGCATACGGCGTCCAGCCCTGCTTCGGTAGTGAATACGGAAATCTCTTTATACTTCATCAGCTTACTCCATTTCTGTTATCAACTGATATGATATTACATTTTGGCCTTGTTCGCAACCGCATTCGGTTGATTACTCAATGGCTGTATGGTAGAATTTGCTAAATAAAAGCATTGGAGGCAGAAGCTATGGAAATAGATTCCCTTGAAATAAGAAAAGTCGATAAGGATACGGAGCTTGCGGAAAAGCTGCTGGACTTCGTTGAAAACTTTTCGTGGGAAGAAGTAAAAGAACACACCGTAATGATGATAAAAAACTGGAGATTTACGGACTGGGAGACTATGTTTGCCGCAATAGCGGACGGCACAATCGTTGGCATGGCATCGTTTATGAAAACGGACTATTATCCGCTGCCGGAAATATACCCGTGGATATCGACCATATTTGTTTCCGAAGAATACCGCGGGCACAGAATAAGCCAAAGGCTGATAGACTTTGCCAATGATTATGCCAAGGCGTGCGGCTTTGACGTGACGTATATACCTTCCGAGCATGTTGGGCTTTATGAAAAGTTTGGCTATAGCTACGTTAAGGACATTGTAAACTACGGAAACGGAGCGGACAGGCTGTATTTTAAGCGAATATAATAATATAATGTAATAGACAAAATAAAACCTCAGCATGATTTATGATATGCGGAGGTTTTGTGCTTTTGGTTTACTTATTTATTGCCGCCGAAAAGACGGGTGAAGAAATTGCCTACGGAGGCGAAGAAGCTCTTTATGCTTTCGCCTATCTTGCTTACGGTCTGGCCTATTTTTCCGGCGTTATCGACCGTTTTGGCTATGCCTACAAGCTTATCCTTCAGCTCGTCCGTATCCAGCTTTTCAAGGCTGCGGCAAAGGGACACGAGCTGGTTCTTCTGCGAATCGTTAAGGGAAACGTTATAAGTTTCGCAAAGCTTATCTATTTCGGCCTTAACTTCTTCGTCGGTCATGGTCTGGGTCTGGTCAAGTATCTCTTTAAGCCCGTTTACAAGCTGCGTAGCCTCCTCGCTGCCTATGTATTCGGCCAGATTGCCCGTGGTTATCAGCTCTTCAACGCCGACTGCCTTGGCGATCTCATTAAGGCTTGAGCCGGTTATGTCCTCATACGCCTTGTATATGCCCGTGAGTGCAGCCGTGCCGGATACGTCAAACGGCGCGGTGACTATCACCTTTGCATCGGTTATGCCGGCGGTGGTCAGCGCATTGATATACATTTCGGAAGTGCACCAGTTGATATGCTTTGTGGTTATCTGCAATCCGCTGCCGGGCTCGCCAATCACTATATATGTGCAGGAAAGCGCAACCTTACCTATTTTCTTTTCGGGCGCTATGCCTTCAAGATAGGCGCGCTCATCGGCGTTGGTAACGGTTATTTCTATCGCGTCGCCGGGTTCAATGCCAAAGTCCGCATAAACCTTGGTGCGCTCTTCCGCGTCAAGGTCTGCGCCTATGGTAACGCGCGCGTCGCCCTGTTCCATGGCCGTTGCGCCAGCGGGCAGCATGCAAAGCAGCATGCATACCGCCATAGCTAATGATAATATTTTCTTTTTCATAAACAAGTCCTCCTTTAGGTTCCCGCATGGGAGCTAACGAGTTAGATTATACCACATTTTTTATTGAGACGTATTAACAGGATGTGAAATTTGGCAATGCTAAAGCCCCAATTTTTGCCATAATATGGCGCTTTGGTGCATAAAAATGCCCGCCGCGGGCTTTTCGCCTGAGACGGGCATAGTTTTGGTTGTTCAGACAGCTTTACGCCTTCTTGGCATAATGCTTGCGGGTAAGTATGTAGATAGGCAGACCGATAAGGGTCACGGCTATGCTGCCCAGGGAGAGCAGGGTGGCCTTGGTGCCGCTGAGGAACAGCTGACTTACCATAACATACAGACCGCTGACGATGGCCAGTATGGGGATAACGGGGTAAAGGGGAACCTTGTACTTGCGGTCAAGGTTCGGCTGCTTGCGGCGCAGAGTCATTACGCACGCGAAGGTCAGAGTGTAGAATATCCAGCAGGAGAATACCGCAAGGTCGGTCAGCATATCAAACTGCTGAGTGATGGAATACAGGCAGCCCAGGAAACCGACCAGTATGATGGAGTTGGTGGGAACGGAGTTCTTGTTCAGCTTGGCAAAAGCACCGCTGAAGGGGATGGACTGAGTTTCGCCAAGGTAGTAGGCAACGCGGGAGCCGGAAAGCAGGAAGCCGTTTGCCGCACCTATAACGGAAATTATGATACCAACCTTTACCAGCGTACCGCCGACAGGCCCGAATATTCTCATGGCAACTTCGGCCGCGGGGGACTGATAGTTCATCAATTCATCGGCGGGGATGACCCACAGATAAGCCATGTTGATTATGAAGTAAACGGCCATTATGATGGACACGCCGCCAACGATAGCGCGGGGCAGGTCACGGCCGGGGTTCTTCATTTCGCCGGCGATAGCGCCAACGTTGGTCCAGCCTTCAAACGCGAACAGAACCGCTATAAGCGTCTGGCCAAGTACTGCGCCGGTGCTCAGCTGTGCGCCGGTGGCGGGGTCGTTACCGACCATGGGGGTGAATATGGGGTGTCCGCCTTCGCCAAGTATGAAGCCGAATATCATCAGCAGTACCAGCGGGATAAGCTTGCAGATGGTGGAAACTATCTGCACGCCGGAAGCGGTCTTATTGCCAAGGGTGTTGATGGCAACAAGAATGATTATAACGGCCATGCCTATGGGCAGCGCGTACTGGGAACCGACATATTCGGCCAGCTCCTGACCAACACGCACGCCGTAACCGGCAAGGAAGGCAGGGTAGAATATGATTACCTGCATCCAACCGGCAAGGAAGCCGATCTTATCGTTGTAAACTTCGCCAAGATAGGTGACCATGCCGCCGGTCTTGGGGATTAGCACTGCGACCTCGGCAAACGTGAGCGCGCCGAGAATGCTTGCTACGCCGCCGATTATCCACGCCAGCATACCCATTCCGGGTGCGCCGCCGGTGGCCTGATAGATGGCGTAAGGCTTAAAGAATACGCCGGCACCTATGACGCAGCCGACAACGATAGACATTGCGGACATTACGCCAAGGTTCTTTTTGAGTCCTTGCTTTTCCATTGTTAATGAAACCTCTCTGTCTTTTTTAACAATCGAAATTGTTATTTTTTGCGCAATTCTATGCGCCTTTATGAATATAGAACAAAGTTAACAAAATGTCAATGGAATTGTTGATATTATTCAAACAAATGATGATAATATGTCAAAATCATATGCCTCCTTATGTTTATGTATATATGCTTAACACCGTGATATATTCATAATTATATGATATAATTAAAAACTTAAGAGGTATAAGAAAGGGCGGTAAAACGGCAATGTATGCAAAGGTAATGGTGGACGTTGCGCACAGCAATGTGGACAGGCTGTTTACATATGAAGTTCCGAATGATCTGGCCGTGACCGCCGGGCAAAGGGTGCTTATACCGTTTGGCGGGAACAACCGCAGCATAGAAGGCTTTGTGCTTGAATTGAGCGAAAATGCGCCCGAGAATATCGGCACTATAAAGCGGATAGTTCGCGCCATGGAGCCGTATCCCGCGCTTACAGCTGAGCAGATAGAGCTTGCCAAGTGGATAAGCAAAAGCTACCATTGCCTGCTTGTTGAGGCGCTGCGGCTTATGATACCGACGCAGCTGAGGGGCGGCAGGGTTAAAGAAAAGACCGAGCGCATAGTGCGCATAAACGCGGACATAGACCCCCATCAGGCGCTTGATTCGCTGAAAAACAGCAGCGGGGTATCCCGTGCGCCTAAACAGAGCGAGGTGCTGGAGCTTTTATGCCGGATGAACACCGCCGTAAGCGTTGCGGACATCAATGCGTTCATACCAAACGCAACGGCGGCTGTAAACGCATTGATAAAGAAGGGGATACTAACGGACGATGATTATGTCGTCTATCGCGATCCGTTCGCAAGCGTAAACATAGCGCCGAGCAAGCCGCTTGAGCTTACGGCAGATCAGCGCAGCGCGCTTGAAGCAATAAATAAAAGCATAGACGGCCGAGCAGGTACAAGCCTTCTGTTCGGCGTTACAGGCAGCGGAAAGACGGAAGTTTATATGCAGGCCATAAGCCATGCCCTGTCATTGGGCGGGCAGGCGATAGTGCTTGTGCCGGAAATATCGCTCACGCCGCAGGCAATGCAGCGCTTCCGCAGCCGCTTCGGGGAGCGCGTTGCCGTGCTGCACAGCCGACTGTCCTATGGCGAACGGTATGACGAATGGCGCAGGATACGCCTTGGCATGGTTGATGTTGTAATAGGCGCGCGCAGCGCCGTATTTGCCCCGCTTGAAAGGGTAAAGCTGATTGTAATAGATGAAGAACATGAGCAAAGCTACCATAGCGACCATACCCCGCGTTATGGCGCGGCGGAGGTGGCGCAGAAGCGCGCTGAGCTGAGCGGCGCTGCTGTTGTGCTGGGCAGCGCAACGCCGTCCGTAGGCACGTTTAGGCGGGCGCTCAGCGGGCGGTATTCGCTGATAGAGCTTCCTAACCGCGTGAACAACGCCCCTTTGCCGAAGGTCAAAATAGTGGATATGCGCGCGGAGTTTTTGAAGGGCAACAGCAGCGTGTTCAGCGAGGCGCTGCATGGCGAACTGAAGCGCTGCTTTGACGCGGGAGAGCAGGCAATTTTATTTATGAACCGCCGCGGATATTCAACGTTTGTATCCTGCCGCGGGTGTGGATATACGCTCAAATGTCCCGATTGCGATGTATCCATGACATATCACAAATACGAAAACGTTATGAAATGCCATTACTGCGGCCGCACGGCAAGAATACCGGCAAAATGCCCGCAGTGCGGCAAACCGTATCTTAAATATTTCGGCGTGGGTACGCAGCAGGTGGAGGAGCAGCTCAAGGAGCAGTTCCCCGGCGTTACCGCGCTCAGGATGGATTACGACACTACGCAGGGCAAGGACGCGCATTATAAAATACTTGATAGGTTTATGCGCGGCGAAGCGCAGGCGCTGATAGGCACGCAGATGATAGCCAAAGGGCTGGATATACCCAACGTTACAACGGTTGGCGTAATTGCGGCGGATACAATGCTGCATGTGCCGGATTACAGGAGCGCAGAGCGTACGTTCCAACTGCTTACGCAGGTGGCGGGCCGCGCGGGCCGCGGGGAGCGGGAGGGCAGCGTTATCGTGCAAAGCTACACGCCTGAGCACGCCGTGATAGAGCTTGCGGCCAATCAGGATTACCGTGGCTTTTATGATTATGAGATAGCATCGCGCCGTGCGGGACTGTTTCCGCCGTTCTCGCTGTTTATAAGAATAGTGTTTACGGGAGAGAACGAGGCCGCTATAGACGACATGAACGAGCGCTTTGCGGCGGAAATGAAGCAGCGCATATATACCGCGCTTGATGCTCAGGGTGCAAGCCGGCAGGAGCTGCTTTTCATGGTGGCGTCGCCCGCGCCGATGAAAAAGCGGCAGGGGCTGTTCCGGTACGAAACGCTGATGAAGCTGGTGCGCACAAAGCATACCGCGGCGGTTATAGACGCAATATATACCCTGTGCAACGAACGCCGGCGCAGCGAGATGGGAAACGTGGAGATAAATCCGGCGGATATGTTCTGAGTATTGATTCTTGGGGCTTTTGCGGGTTATAATATTTTGATGCAATTATGGAGGAGAATATATGGCTAAAAGACGAATCATGACCGGCGACGCAGAATGTTTGTACAAGGTTTGCCGGAATGTGGATAATTTTGACAAGCGTTTGGCCGTTTTGCTTGACGATATGGCGGAAACTATGTACGATGCCGAAGGCGTTGGCCTTGCCGCGCCGCAGGTGGGCATACTTAAGCGCGCCGTGGTTATAGACTGCGGCGACGGCCTTGTTGAACTCATAAACCCGGAAATATTGGAAACAAGCGGTGAGCAGGGCGGATATGAAGGCTGCCTGTCCTTCCCGGGCGAAAGCGGCTATGTTGTCAGGCCCAACCATGTGCGCGTGCGCGCAATGAACCGCTTCGGTGAAGAATGCGAATATGAAGGGGAGGGCCTTTTTGCCCGCGCCATACTGCACGAGACGGATCATCTTAACGGCCTTGTATATAAGCGCCTTGTTACCGAAGCGCCCGAAGGATACGATGAAAACGAGGAAGATGAATGAAAATAGCTTTTTTAGGCACGCCTGATTTTGCGCTGCCTTCGCTGAAAATGCTGCATGAGCGCGGGGACGATGTGGTCGTGTTCACACAGCCGGACAAGCCCGTTGGGCGCAAGGCGGTAATGACCCCGCCGCCGGTAAAAAAGGTCGCGTTAGAATACGGCATGAAGGTTTATCAGTTCGATAAGATAAAAAGCGAAGAAGGTGTTGCCGCGCTGAAGACTGAAGTGCCCGAACTTATGGTAACGGCAGCCTTTGGGCAGATACTCAGCCGCGAAAATCTTGCCGTGCCTAAGTACGGCTGCATAAACGTACACGGCAGTCTGCTGCCCAAATACCGCGGAGCCGCGCCGATACAGTGGGCTGTGATAAACGGCGAAAAGATAACCGGCGTTACCACCATGCTTACGGATATTGGGCTGGATACGGGCGACATTTTGCTGAAGAAAGAAACTGAAATAGGTGAAAACGAGACTGCCGGAGAATTGTTCGACCGATTGGCCGAAATGGGCGCGGAACTGCTGAAAGAAACCATAGAAGCGCTTGAACGCGGCGAGCTGAAGCCGATAAAGCAGAACGAGGCGGAGGCAACCAAGTGCGGCATGATAAAAAAGGAATACGGGCATATAGATTTCTCGCGCGGCAAAGATGCTGTGCATAATTTGGTGCGCGGAATGAATCCGTGGCCTTGCGCATATGCAATGCTTGAGGGCGAAGCGGTAAAAATATGGAAAACGCGCCATAGCGATGCAGAGCCGAGCCGCGGTGAACCCGGGCTTATATTGCGCGCGGACAGGTTTAACGGCATACTTGTAGACTGCGGGGACGGCGTGATAGAAATACTTGAACTTCAGTTCCCCGGTGCCAAGCGCATGGATGCCGCAAGCGCAGTGCTTGGACATAAAATGGGCTTTAAGGTGTTTGAGTGAGCACGCGGCGCGTTGCGCTGAATGCGCTTTCAGACATAATCGATAACGGCGCGTATGCTAATCTGTGCCTCAAGCGGGCGGAGCAGGGGATGAGCGAGCGGGATGCGAAATGGGTTTCCGCCGCGGTGTACTGTACGTTGGATCATCTTATGATGATAGACAGGATAATCGCTTCCCACGCTAAAGGCAAACTGGATAAAACCATACGAAACATACTGCGCCTTGGCGTTTGCCAGGCAAAATATATGAACGTGCCGGACAGCGCCGCCTGCAACGAATCCGTGCGCCTTGCCAAGGAAGTGGGCAAGGGCGCGCTTTCGGGTTATGTTAATGGCGTTATGCGCTCCGTTTGCAGGGATACCGAGCTGCCGCCGCTCCCAACCGAACCGGCTGAGCGGCTGAGCGTTGAATATAGCTGGCCAAGGTGGCTGGCTGATGAGCTTGTTGCCGATTACGGCATAGCCGAAGCCGAAGGCATAATGGCGCAGCAGACGCATGATTTCTGCATACGGGCGCAGTGGCCCTATAACGCGGATGAACTTGACTACGAGCTTACTGCCAAAGGAATAGGTTTTAGGCGCGGCAAAATAGACCCAAACGCATTTTGCCTTGAAAACGGCTTTAATGTTGAAAAGGAGCCGCTGTTTACGGAAGGCAAAATAACCGTGCAGAGTGAAAGCGCTATGCTTGTCTGCCGCGCTATTGAGCCTAAGGCTGGAATGAGAATACTGGACACATGCTGCGCGCCCGGAGGGAAAACGGCATACATGGCGTCGCTTGCGAAAAACAGATGCAGCATTACGGGCTTTGAACTGCATGAGCATAGGCGGGAACTGACGCTTAATACGCTCAAAAGGCTGCATGTCGAAAACGCAGAAATAGTGCAAAAGGATGCATCGGTATACGATGATGCGTACTGCGGCGCGTTTGACGCGGTACTTGTGGATGCGCCGTGCTCCGGTCTCGGTGTGCGTGGTAAGCCCGATGTTCGCTACGCCAAAACGAGCGGAATGATAGACGCGCTTAGCGAATTGCAGCTGAAAATACTCAATACATGCGCGCGCTATGTTAAAATCGGCGGCACGCTTGTGTATTCAACGTGCACGGTGTCCCGGCGCGAAAACATTGGCGTATGGGAGCAGTTTCTTGCCGAAAATTGCAACTATGCTCCGGGCAATATGGAAAATATATTGCCCCATGATATGCGAAGCCGCGCAGAGGGCGGGCGGATACAGCTGCTGCCGCAGCATGACGGACTGGAAGG
>ERZ1673738.5354-NODE-5354-length-11736-cov-4.765431_pt1 | contig 11736 bp, 8 predicted proteins | sample MGYA00580198_ERZ1673738 | MGnify/ENA primary metagenome ERZ1673738 (study PRJEB41218, sample SAMN15661784) | gut metagenome | host: Homo sapiens | place: Canada: London | collected 2015-08-20/2019-03-30 | study: EMG produced TPA metagenomics assembly of... | reverse complement strand
TCGTCGATGAGGTTCATGCGCTTTGCGACCTCGGTGCGGATCTGTCCGGCGAACGTCGGAGCGTTCTTCTTGGTGTCGGCGATGAAGGATAGTACGTCGCCTTCCTGGAGCTCGCAGCGTGTCGCCAGCTCCTTGCGCTGGTCGTCGTTGAGAAACTTATCGATCGGGCCGTTGTACTTGAACATGCCGTTCTCGCCCGGCTCAACCTTGAAGTAGCCCAGACCCTTCATGCCGACTTCCTGTACTGCGAAGTCCTCCATGCTCTTGAAGAAGGTCTTGGACTGCTTAGCCATTCCGGGAACGCGGATACCGCGTACGGTCTTGTTGCTGAATGGCTTGAAGTCGCTGTCAACGAACAGGTCGGAAAGTTCCTTGATCACCAGCGGGTTGCGCAGGTCGGGCTTGTCTGAACCGTAGGTGAGCATTGCTTCCTTGTAGGTTATGCGTCTGAACGGAGCAGGGGACACCTGCTTGTCGGAGAATTCGGAGAAGGTCGCGGAAAGGACTTCCTCAGCCACTGCGAAAACGTCCTCCTGGGTAGCGAAGCTCATCTCAAAGTCGAGCTGATAGAACTCTCCGGGGGAGCGGTCGGCTCTTGCGTCCTCGTCGCGGAAGCAGGGAGCGATCTGGAAGTACTTGTCGAAGCCGGAAACCATGTAGATCTGCTTGAAGATCTGCGGAGCCTGCGGCAGAGCGTAGAACTTGCCGTGGTGCTTACGGCTGGGGATCAGGTAGTCTCTTGCGCCCTCAGGGGAGGAGGTGGACAGGATAGGAGTCTGAAGCTCCAGGAAGCCCATGCTGCTCATCTTGTTGCGCAGGAAGCTGATTATCTTGGAACGGAGCACGATATTGTCGTGCATTTTCTTGTTTCTGAGGTCGAGGTAGCGGTACTTCAGGCGGACATCCTCGCGGGTCTCGCGGGAGGTAGCCACTTCAAACGGAAGCTGCTCCGTCACCTTGCCGAGGATACGTACTTCCTCAGCCTCGATCTCGACTGTACCGGTTTCGATCTTGTCGTTGTAGGTGCTTTCGTCGCGCTTTAAAACGGTGCCTGCGATGGAAACCGCGCACTCCTTGTGAATGCCCTCAAGCAGCTTCTCATTGTGGAACACTACCTGAACTACGCCGTAGTGGTCGCGCAGGTCGACAAACATGATACCGCCGTGGTCGCGGATATTCTCTACCCAGCCGGCAGCCCTTACCTTTTTGCCTATATCGTTTTCAGTCACCGCGTTGCAGTACTGCGTGCGGTATTCGTTTTCTCTGAACAATTCCTTCAATCCTTTCAATATATAAATTGTCGCCGCCTGACAGGCGGAAAAGTCCTCAGCTACGGTCACAGCGATTATGACCGGCATTGTTATGCCGCATTATATCACAGCCTTTCGGCAGGGAGTTCCCCCTCGCCACATAATTCAACAATTTATTATATCACTAAAATGCGGAATTGTCAATAATTTATGCAGATATCCCCCGCAATTTTTGCTGAACTGCGGGGGATAGTTCCATTCATGCGCGGGAAACGTACATCCCGAACTTATCTTTGATGGTGAACACATCATAGTCCATGCTGTACTTGATGTCATATTTCGTGCCGTCCTTCATGACCAGCACGCCGTCTGCCACGCCGCCTTTCCATACCGGGGTGTCGGCTTCGTAGTTCAGCTCGGCGCCCGTGACTGGTATCACTCTGCCGTTTATTTCAACGCGTTCCATCCAGGCTGTCGGAACTATGTTGCACAGCATGAATGTCAGCGCCGCGCCGAGTATCGCCAGTATCGCGCCGCATACAATTACGGTTGCTTTGAATCCTGTTTTGTTCATATAATTACCCCTTTCCGCCGTCTTCCGATTCTGCGGAAGTTCCCCCGGCGATGATCCTGCGCGTTGTGCGCTCTGACGCAGGTCAGGAACGCGCCGCGCGTATTGCCCCAGCTTGCTCAATGAATTCAAGTGAGCCGTCTTAATCCGGGAGTGATTATCTGGCTGCTGGGAATAAGCGAGTAGTCGTACATCACCTTTGAATGGTTATCCAGCACCAGTTCCCGGCGGATTATCCGGCGTTCCCGGTCGAGGGTGACGCGGTATACCCGGCTGACCCGGAAGAACTCGCCGTCCTCCTCAATGTAGCCCTGATCCTCCTCTGTTATGCGGTATATGTATGGGAACGGCTCCTGCGCGCGGAGCTCGCCGTACAGCGCGCTCTCGTCCAGCCAGACCAGAAGCTGCACCGGACGGTCGCTCGTGTTTTTGAAACGGTAGTCCACGTTTTTGTAGAAAACGCTGGTGCCGGTTCCGAACGGCACCCGTCTGCCGGAATCAGGAAAGAGCGCGTCAGAATGGTGCACGAGTTCGGTCACGGTGAGCGGGCTGTTCAGCACCAGCCAGTGTATCAGGTTCGCGAGCTGGCACAGCCCGCCGCCTACTCCGCGCCCGAGTTTCCCGGCGCTTATCACAAGTCCGTCAAGGTATCCGCGCTTTGCGGAGGGTTCGCCGACGAGCTTCCAGAACGAGAAAGTTTCACCGGGCTGAACGACTAACCCGTTTATCTGCGCCGAGGCAAGCCGGAGGTTAACCAGCTTATTTCGCTGGAGCTCCATATCGACACCCTCCAGACGGCGCAGCGCGTTGGAGGAGTGGCTTTTCACAACAGCGCTGAACGGAACTGTGTTGCGGGTACGGGCGAATATTTCTCCGCTGAATCTGTCGTGGATATCCCTGAGCAGATATTCTTTCCGGAGCGAAATGTGATAGCAGGCGGGCGACAGTTCGCAGAACAATTTTCGTTTTTTTATGGCTGACACCTCCGTTTCACGACATTCCCTATAATTATTATAGCAGATTTTTGCAGGAAGTCAATTACAGTTATATTACGATTTGGTTACAAAACGGTTACAAATGTTGTGTATCATCAGAATCAAAAACCGGACAGCCTGCAAAGCTGTCCGGTGAGCGGTGTTCAGTTCTGGAAATAAACGTCCTCCTGCTGGAGCATTGGGTAACTTATCAGCTCCCGGCTGTCAAGGTCGGCGCGGTGCATGTCCACGGCGCTGATTCGGCGGTTGAGGTAGGTCGTGTAGTAGTAAACTCCGGTCTGGGCGTTCCAGCAGGAGGTGTAGATCGTGATCTCGAACTTTCCGGGCGCGACCTCGCAGCAGCCGCGGGTCTGCTCAACGGAGCCGAGAATATGGAAAAACTGCCCTACGCTCTCCGCCTCGGCGCTTCCGGAGCGGGAGTTGTTCCGCGTGAATGCCACACGCGCGAACCTCGAAGCGGACGAAAGGTCGCCTGGAAGCCCGACCGCGCCCATTCCGCGGCTGTAGCGGGTGAGCTCCAGACCTTCCGCGAAAGTATTCTGCGGATCCCTTGGGGAAAGCCCCATGTAGTTGTTAAGCATTGCCATCTGCTGCTCAAACGGGGGATTGTTCGTCAGCACTCCCGCCTTGTTTTCGTGTATCTGAAGCCCTTTTTCGGTGGACTCCACCACGATACAGCCGGATCTGTCCGCGATTATCCAGTGGAGCTGAGCGGCTGGGAGCTGTTCGCTGAACGGAGTTCCGGTGAGATTCATGCCGGAGATAAGCTCCCGAGCCTGGGAAAGCTCCGCGCACTGAGAAAGTATCCAGGGGATAAATTCGAACTGCGCGACGTTCCGCATGCCTTCACGCGGCTGGGCGTACTTCGCGTTGCCCACGAAGTTCAGCCCCGCCATGCCGAGACCCTTCTCGTTCACAGCGTCGTAGTAGAGCGGGTAGCCGCCCGCAGCGTGAGCCATTCCGATGATCGCGTAGTGATTGGAGAGCGTTCCTCCATGCCGGAATTCAAACGGGAATTCCCGCGGAGTTATCGTGATCTCCTCGCCGTATGAAAATTCGTAATCCAGGGTCCTTCCCATGTAGAAGAATTCCGTCTGGTAGGTCGCCGCAGTGCACATTTTATGTTCCTCGCTTTCCTGTTGTTGGAGATATTATGCCCATTCGTGCAAAAAGTATTATAGCACTTTTGCCGCCGGCGGTCAACAGCTATGGACGATAAATCATCAAATTATCACAGTTTTTCCTGAAAATATTTGTATGCAGTTACAATTATACATCACTTGACAATTTACGCGCAAGGTACTATAATATAATAGTTAAGCTGTGTCCGATGAAACAGCATTTTACGTTAAAAAGTTAAAAATAAAAATTCCATCAGGAGGAAAACGATATGAAAATAACCGTAGCGGGAGCAGGATACGTCGGGCTTTCTATGGCAGTTCTTCTGTCGCAGAACAACGACGTCACCGTAGTAGACATAGTTCCGGAAAAGGTGGAGCTTCTGAATTCCAGAAAGTCGCCCATCGCTGATAAATACATCGAGGAGTACCTCGCAGAAAAGCCGCTGAGCCTCGCCGCCACCACCGACTGGCGCCCGGCGTACGCCTCGGCTGACATCGTGGTCATCGCCACCCCGACTAACTACGACGCGGAGAAGAACTATTTCGACACCTCGTCGGTGGAAAGCGTTATCGAGCAGGTGTTCTCCGTGAACGATCACTGCACCGTGGTTGTGAAGTCCACCGTGCCTGTCGGATTCACTGCGGGACTGCACAAGAAGTACCCGGAAAACGCGCACCGCATTATCTTCTCGCCGGAGTTCCTCCGCGAGGGGCAGGCGCTGTACGACAACCTGTATCCCTCCCGCATTATCGTGGGAGCGCCGCAGGAGTGGGCGGATTCCGTGGAGCGCGCGAACGTATTCGCGGAACTTCTCCAGCAGGGTGCGATAAAGCAGGATATCCCGACGCTGCACCTGAACCCCACCGAGGCCGAGGCGGTCAAGCTGTTCAGCAATACCTACCTCGCGCTGCGCGTGGCTTACTTCAACGAGCTGGACACCTACGCTGAGATGAAGGGACTCAACGCCCGTGAGATAATCGACGGCGTAGGTCTCGACCCGCGCATCGGACCGCACTATAATAACCCGAGCTTCGGCTACGGCGGATACTGCCTGCCGAAGGACACCAAGCAGCTCCTCGCGAATTACGCGGACGTCCCCAACGACATCATCACTGCGATAGTTAACGCCAACAAGACCCGCAAGGACTACATCGCGGATCACATCGCGTCGATGGAGCCGCAGACCGTCGGAGTTTACAGGCTGACGATGAAGTCCAACTCTGACAACTTCCGCCAGAGCGCTATACAGGGTATCATGAAGCGCCTTGAAAAGCGCGGAATAAAGGTGATAATCTTCGAGCCGACCCTGAAGGAAGGCCAGAGCTTCTATAACTACGAGGTGTGCAGGGATTTCGACGAATTCAAGCGCCGCTCAGACGTTATACTCGCTAACCGCATGAGCGCCGAGCTTAACGACGTAAGCGATAAGGTTTACACCAGAGACCTTTACAGCAGAGACTAAGGCAGCACCGCACAAAGACCATTTATTGGATTTTGCACGTGTCTTGCTTGCATCTTTTCCGTCATCTTGCACAATTCGTCCTAGCAAGGCGTCAGCCTTGCGTCGTCCTCATTGTACAATCTGACGAAAAATCTGACTGCGCAATACACGCACAATCTTTGTGCGGTATTGCCCTAAAAAATTACAGATGGGGGTGATTCCCGATGGATTCGATTATTTCAGGAACATTCAGAATGATTATCCGCAGGGGTTTCCCCCATCAGCTCTATTTCGACGAGGATTTCATGCGGATAATCGGCGCGGAGGACAACTCCGACCCCGAGAAAAACTACCGCCTGTGGGAGGAGTGCGTCCACCCGGACGACATGCCGCTGATAAAAGAGGCGATAGAGAGCACTCAGCACAATATCCGCGCCGAGGTGAAGTACCGCTGGCGCCACAAGACCCGCGGACTTTACACCGCCTACAGCACCGGAATGCTTGCAGGCAAGGAGGACGGCTGCGTCACCATATACGGTTTTTTTAAGGGCGTACCCGCCGACCGCACGCAGCTCTACGGCTACGACCCGGATCTTCAGCTCCTGACCAGGCTTCTCGCGGAGAAAATGCTGGACAGCTTCGCGTTCTGCGCGCTGGTAGACCTACAGCAGAACAAGCTGATGCTGCTCAACGATTACTTCAACACAGGCTCCTCGGCAGGCTGCGAATGCGGCTATGACGAGTGGCTTGAGGGATTCCAGTTCTGCATTCATCCGGACGACCGGGATTGTCTGACGGAACTGCTGACTCGTGCGAATCTTGCAAATGCGTTTTCAAAGTCCGACGAAGTGCACGGCGAGTTCCGCTTTATGCGCCCGGACGGTCCATGCTGGGTAAATCTGCGGCTGGTGAGAATGAAACAGCGCCTTGCCGGGCGTTATCCTGAGTTCATCGTGTTCCGGCGTATCGACGCAGACCACCGCGCCGTATTCATGGAGGAGCTGCGCAACCGCCTGATAAACGGACTTGCTATCCCCTATATGATCCTCGACCTTATCGACCTTCGCGCGGGCAGCTTCTATTCCTCCAGGGACAATCAGGGGCTTTTCGCGGAGCACTTCAACGAGATAGGAAGCTACAGCGACGCGCTGGACCGCTTCGTGGAAAACAGCGGGTGCAGCTTCGCGGACAGAAACGCGATACTTTTCAATTTCAGCGTGGAGCACATGACTGAGCGTTTCCGGGCAGGGGAAAAGATGATCGAATGCGAGGTCTGCCGCAACCCGGAGGGTCAGCCGGAGTGGCTGCGAATCCAGGCGTTCATGTCCTCCGCCGACGAAAACGGAGAGCCGGCGCTTGCTATACTCAGCATTCAGCAGGTGACTACCGAGAAGCTGCGGGAGCTTCGCTATCAGCAGCGGCTTGAAAGGGCGCTCCGCACGGAGAGCCAGTACAGGCAGGCTATCCTGTCCAACGCCATCGCGGTGTACACCTATAACATTACCGAGGACACGATATACGACGAGATAATCGAACAGGAGGGCGTTGACCCGCTGCTTCCCAAGATGGGGCTTACTGTGCCGTGCTCCTATAACGAGTACATCAGCAAAAAGTCCGAGCTTATCGTTGACCGCCAGACCGCAGAAAATTTCCGCAGGACATTCTGCGCACATACTCTTGCTGATATGTACAACAGCCACCGCCGCAGCTTTGATACGGAGTATGAATTCAAGATCGGCAGCAGGGTCGGGTACTTCCGCGAGGCGGTAATAATAACCCAGGATATGGAGACCGGCGACCTCTGGGGTCTGACCTACGTCCGGGACGTCACCGGCGAACACGACCAGGCAAAGCAGGTGGAGCAGGCTCTGCGCGACGCCTTCGACCAGGCGCAGCACGCGAACTCCGCAAAGACGCTGTTCATGAGTCAGATGAGCCACGATATCCGCACGCCGCTGAACGCGATACTCGGAATGTCCATGATAGCGCAGGAGCACATCAGCGACGCCGCCCGGGTCAACGACTGCCTCGAAAAAATACAGACCTCCGGACATCAGCTCCTGGAGATAATCAACAACGTCCTCGACCTTTCGGCGATAGAGAGCGGAAAAACCACTCTTGCCAGCGAGCCGTTCGACCTGAAGGTGTTCATCGACGACACCGCAGGTACGATACGCACGCTGACCGACAAGAAGCGTCAGCGCTTCGTCGTGGAGATCTCCGAGGGGATAAACTATTCGGTGATAGGCGACCAGGCGAAGCTGCGGCAGCTTCTTATGAACATACTCAGCAACGCCGTGAAATACACCCCGGACGGCGGCGAGATACGCCTCTCCGTGAAGGAGCTGAACCCCGACCACCACGGCGTGTGCCGCTATCTTTTCACAGTGAAGGATAACGGAATCGGCATGAGCCAGGAGTTCCTGCACAAGATATACGATCCGTTCGTACGCGCCGACGACCACCGCATAAGCGGAATACAGGGAACCGGTCTCGGAATGGCGATCGCGATAAACATCGCCCGCATGATGAACGGCGACATCGGAATAAACAGCGAAGTCGGCAAGGGCTCGGTGTTTGAAGTCACCGTCGCGCTGAAAAAGGGCGCGGAGGAGCCTGCGTACATCGGCGGCATTTCCATGGAGGAGCAGCCGCGGCGCGAGCGCATGTCGGACTACGACTTCGGCGGGAAGCGCGTACTGCTTGCGGAGGATCTCGAGTTCAACGCGGAGATCGCGTCGGAGTTCCTTGCGGAAGCGGGGCTTGTCACTGAAACCGCGTGCAACGGCGCGGAGGCGGTGGAGAAGTTCGGCAGTTCGCCGGAGGGCTACTACAGCCTTATATTCATGGATATCCAGATGCCTGTTCTGGACGGCTACCAGGCGGCGGACAAAATACGCGCTCTGGACCGTCCCGACGCGAAAACCGTTCCGATAGTCGCGATGACGGCAAACGCTTTCATAGAGGACGTCAAGACCGCAAAGGAACACGGAATGAACGGGCACGTTGCAAAGCCGCTGGAGGTAAGGGAGCTTACCGCGGCGCTGAAAAAGTGGATACCCGGCTTTAAAACTAAGAATCAGAGTTGAACAGAATGAAAAGAATTGTTACGATACAGGATTTTTCCTGCGTTGGGAGCTGCTCGCTGACCGCCGCGATACCGGTGCTGTCGGCGGCGGGGGTGGAGTGCTGCGGAATTCCGACGGCGCTCCTTTCGAACCACACCGGATTTCCGACGTTTTACAGCATAGACCTCACGGATGAACTGGCTCCGATAAGCGATCAGCTCAAGCGTGAGCACATTGATTTCGACGGCGTTTACACCGGATATATTGCTTCCATCGATCAGATAGAGCACATTGAGGAGTTCATACGCCGTTTCAGGAAGCCGGGGGACCCGCTGTTCATCGACCCGGTAATGGGCGACAACGGAAAGATGTACGCGGCGCTCACCGAAGACTACCCCGAAAGAATGCGGAAGTTCATCGAGGGTGCGGACATCATCACCCCGAACATCACGGAGGCATGCCTGCTGACAGGGCGCAGCTTCAATCCCTGCCCGACGCTCCACGAAACGAAGGAAATGCTCCGGGAGCTGTGCGGATTCGGAGTGAGGTTCGCGGTCATCACCGGATTTTCGGAGAAGGGGCAGCTAGGGGCGGTCGGCTGCTTTGACGGCGCCTTCACCGAGTGCCTCACCCCGAAGAAGGACGTTGCATGCTCCGGCACCGGGGACGTATTTGCCTCGGCGCTGCTTGGAGCGGTGCTGCGCGGCGCGGATTATCCGCAGGCTCTGGAGATAGCTACAAAGTTCACATATGCGGCTGTGGAGTACACCGCCGCGGCATCCGACCGCAGATTCTACGGGATACACTTCCAGCCGGTGCTCGGGGAGTATATCCGAATGCTGGAGCGCGTCGAAAAGGGGCGGTCTGATGGCTGAGCAGAAAAGGAAGGGGCTTTCCCGGCTGAATAAGGCGATACTGTTCCTGATAACATCGGCATTTTTCTTCGCGCTGATGAACATGTTCGTGCGGCTTTCCGGAGATGTCCCGACGATTCAAAAGACGTTCTTCCGGAACTTCTTTGCGCTGTTCATTGCGAGCGGCGCGATGATAAAGAACCGCTGTTGCATTATCCCGCCGAAGGGCGCAAGGTTCGACCTGTTCATGCGCGCGGCGTGCGGCTACGCCGGCGTTGTGCTGAATTTCTACGCGATAGACCGGCTGAGCATTTCGGACGCCTCGCTGCTGAACAAAATGTCGCCGTTTTTCGCGATCATCTTTTCGACATTCCTGCTGAAGGAGCGCGCTAATAAGGTACAGTGGGCGATAATCCTGACTGCGTTTATCGGCGCGCTTTTCGTTATCAAGCCGTCCTTCCAGAATGCGGAGCTGGGAGCCTCCATCGCGGGATTCTGCGGGGGAATGTGCGCGGGCGCGGCGTATACTTTCGTCCGCCGGGCAACGGGGAAGGGCGTCAAGAGTTACTATGTGGTGTTCTTTTTCTCGGCGTTTTCTACGCTTGTGGCGTTCCCGCTGATGCTGCTGGATTTCAAGGCCATGACCCTGGTGCAGACCCTAATGCTGGTAGGCTCGGGAGTCAGCGCGGCGATTGCGCAGTTCTGCATAACCACGGCGTATTCCTACGCTCCGGCGAAGGAGGTCTCGATCTACGATTATTCGCAGATAATCTTCGCGGCGCTAATCGGGTTCGTGGTGCTGGATCAGGTCCCGGACGTGCTCAGTTTCGTGGGATACGCGGTGATAATCGCAGCGGCTTTCGTGATGTTCAGATATAACAACCGGAAAACGAAGGAATGAAAAAGAGTGCTGCCGACAAATTATAATTTAGCGGCAAGCGTTCCACTCGTTGCAACCCCTAATAGGGAGTCAAGGGGGACGCGTCCCCCTTGCGAGTCGAGGGCAGCGCCCTCGTCGCCGTTAGGCGAAATACTGCGCACGAAGTGCGCAGTTACTCCGTGCGGAAGCACGGCTAAACGCCAAAAGAGCGCTAAAGGGGTGTGGGGGAAAACAAGCCACATATAAAATCTAGTTGCGCCTTACCTCCTCAACAGTCCGGTAAACTGTTGAGGAAGCATACATCGCCTCTAAACAATTCAATGGCTGTCTTAAAAAGAGTAGCCATCTTTGTATTATCCGACCAGCATGAGCAGAGTTCCCGCGACAAGTATCGCAAGACCTGCAGCGGAGCGTTTCGTAAGCTTTTCGTGGAACACTATGTAGGAGAACAGTATCGACACGAGGATACTAAGCTTGTCTATCGGAACAACAACGCTTGCAGGGCCGTCCTGAAGCGCCTTGTAGTAGCACAGCCAGGAGCCGCCGGTAGCGAGTCCCGAGAGGGCGATGAACAGCAGCTCGCGCTTGTCCAGCCCGCGGAGCTTATCCGCCTTGCCCGTCACAGGGACCATCAGCCATGCCATCACCAGGACCACCGCGGTGCGTATCGCAGTGCCGAGGTCGGAGCTTACGCCGTCGATACCTATTTTACCGAGTATCGAGGTCAGCGCGGCGAATACTGCCGAGAGAATCGCGTAGGGAAGCCACTTCGCGCTGTTTGAGCCGGGACTGTCGGTTTTCTTCTTTTCGATCATCAGCAGGGTTCCGGCAAGTATCATCACCATGCATATGCATTTCAGCGGGGAAATGCTCTCGTTCAGGAAGATGAAAGCGAGCGCCATTGTAAGCACCGTGCTGGATTTGTCCACCGGCACGACCTTGTTTACATCGCCTACCTGAAGCGCCCTGAAATAGCACAGCCAGGAACCGCCGGTCGCAAGTCCCGAAAGCACGAGGAACAGCCATGTTTTGCCGCTTATGTTCGTGATGCCGCTCCAGGAGCCGGTTATCATGGTCATGAGTATCGCCATGATAAGCACCGCGATGGTGCGCAGAGCGGTTGCCACAGTAGAATCAGTCTTGCGGATACCGCATTTTGCAAGAATTGAAGTTAATCCGGCAAAGAACGCCGACCCGGCCGCGAACACCAGCCACATAAAACGCACTTCCTTTGAGTGAAGAAAAATCAGACCCACCTGGAGGTCTGCTTATATTATTGTATCACGTATTGATGCGTCTGTCAATGAGATATGCAACATTTGTATGGCTGTTGAATCATAATTCACAACTGGGTTTTTCTAAAAAATAGATGATAATTTATCTCAGGTCATTGACATGATGACTTTTGATGATGTATAATAAATATGTATATATTGCATGTATAAGGGGTGGATTATGGAAAACAGAAAATGTATTGCTGTGCTTACTGAGAAACCTAGCCTGGACTATCAGTCCGGGATACTTAAAGGAATATACAGATCGGCATTCAGCCATG
>ERZ1673738.5351-NODE-5351-length-11743-cov-13.460729_pt1 | contig 11743 bp, 10 predicted proteins | sample MGYA00580198_ERZ1673738 | MGnify/ENA primary metagenome ERZ1673738 (study PRJEB41218, sample SAMN15661784) | gut metagenome | host: Homo sapiens | place: Canada: London | collected 2015-08-20/2019-03-30 | study: EMG produced TPA metagenomics assembly of... | reverse complement strand
GGGTGGTAAGGATGCTGAAATAAACAACCCACGGACTCAGAAAGTATGTTTTTGTGAAGATACGAAAGATAAGAGTGAGAACAACGCAGACCGCAGCACCGACACGTCCGGCAATGTTTCCTGCCTGCGCGGTTACTTCCATCTCCGCCAAATCCCTGTTTTTGTTCTCTCTGCGGCTGCTTTCCAAAATTTTCTCTTTATTCATTGAACAGAATCGCCCCTTTCCAAGTTTTCTTGTCATTATTATATCGTTGCCAAGTAAACTTGTCAAATGCAATTATCTTACCGCCCGGCGTTTTTTCCATGAACGCCGCACTTTTTCGCTGCCTCGCTTGCCGCCCTGCGGCGTTCCTCGCTGTATGGGGCGGTCAGACGGAAAGAGAAACGCCCCTTGCGGATTTCAAACTCCATGCAGCCCGTGTCCGGGTCTGCGTCGGTCTGGCGGCACTGGTCGGGGTGCTGTCCGGCGTAGGCGGCAAGCCGCTTCTTTAAGTCGGTGTTGTGGGTGCGGATATGGATAAGGGGGTCTTTCTCGTCAAACCAAATATCGGTGGTCTTTTCCTGCTTGGTAAGCCCTGTTCTCATGCAAGCTCCTTTCTGCGCCTCTGTTACGCAACAGAGGCATTTTTCGGGTGTTTTCCTCGGCTCGGCTGCGGATGGAGTTCATCAAAATTGATGCCATAAAAATAAGCGCCTGCCTCTTTTCAGAAGCAGACGCTCATTTCTTGTATTCTTTTCTACCTCAGCAGCCGTTCGGCTGCCTTTTTTGATCAGTCTATACCTTTTTCCTCGTTCTGCTTGAAGCAGGATTCGTCGTTTGCCCAGCCCTTGTCGACCAGCCAGTAGTGATACTCGGTGTCGGCGGCCTTGAGTTCCTCCTCGGTCAGCTCGACGTCGCGGCTGCGCTCGTGCTTGAGCTGGCGCTCATAATTATACAGATCCATGAGCGTGAAGCCCAGGCCCATCTCCTCGGCTATGGGGATCAGCACGTCCTCGACGACCGCCTCTCGAATCTCAAGCGAGCCGGGATACATCTGCTCGGCCTGCTCGACCTTAGCTCTCAGCTCGGGGTCGCTGTCGTACTGCTGCAAAAATTTTATGACATTCAGATTAAGATTCACGGTCTTCTCCTTTCAGCACAGGCGGAAACCGGCGGGGATGCTGTCGTCAAGCATCAGCAGATGCAGCTGCTCCTTGCCGTCGTGCTCGTGCGCCGCGGAGATGAGCATACCGCAGGAGTCCTGCCCCATCATCTTGCGCTTGGGCAGGTTGAGTATGGCGACGACGGTCTTGCCGACGAGCTGCTCTGGCTCGTAGAACTCGTGGATGCCGGAGAGTATCTGGCGCGGAGTGCCCGTGCCGTCGTCGAGCATGAACTTCAGAAGCTTCTTGCTCTTTTTCACGGCCTCGCAGGAGAGCACCTTACACACGCGCATATCGCACCTTGAGAAATCCTCGATGCTGACATCCGGCTCGATGGGGTCAAACTGCGGCTTTGCCGGGGCGTTCATCTTTTCAAGCTCGGCAAGAGCCTTTTCCATGTCAAGACGTGGGAAGAGCGTCTCCCCCTTGTGCACGGAGACATTTGCGGGCAGAGCGCCGAACACGGCGGCGCTGTCCCAGCTTGAGGACTTCTCGTCCGCGCCGATCTGCGCGAAGGCCTTCTCGCAGCTTTCGGGGATGAAGGGCTTGAGCATGATAAGGCTTATGCGCAGGCACTCAAGAAGATTGTACAGAACGCTTGCAAGGCGCGCCTTTTTGCTCTCGTCCCTGGCGAGCTGCCAGGGCGCCGTCTCGTCGATATACTTGTTTGCGCGCTGGATGAGCTTGAAGACCTCCTCGAGCGCGAGGTGCAGCTGAAGCTTGTCCATCTGCTGCTCGTACTTATCGCGGCTTACTTTCGCAAGCTCAACAAGCTCGTTGTCGAGCTCGTCTGCTTCGCGCTCCGCAGGCAGTGAGCCGCCGAAGTATTTTTCGACCATCGCTGTCGTGCGCGATACGAGGTTGCCAAGATCGTTTGCAAGGTCGGTGTTTATCGTGGATATGAGAAGCTCGTTGGAGAAGTTGCCGTCCGAGCCGAAGGGGAAGGTGCGCAGCAGGAAAAATCTCAGCGCGTCCACGCCGAACATATCCGCAAGCTTGTACGGGTCAACGACATTGCCCTTGGATTTGCTCATCTTGCCGCCGTCGATGACCAGCCAGCCGTGGCCGTAGACCTTCTTCGGCAGCGGCATTTCCATGCTCATGAGCATTGCCGGCCAGATTATCGAATGGAAGCGTACTATCTCCTTACCGACGATGTGAACGTCCGCCGGCCAGTATTTATCGTAATCGTCGTATTTGTCGTTCATGAAGCCCATCGCGGTGCAGTAGTTAAACAGCGCGTCGACCCAGACATACACGACATGGCCGGGGTCAAAATCAACGGGAATGCCCCAGGTGAAGCTCGTGCGCGAAACGCACAGATCCTCAAGCCCCGGCTTTATGAAGTTGTTTATCATCTCGTTGACGCGGGAGGCGGGCTCGAGGAAGGTGCCGCTCTCCAGCAGCTCCTGAACCGGCTTTGCGTACTTGCTCAGGCGGAAGAAATACGCCTCCTCCTCCGCGTAATGCACCTCGCGGCCGCAGTCGGGGCACTTGCCGTCCTTGAGCTGGCTCTCTGTCCAGAAGCTCTCGCAGGGGGTGCAGTACATGCCCTTATACGCGCCCTTGTAGATGTCGCCCTTGTCGTACATCTTCTTGAAAATGCGCTGAACTGCCTCGACGTGATAGTCGTCGGTCGTGCGGATGAAGCGGTCGTTGGATATGTTCATGAGCTTCCAGAGGTCGGTGATGCCGCCGGGGCCCTCGACGATCTTATCGACGAACTCCTTGGGCGAAAGACCCGCGGCCTTTGCCTTTTCCTCTATCTTCTGGCCGTGCTCGTCGGTGCCGGTCAGGAACATCACGTCATAGCCGCGCATTCTCTTATAGCGCGCTATTGCATCGGTTGCCACGGTGCAGTAGGTGTGACCTATGTGCAGCTTATCTGAGGGGTAGTAGATCGGCGTTGTGATATAAAATTTTCCCTTTTCCATTACTTTCTCTCCATTCGTTTAGGGTTCTTCCGCCGCCGTGGGCTCTTCCGTCGGCGCGGGTGCTTCCGAAGGCTCCGGCGTGGGCGACGGGGTCGGCCACTGAATATTCTCCGGGTGATAGTGATAGTAGCTGTTTGCTTCCTTTGTACGGCTTATAAGCTTGTCGTCTTTATCGTAAACGCAGCGGTAGGTCACAGCCTTCGTGCCTATGGCTACGGTCGGATACGTTGTATCATACACCGTCCATGCCGAATAGTCCATCTTAACATAGCTTCCGTCGACATCGGTGCCCCAGATCTCTATCGTGAGCTGCCGGTTTTCGCATTTTGTCACTATCTTTACCGGGAACTCGCGGTTGTTTTTGAATTTGAACTCCGGGCCGCCCCAGCTTACCGTCGCATCCATGCCCCAGGGGACATAGGAAACGGCAAAGCCGTGCTCGTCGCGTGCGACGATCTCGAGATTTGCGTACAGCGCCGCGCAATAGAGCGTTGAGGAGGTCTGGCATATGCCGCCGCCTATCTCCTGCACGACCTGACCGCCCGCGTACGCTCCGGCGGATTTGAAGCCAGCCGCTGCCGTGCGCTTTCCGACGACCGTGTTATACGAGAACGTCTCGCCCGGATTGAGGATATAGCCGTTTATTTTTTTCGCCGAGAGCTCGACGTTTGTTGCCCTGTTCGCGGTGCTTGAGGCATAGCCCGTGGTCTGCGAGCCGAGCTTGTCGGCAAAAAGCATCTTGTCAAGCTGCTCGGTCGTATATTTCGGCTGCGTCACCGTCAGCGGGATCTTCACCGTCTCGCCGTTTTCGGCCTTATCCCAGAGCTTTTTTGCCTCATCGGCATCAAACTCTATTCCGACGCGGCTCTCGGTCGCCTTCTGCGTCTCGGGATCGTACTTTGCGTCGAGCACCTCGGCGCATATATCCTCATGCAGCTTGTCAAAATCCGGCTCCTCGGAGCTGCCGGAGGCTGCGTCATAGCTTACGCTGTCGTTTCCGCCGGCGAAGGCGCGCACGATGATATCGCAGAGCTTATCGGCGTCTATATCCGCCGTATCCGCGCCCTTTATGAGCTTCAAGACCGCGTTTTCCTCGTCGATCTCATAGCCCTTGCCCATGCGCTCATTGTAGTCGGCAAGCGCCTTATCCACAGCCTTGCGAACTCCGTCGGTATTGGCGGCCTTAATTATATCGCCCTGCGTCACCGAGCCCGTTATGCACTTAAAATAGCACACAAGGTCGTTTACGGGCTTTCCCGAATGGCCGTAGTCATAGGCCGCCTGCGCAGCCTCGGTACAGCTCATGTCCGTTCCCGCTTCGGCGGCGGTGACGGTGAATGTATAGTCGCCCGGGAGCGTGACCTCGACAGAGCCTGTATCGACGCTCCAGTGCTCGGACTCAAGCTTTGCCGCGGCATCCTTAACGCTCATATCGCCGATAGCGACGCTGCCGAGCGTGAGATTCGGATGTATCTTATCCGAGCGTCCGGCTAAACAGCCGCCGCCGAAGGCAGCCGCCGCGAGTACGGCGATGACGATGACAGTTATCAAAACGGTCTTTTTCGCGCCGCCGGACTTTTTTGCCGCCGTGCTCTTGGCGGACTCGGTCTTATTTGTCTTTTTCGGAGCTTCGTGCTTACCCTTTGCCATGGCGATTCCCCTGTCAGTTCATTTTATCCCGGTAAACGGAGGTGAAGCGCTCGTACTCGCCCCGCGGGAGCTCCTGCTTCTTTTCCTGCCGGATGGCGTCGCGCATCCACGGGTTGTTCTCCACCTTCGCGCCCGTCTGCGCCTCCAGAACAGCGTTTATGAGTATGTTTGAAATGAGAAAGCCCGCCGGGGTCAGATGCCAGCGCTCGCCGGTCATCAAAGCCCAGCCCTTTCTTTCAAACAGCTCGAAGGTCTCCTCGATGGGAGCCCAGTCGCTGCGGTATATTCTATGGTATTCCTTTTCGGATATGCCGTGCGTTAAACGCATGCCGAGCATGAGATATTCCGTGGCTTTTTGTATCGGCACGATCTTCTCGTACTCGTCGATTATCATGCTGTCGCCCACAACGGCGGAGATATACTTATCAAGATCGCGCACATAGCTGTAGCGCACGCCGCCGGCGCACGAGTGCGCACCCGGGCCGAAGCCCATGTAGTCGCCCAGCTGCCAGTATTTCAGATTGTGCCGCGATTCATAGCCGGGGACGGCGAAGTTCGATATCTCGTACTGCTTAAGGCCGTAGTGCCCCAGCGTATCGACCGTGTACAGATACATATCCGCCTGCTCGTCCTCGTCGGGGATGAGCGGCGAGCCGAGATAGCTGCGGTACATGGGCGTGCCCTCCTCAAGCTTGAGGCCGTAGCAGGAAAGATGCTCCGGGTGCAGCTCAAGCGCACGGGAGAGCGTCTCGGCCCAGTCGCCGCGTGTCTGGCTCGGCAGACCGTAGATAAGGTCGAGGCTCACGTTCTCGAACCCGGCCTCTCGTGCGGCATCGACCGCAAGCTCCGCCTGGCGGAAATTATGCCGCCTGCCGATGATCTTCAGGATGTCGTTATTGGCCGACTGCACGCCGATCGAGAGCCTGTTGACCCCCTCCGAGCGCAGAAGCTTTAATTCGTCAAGCTTCGTCGTGTCGGGGTTTACCTCAACGGTGATCTCGGAATCAAGGCGCACGTTGCCCATGCGCTTTAATTCGTCGAGGATCTCGACGATGCGCTTTGCGCCGTAGCAGCTGGGCGTTCCGCCGCCGATGTAGATGCTGTCGATCTCGTAGCTGCTCATCGCCTCGGCAGACTCGCTTATGTGCGACAAAAGCGCCGACTGATAATCGGGCATGCGCTGCCTGCCGCCGGCGATCGAATAAAAATCGCAGTAGCCGCATTTTGACACGCAGAACGGTATGTGAATGTAAACTCCAAGTCTGTCCATGTTTTCAGAGGCGCATCAGCGCTTCTCCTATACGTTTTTTGCGGTAGCCCGGTATCGAAGCTGCGGTCAAGACCGCAGAGAGTGGATAGCGGACAGCCGATAGCTGATAGCTGAATGTATTCGCTCGGAGAGCGAATTGATTAAAAAAACGACCCCTCAGTCAGCTTCGCTGACAGCTCCCCTTGCGCAGGGGAGCCAAGGTGGTGCGCTGCAAATCTGCACTGCACTTGCAGGGCGCGGGACGCCGCGGAAACCGCGGCATTCTCGACGCCGGGCGGCCGCAATCACCGTATCGGTGACTGCGCTAAAGCGCCGTTAAAAAAGACTGCAAACCAAATCGGCGTAGGCGGTGGGGTCTTCGATCTCGACACCGGCGATGAGCTCGGACTGCGCGTAGAGTATCTTTGAAAGCTTCGCGGCCCTGTCCTTATCGCCGTCGTCGTAGGCCTTCTTTATGGCAAGGCAGGCCGGATGCGCGGCGTTGAGCTCAAGCACACGGTCGGCGCGCAGCTTGCGCATCTCCTCGCTCGGGCCGTTGCGGAAGTATTTTTCCATCTCCAGCGTAAAGCCGCCGGTTGAGGTCAGGCAGCAGGCCGAGGAAACGAGCTTGCTCGAAAGCGTTACCTGCTTGAGCTTCTCGTCGCCGATGCTCTCGCGTATGAAGTCGAGCACTTCCTTGTTCTCGACGACCTTCTCCTCCGCGGCCTTCTTTTCCTCATCGGTCTGGAAGCCGAGATCCTCGGTCAAAACGTTTACAAAGCCCTTGCCCTCGTACATGCGCAGCTGCTGAAGGACAGTCTCGTCGATGGGGTGGTCGAGATAGAGTATCTCGTAGCCGCGTGAGCGCACCTCCTCGCACTGCGGCAGCGCCATTGCGTGCTTGACGGTATCGGCCGAGGCGTAGTATATGGCCTTCTGGCTCTCGGGCATTGCATCGACATACTCCTTGAGCGAGCGCATGGACTCCTCGGAGGTGTAGAATATGAGCAGGTCCTTGAGAAAATCGGTGTAGCGGCCGTACTCGTCGCAGACGCCGCACTTTATGTGGATGCCGAAGTTTTTCCAGAACGTCTCGTACTTCGGGCGATCCTCGCGCATCATCTTTTCAAGCTCGGCCTTGATCTTCTTTTCGAGGTTCTGGCCGATGACCTTGAGCTGGCGGTTGTGCTGAAGTATCTCACGCGAGATGTTAAGGCTCAGGTCGGGCGAATCGACCACGCCGCGCGCAAACTCAAAATAGTCGTGCAGCAGCTTGTCGCAGTCTTCCATGATAAGCACGCCGTTGCAGTAGAGCCTTATGCCCTTCTTAGCCGCACCGGATATTCCGTTGTCGATATCCTTGCCGGGGATGAACAGCATCGCCTTGTAGGACACGACACCCTCGGCGTTTATGCGCAGCACCGCCGCGGGGTCGTTCTGGTCGCGGTTTGTTTCCTTATACCACTCAACGCATTCCTCATCGGTGACCTCGGTTTTGGCGCGCTGCCATATGGGTACCATGGAGTTTACCGTTTCGGGAGAAGTGACATTGACGGTGTGCATGATGGGCTTTCCGTCGGCATCCTCCTCGCCGGTGGGCTGCTGCTCCTGGCGGGTGATATCCATGACGATGGGCCAGCGGACATAGTCGGAGTATTTCTTGACTAACGCCTTGAGCTTCCATATTTCGAGGAACGAGCCGTAGATTTCCTCGTCGGTGTCCTCTTTTATGTGCATGATAACGTCCGTGCCCGGCTTATACTTGTCGCACTCTGTGACGGTGTATCCGTCCGTGCCGGTGCTCTCCCACCTGACGCCTTTCTCCTCGCCGTATTTCTTTGTGATAACGGTGACCTTGTCAGAGACCATGAAGGCAGAGTAAAAGCCTACGCCGAACTGACCGATGATGGATATATCGTCTTTTTCCGCCTCCTCGGCGCTCATATCGTTTTTGAATTTGAACGATCCGCTCTTTGCGATGACGCCGAGGTTCTTCTCGGCCTCCTCCTGACTCATGCCGATGCCGTTATCGGACACGGTGATGGTTCGTGCGCCCTTGTCGACGGTGATGCGGATGCGGTAATCGGCTCTGTCGAGGCCGACCTTGTCATCCGTCAGCGAGATGTAGCACAGCTTGTCTATCGCGTCGGACGCGTTGGAGATGATCTCTCTGAGGAATATCTCCTTATTGGTGTAGATCGAGTTGATCATGAGGTCAAGCAGGCGCTTGCTCTCTGCTTTGAATTGTTTTTTAGCCATGTTCAAAACCTCCGTTTACCTTACGGCTGCCCCTGCACGGCAAGGGCAAATTATAATAGTTTATTATACCACAATATCAGCACATTTCAACCTTTTTAAGAGGTGCATGGAGGCCCGGTATTTGTTCCGGTTCAATACAAAAACGCCTGCGGCTTTTTTGCACGCCGAATCCCCGTGAAATCAATGATTTCACGGGGATTTCCGATGTGCAAGGCTATACTGCTTTTCTTTAAAGGCGCTTTCTCAGCCGGCGAGAGCCGTGTCAATAAGCTTCTGCAGCGCATCCATCTGAGCCTTGCTTGTGATGGCTCCGACGATGGGCTCGCCGACTATGCCGCCGTTTCTGTCGATAACGTAGGTCGTCGGGAAGGCGTATATGCCGTTGGTAAATTTTCCGGCCGCGCTGCCTGAGTCAAAGTATATGTTCTTATAGGTCGCGCCCTTCTTGGCAAGCACGGCCTTCGCGTCCGCGATCGCCGCCTCGTCTCCGTCAAGGGTAAAGGCGTTTATGCCGACGACCGCGCCGCCCTTTTGAGCCAGCTTTTTGTTCAGTGCGTCAAGCTCGCCGAGCTCGCCCACGCAGGGGCCGCAGGTCGTGAACCAGAAGTTCACCACGGTGACGCTGTTGCCGGAAAACAGGCTGCCGCTCGTTACGGAGTTTCCGTTGAGGTCCTTGCCGCTGAAGGACGGGAACTTCTGTCTGGGGCTTGCCGTAGGAGTGCTGCCGGTATTGCCGGTGTTGCCGGACGAGGGCTTTCCGGTATTGCCGGTGCTACCGCTACTGCCCTTGTTTCCGGACGACGGCTTGTCGGTGCTGCCGGTGCTGCCGCTGCCGCCCTTGTTGCCGGACGACGGCTTGTCGCTCGGAACAGCGCTCTCCTCGGGCATATTTGCTCCGCCATTGCCGTCCTTATCGCTCAGCTCGGGATACTTGTTGACAAGCTTTGTTAGCTTCATTTCTATGGCGCGTATTTTCTCGGCGTCGGCCTTAAGCAGCTTGAGCTCGTCTGCGGTAAACTGATCCTTTGCAGATTCAATGGTATCCAGCAGAAACTCGCCGTAATTCTTGCCGTCCTCTATCAGGACCATGCCCTTGTCTGCGGCCATAAAGACCTTTTCCCACAGAGCGGGATTCTCGTCAAGGATCGCTTTTTCCTCCTCCATAAGCTTCTTGTACATGGCGGCCGCCTCCTCCGGGCTTTTCGGCTCGCCGTCCGTCATGGAGGACTGAGCCTCCGTCTTTTTCCCCTTGCTGCCGTCCTTACTGTCATTGTTCATTCCGCAGGCGGCCGCAGATACCATCATCAGCGCCGCCAGCAGGAGAGCTATCAGGCTTTTAAACTGTTTTGTCTTTATCATTGTTTTGTGTCCTTTCCGTCCATATTGTCCTTTGAGCACATGCAGCTGTCGGTGCACTTGCCGTCCTTCATGCAGCTGCCGTCCATGCACATGCATTTTTCGGTACACATACCGTCCTTCATGCACATGCAGCCGTCGGTGCACATACCGTCCTTCATGCATTTGCCGTCTTCGCCGCACATACACTTGTTGTCCTTCATGCCGTCCTTGTCCTTATCTACCATTTCGGACGTCATAGGGTCTTTTTCCTTATCCTTATCCTTGTCAGTGCCCACTAAAGAGCAGGCTGCCATGCTGAATACCAGAACGAGCACCAGCGCAAGCAGCAGGAGCTTTTTTGCGTTCATATTTGTTCCTCCTTAATTGTTTGTTCTTGTTTTCCGCGGCGCCTGCGCCGCATTTTCTTTATCTTTACCGTCTCCGAAGCCATAGCGGAAGCGCACGGCGTCGGTCGGACAGGCACGGATACACATTCCGCAGCGGATGCACTCGGCGTGGTTGGGCGTTTTTGTCACATCCACATCCATCTTACATGCTCTGGCGCATTTTCCGCAGGAGACGCACCTGTTTTTGTCCACCTTCATTTGAAAAAGCGACACTTTGTTCAACAGCGCGTAGAATGCTCCCAACGGGCACAGCCACTTGCAGAACGGGCGGTAAAACAGCACACTCAGCACGATCACCGCCAGCAGGACGCTGAATTTCCATGTAAACAGTGAGCCCAGCGCCGCCCTTATGCCGGGATTGGCAAGGGACATCGGGATCGCTCCCTCCAGCACGCCCTGGGGACAGATATATTTGCAGAAGTAAGGGTCGCCCAGCCCGACGTCGTTCACAAGAAGCGCCGGCAGCAGGAGGACCGTCACCGCCAGAACCGCATATTTGATATAGGTAAGCGGCTTCAGCCTCCTTGTAGAGAGCTTTTTCGTCGGAATTTTGTGCAGCAGCTCCTGAAACCAGCCGAAGGGACACAGAAAGCCGCAGATGAAGCGCCCCAGCAATACCCCCAGCAGGATCAGAAGGCCCGTGATATAATAAGAAAAACCGAATTTGGACGAGCCGACTACCGCCTGAAACGCCCCGATGGGGCAGGCTCCCGAAGCCGCCGGACAGGAGTAGCAGTTGAGCCCCGGCACGCAGACGGTCTTCCCCGCGCCCTGATACAGTCCGCCCTTGAGGAAATTCGGCAGGTGCAGGTTGGTCAATAGGGCTGCCCCCGCCTGTATCCAGCCCCGAAGGCGGGACAGGGCCTGTGATACATTTGAAAACTTCTTACCCAATGCCCACACACTCCAGACATAATTTGATGGCTTTGCTCAGCACTGTCGCCGCCTCGCCCCGCCAGACGCCGAAGCACAGCATGGCGACTCCGGCCATCAGCAGCGCGATCTGCGCCGCAGCCTTTTTCCCGCAGCTCATTTTTCATCATCCTTTCCGATTTTCTGCCCCCATCATAGCGCGGGAGAGTTAAAGTCTCTGTTAAGAACGAAAACTTAACGCAAACCTTATCTATTTTTGCTATAATCAAAACAACACAAAAACGGAGAAATAAAAAGGAGGGCTCTCATGCACCTTTTAGTAATTGAAGACGAACGCGCTCTGTGTGAAACGATCGTCCGCAGCCTGCGGCGGCTGGCCTACAGCGTGGACTACTGCTACGACGGGGAGAAGGCTCTGGAGCTGCTGGGCGTGGAGCGCTACGATCTGGTACTTCTTGATCTGAATCTGCCGAAAAAGGACGGCATGACGGTGCTGCGCACCCTGCGGCAGACCGACCGGGAGACGCGGGTGCTGATTCTCTCCGCCCGCAGCGAGGTGGAGGACAAGGTGGAGGGGCTGGACGCCGGGGCCAACGATTATCTGGCAAAGCCCTTTCATCTGGCGGAGCTGGAGGCCCGCATCCGCAGCCTGACCCTGCGGCAGTTTACGCAGCAGGGCGTACTGCTGACCTGCGGAGGTCTGCGTTTTGACACCCGCTCCCGCACCGCCGCCGTCAACGGGCAGACGCTGACGCTGACCCGCAAGGAGACGGGGATTTTGGAATATCTGATGGTGCATCAGGGGCGGCCGGTAAGTCAGGAGGAGCTGATGGAGCACGTCTGGGACAACAGCGTGGACAGCTTCAGCAACTCCATCCGCGTCCACATCT
>ERZ1673738.5338-NODE-5338-length-11774-cov-9.471798_pt1 | contig 11774 bp, 8 predicted proteins | sample MGYA00580198_ERZ1673738 | MGnify/ENA primary metagenome ERZ1673738 (study PRJEB41218, sample SAMN15661784) | gut metagenome | host: Homo sapiens | place: Canada: London | collected 2015-08-20/2019-03-30 | study: EMG produced TPA metagenomics assembly of... | reverse complement strand
GCGCTGTTGACGCGCCCCCGCAGTGCCCGCTTCCCCCAAGGACAATTATCAGTGCAGGTTGTAGACGAGTTTGGCGTGTTTCAAGGGCGCGGTAAGCATTTGCCGTTCCAAGCGATGTTGCGAACGCAGACTGGTGATTGCTTGCTGGCTTGTGGTGGTGTTTGGGTTGCTAAGCGAGGGCTGCTTGTTGCGTGGGTTGGTTTTATTGGTGTGGGTTTGGACACTGTATGGAGATGACGATGGCTGGAGCGGGGTAGGGAGTTGTGGTGCGGATTGGGGATGCTGGGTGGCTGGCCGATTGCGTGCAACGGCCTAACGCGTTGTTTGCGGTGCACGGCCAATAGATCTCTGTAGGGGGCCTACCCAACGTAAGGCGTCTGAAGGCATTTCCCTGGAAGCTCGGGCTTCCTGGATATCTTGGCGATTAAGATGCGCCCCATGCTCAGCCGGCATATAGAATGGACTGTGGACGTGACGATTGCCTGCTGCTGACATGTTGGTTAATCGACGATGATGGCAGCGACGGAGATTGATTGGGGCAGTCGGCATGTTCGCGAGCGAAAAGGCGGCCCTGCTCGGCGATGTGCCGACTTTTATTGTAGCGAAGGCGTTGGTGACGCCGAGAGGCGGCAAGGCCGACAAAACTATTGCGAAGGCAAGGGATCAACATGGCATTTGAAGCACGTCAGAGTACGGTTGGAAAGCTGCTTAATGACTCAATCTATAGAATCCCTCGCAATCAGCGCGCTTACGTGTGGGATGAGCATAACTGGAAAGATCTATTCGAAGACATCAAGCTTGTGACAGAGGAAGTTGCTACGTCGCATTTCATCGGTTCGATAGTGCTGATGGAGGAAGAAGAAGAAGACAGCCTCGGGGTTTTTACAATAATTGATGGTCAACAAAGAGTTATTACCCTAACGCTCTTGCTGTCTAGCCTCATGTTCGCTTTCAAGAAAAGGAATATGATTAACCACGCTAATGGCACAAAAAAATATCTAGTGGCGATAGATACTAAGGATGTTGAGCACGCGATCGTCGCTCCGGAGAATCATTTATCATTAACGAGGATCGTCGAAGGAGTAATTGCTATCTCTCCTGAAGATGCGGCTGCCATGTCTGCTGTGGCTTTCTCGAAGAGCAAACGCGCGTCCGGATCAAAAGACGAACTGATCGTTAAAGCCTTCCAATATTTCAGTGCAAGTTTCGCCAAGATGAAGGATGAGGAGTTGCTGGCCTTCAGGGATGCGGTCATTTCTGTCGCATATGTAAACATCAAATCATCGTCTGAGGAAGATTCGTACACAATATTCGAAATATTGAATGCGCGAGGTATCGAGCTTGAGGACCATGAGCTTCTGAAGAACTATATTATGCGCTATATCCATCCTATAGAAAAGCGCGATGATGCAAAACAGGTATGGTCGGAAATTGAAGCAACAGTCGGCTCGAACATGAAAGCTTTTTGCGTCACTACGCAATTCAAAAATATCGCCTAGGTCAAGGCGACAAGGATGGAGCATATAAGAAAATAAGGGATTTTACGGATCCAAAGAAGGCTGCTGATCTTCTCTATGATTTAAGGCTAAAAGCCGGATATTATGCAGAGATTGTCGAGCCAACCAGCGATGACAGAAATGCGGAAATCTTGAGTTTCTTAAGAACACACAATGTCCGCGTCTTCAGGCCGCTTCTTATGAGTTTAATGCACGCTCGCGAAATAGAGCAGCTAACGAGCGAGCAGTATGATGATGCGATTGGATTTATTTACCGGTTCTATATTTGCTATAAGATAATCGGGGGAATGGAGTCGAACCACCTATCGGATTCGATCGTGAAACACTCATACGCAATCGAGTTGAACTGCACCCAGCAAGTGTTAGATGAGTGGAAAAATAGTTTTAACGAAAAACTGCCTTCAGAAGAAACATTTCGAATTAATCTCCTTTCGCTTGGATGGTCTCATTCGTGGCCGTTGTATAGCGAAACAAAGTTGAAGGATCGCTGCAAGTTGGTCCTTGCCTTGCTCGAGGAGCTTAAGTCTGGTGTTAGGGTTTCTGAGGCATTCACAATAGAGCACATTCTTCCGGATTCGCAGGCTCAGGAAAACTCGATTATTGGGAACTTGCTCATGCTAGAAGAGCGACTTAACGCGAAATGTAAAGACAAATCGCTTAAGGAAAAGCTGCCCATATACGCTGAATCGCGTTATGCCACTACAAGAGCTTTTGCTAAACGCTATGCGAATGGTTGTTTTGACGTTAAGAAGCGCGTTGATTTTATCGCGAAAGATTTGTTTGAAATGGTCATCCACTAGCTTGCACCGCGCGGCCGCGGCGCTTGAGCTCGTCAAGAAGTGCATCGACCCGGCGATAAGGCGGCAGGCCGAAGGGTTCGAATGGGATCCGAAAGCGCTGGAGTAGGCTCTCGCGTGGCCATAGGAAAGGTAAGGGTGGAAACCGATGGCGGACAAGGAGCGACCAAGGTGAACGAGGATGACATCATCGGCGTCGTGAGGGAGTACCTCGAGGACAAGGAGAACTCGTACGCCCTCATGCTTACCGGGGAATGGGGATGCGGGAAAACCTACTTTGTCGAGCACGCACTGACCGAGAAGCTGGAGGAGGATGAGAGCCGGCATCCCGTCGTGGTGGCGTCCGCCTACGGCGCCAAGGACTTAGCGGAGCTCTGCGGGGCGATTGAGTCTGGTTTCATCTCGAAATACGCCATAGGGTGCGCGGCCGGCGGGGAGAGGGGCAGGTGGGATTCACTCGTCGGGTTCGCCAAGGACACGGGAATATCGTTCCTCGGGAAAAAGATCAGGGAGCTGGAGAAGAAGGCGGGCGTCGATCTCAAGATGGCGCCGCTGAATGCCGTGAACCTCATCATCGGCCCCGAGACCCTCCTCGTCATAGACGACGTGGAGAGGTGCGACATGGGCATTCGCGAGCTGCTCGGGGCGGTCGACCACCTCGTCGTCGGCTGCAGGAAGAAGGTCCTCCTCGTCTGCAACGAGGATGAGTGGAGGAAAGGGCTAGGACCGAAGGGGGAGAAGGGGACGACCAGGGAGTACGAGAGCCTCATCGAGAAGACCGTCTGGCGGAAGTGCCGGTTCAGGCCCTCGGTCGGCTCGGTTGTGGAACGCGTTCTGGGAGGCGTGCTGGGCGGCATCTACCCAGGCGCGCTCGAGGACGCCGTTTCGGCGATTGAAGGAAGCGAATCGCCGAACTTGCGATCCCTCAGCAAGATGCGCCCCGTGCTGGTCGGGATGAAGGAATCCGGGTTCTTCGCTGAACCCACCGACCCGGAGTCTGCCAGGGCAGTTTTCAAAGAGGCTTTCGGCTTTGCAGCGGGGGCGGCGAAGGGGATGCGCATCGGGCCTCCGTCAAGCCGGGAGGATTCCATCCTTAGGGGTGGCATTTTCGAGTCGCGCCGGCTCAAATACGCCGCTCTGGACTTCATCCCCCGCTTTTTCGAGAGGTGTGAGGGGGTCGATTCCAAGCATGTTCGTTCCTGCCTGGAAGATTACCTTGCGACCTTTCATCCCGACGGGCCGGCCGCGCGGAAAGCTATTGAATGTATCGACGGCATCAGACACGCCACTTTCCGCGATGCCGATGTCCCTGGCATGGTGGAGACTATAGTCGCCGGGATTGTCCCCGGGGACGGGAGCCGCGGCTTGTCGTTCGACGTCTATCCCGACGTCCTGCGTGCCGTCAAAGGCATTGCGGGGGAATTTGCTGACGCCTTTCCCGAAGGGGTCGCGCCGCTCGTCAAGGCGATGGAATCCTCCATTGGACGGGATCCCGAGTCTGCAGTGAGGTCAATCGGAAAGAATCGAGTCGAATGGCAGGAGATCCCTTTCGACTCGAGCGAAGCGCATGAGATTCCGGCTTTGGAGGAGGTCGACAGGCTGAGGGAGCTCGCCTTGACGACGCTACGCGAACGGGAGTCGGAGTCTCTTGGCAACGTCCTGAAAAACGCCCCCGACCAATTCGCGACGAAGCTCTATCTGGCTTTCTCGAAATCAGATGACTGGTCGGAACCCATCCTGTCGCTCATTTCCCTCGACACTTCCCTCCTCGCGAGGGCGATGGAGAAGATGCCTCCCGAAGATATTCGGCTTGTGCACAGTGTCCTTTTTCCGGGCGACCACATGAGGTCGTGCACGGCCTCGCTCGAGGGCGAGGACAGGAAGGCCCTCGTAGCTTGGGCCAAGAGGCTCGGATCGGAGATCGGCAAGGTCGAGACCATGGAGTATTACCAAAGGATCTATTTCGACGCCATATCCAAGAGTCTCGAATGTCTTGCCGATATCTAGGATCCGCAGCTTTTGCCAAGTTGAAACGTGGCTTAGGATTTGCAGAAGATCTTCTAATGGCAGTCTTACGACAAGGACGAGGATGCCCTAATGCCTTGCCCAGGCTCCATCCAGCTCCGCCGCGCAGCTCTCGAACACGCACCTAACGGCGGCCATTTCCGACGGGGTCACGCGCCCTCCGCTCGCCTTATCCGAGGGCCTATGCGGCGGGGCTTGACTTCGAGGAGGTCGTCGACTCGTCCCTCGAGCTTGTAAGGCTTGCTGAGGTAGGCGGACTAGAGTAAGAAAAGAGAAATCAAAAGGCGAATTTATCGCGAGGAGCAAAATGTCCCAAATAAATCAGATCCAAGAAGAGCTAAGGCAGATCGAAGGCGGGCGTTTTCAAACACTAGCAAATCAGTATCTATATAGGAGATATTCGCTTAACAACATCATTGAATTAGGATCCCAATGCGGCACGGATAAAACCACGACCGGAGTGCCAGACATGTACTCCGTAGGAGAGAATGGACACTACCTCTTCGCGGCATACACAACCTCTAATTCCGACATCCGCAATAAGCTGCTAAATGATGCTAAAGACTGCCTCGACAGGAGCAAAACCGGAATCAATCCGCAACTCATAGATCGAATCATCCTGTGCCACACATACTTTCGCCTTTCACCTCTGGTACTCGAGGAGGTCCGTGCCATCGATCCACGGATAGAAATAATCGGGCCAGAGACAATTGCGAGCGACCTTGATGGAAAATACCCTGCGCTAGCGCATACGGTATTGGGCGTTCCACTCGGAAAGGGATCATTCATCGCCCCAGACCGCTTCATCGAGCGAAGCCTGAACGACCGTTTCTCAACCGACCTGTCGAAGCTCCTCATGCACAGGGATTCCGAGTTTTCAGTCATCGTCGAATCGATAGAGCAAAACAAGGCAGTGGTGATTCAGGGGCAGTCTGGATCGGGGAAAACCAAGATCGCCCTCGACGCATGCCTCTCATTCAGCAAACGGCATCACTGGGATCTTCTTATCTTGGACTCTAGGTATTCATCGCATCTCGACGATGATATCGAGCTGATTTTGTCGGAGTCGGAAAACATTATCCTTCTAGTCGATGATGCAAACGGCAACCTGTCACTTGAGCACTTGCTGGGAATCTGTTTGGAAAACAAAAAGCTAAAGATTGTCCTCACCTGCAGGAAGATGCACCGAAGCGAGTTGACCGCAAAAATCGGCAGTTATCTAAATTTCAGAGAAATAGAGCTGGAGCCTCTAACCGCGGAAAATATAGAAGCGATACTCGAGACCGAATACAACATAAAAAACATAGCACTGAGGGAGAGAGTATCGGCAATCGCAAACGGAAACCTGCGCTTGGCTATCATGGCAGCAAGCCCCATAGCAGACGGCAATTTCGAAGCCATCCAAGAGCCATACGATCTTCTGAACATCTATATGAATTCCGCCTTAGCTGGGTACTCCAGCAGAGAGCAACGTCTCGCAGAGATCCTTGCAATCTACGACTGCTGCGATCTTATTGAAGGAGACCCTTGTTATGAGGATCTCTTGGGCTTGGGGTACGACGACGCCGAGATTCGGGATTTTGCATCCAGATTGAACGACCAGGAAATCGTCACGATCCTTACCTCAGCCGGTGGCGTGCTAGCCATAAGGATGGAAGAGCAGAATCTTCGCGACTTCTTGATATGCCGCCACTTCGCAAAAGAAGGGAACGGCAGTTTTGCAGATTTCATTCTGCATACCGCAGAAATGCCGAACGCGCCGTATCTCAAAGCCGCCAAGTCAATGGCTGAAGTATGCGGAAGTGCGAGCGTGTACGACTATCTTCGAAGGGAATGCGAGAAAGCTTGGGATGAAATAAAGAATCGGGATGAGCGAATTGCCGATCAGTTCATAATCACATTCAATCAACTCCTCCCCGTACAGGCGCTCGCCTTTGCCTCAAACCGCATCGAAAGTGCTGCTTGCGCTGACGTATCGGAAGAAATTCTCGGCATGAATTCGACATCGGACGGATCTATGCCCCTGCATATTTCCGTATCCCTGATGAACTCGAGCGAGTATTCGCAAACAGCCTCCGAGTTGTTCGTGAAGTGTGTAGAAAGAGGCACAGAGCGGGCGGCCGAGTACAACTGGGCATGCGGGCAAGACGGCGCTTTCGCTTACGATTTCGATCGTACGGGATTCGATTTGGAAAACAGCAAACTCGATGCCCTCGCTCAAAAATATCAACAATCGCATTCCCGCAATGTTGCAGCATGTCTGATCGTCTTGACGAGTTCATACCTCTCTTCAAGGGTCCAGCGCGTTCGGCAAAACGGCATAACGTACACATACAACACCCTGATCTTTAATTTCACATCAGAGCTGGCCGAGCTCCACGCCCATTGCTTCCGGGCGCTCTCCGTTCTAGTCGAAACCGAATTCAGCAGGCAAGTTAGATCCACCTTTCGGCAGCACTTCTCGTTCTATGGCAAAGAACCTGAAGCGGAGCATGCAGAAAACATGCATTCGGTGCTCTCGATGATCGAAGATCTATTCCCCAAATATATAAGCGAAGACTCGACAATCGATCTCTCATGCAGCTTAAGCATCAACCAGATTTACGAAACATGCGCGCAGAATCCCCCTCTGAGCCTCGATGGGTTCCGCCAGAGCACATTCGACGCACTTGGCCTGGAGAACTCCGAGTCTCTCGTAGAGAAAGAACCGAGGATATCCGCGGAAGAGTTACCGCTAGAACGACTGACCGAAGCCCTGGGAAAGCTAGCCGAAGATTATGAGATTTCCGATAAAGAGTGGGAGTCGGGCAGGGCTATCGGAAAAGTCCTTCTGGAAATCGCCAAAAGGACCCCAGATACTGCCTCAAGCATAATCGCACGCAATATCGCTTCGTCGCCCTCGACGATCCCCGTCCCGTACGAAGCACTTGACCATCTTGCTGAAACCATCGGCAGGAAGGTCCTTAGAAACGAGCTGGGCGCGGTGATCGACGTGAGTGACCATCCGGCCCTGTTTGACTATCTTGATTTGCTAGCAATAAAGAACGGGCCCGACAAGGAGGAGCTCGACGAGATCCTCGCAAGACTCGATGACGGCAGAACGCATCTCTGCTTGGAAGATTTGGAGATAGTCGAGCCAAAGCATCCTGGCTATATCCTCAAATATGCTTCTAGGTTTTCCGAACGCACTCACAATGATGGGGTTTGGCGGTTTTTCGGCAACTGCGGAGACGAAAAGCGCGTCTCCGCTCTAGATTCGTACTTCGGATCCAATCCCTTACCGGCTATCAACCTGTATTTTCTCGCACTTGAAGGACGCCCTTCTTTCGACTATAACCTCGCTTTCCTACGCTGCCTTTTACGCCTTGACAGTTCAATGATTGACCGTTTTTTGGAATACGCTGCCAGCCTCGACTACCGACAAAGGCACGATCTCCTGCGAAGAATCAGCTCGTTTTGGACCGTCCAGGACAATCGTGCTTGGAATCTGCTGAAAGCATTGATCGATGAAGTGCTGAGCGAACCACTCGGTAGGTTTGAAATAGCCGCTTTGTTTCCCGTTCGTGACGCAAATGCGCTCTCGAGCGATATTTTTTGGGAGCGCCTGGAATATATCATCCGCGAAAGGATCGCCGACGCAAATAGTCTCGATAGAATTAGCTGGGCCTTGTCCGATTGCAATGACGAGGCGAGGGTCAGGGCTATCACCCTCATTCTGTCGCTCGATAAAGACGGGATATCGATCAACGATTTGGATCTCCGTCGATCTTCAATGAGCGGGTCTCCAGAAAAAGGCTTTATTCCAGCAAAGCTCAAGGAGATTGAGGCGATTGAATCGATTGCTGCTCAGCTGCCCGCAGGTGTTGAATATTTAAAACACAGAGAATGGCTGTTAAAAGTGAGGTCTTCAATTGAAAGAGACATCGAAGACGAAAAGTGGAGGCTATTCCACGGCAGGCAGTAATCGACTTTAACACCTAGAATTAGGAAAAGCCTCGGGGGCTCCTGCCTAGCCCTTCGACCTGCACTGCGTGCAGAAGACAGTCGAGGACGAACCGTGGTGCAGCTCCATGAGCTCGAGCTGCATCGCCCTGATCAGGTCGTCGAGCTTGTTCAGCAGCCACTCGTCGATGTTTGTGTCAACGGCCAGCTGAATACTGTTCAGTTTTACGCTACCACTGACAGCGAGGCCGAAGTGGCTCGTTGCCATTTCGAAGCCGCGCGCGCGGCGCGGAAGGGCGGCGTGGACCCCGAGTCCACTGCCTGCAAGCTCGACAAGATGATTTGGTTGCTCTGCACAGGCGACTTCTACCGCGAAGGGGGTCTAAAGCTCTTTTCAACCAATGCGCTTGTTGAATCGAACCTGAGCGCCTATTCGGGGGATGGCATTTAAATTGGAGCCACTTTCAGAAAAGCGGCGCTGCAAACGCATGCCAAAACTGGCAAATTATTATGAAAGGTAATCTTATGGTAAACGCAGAGGAATCAACTAAGGCCGGTCTATCGCGCTTGCAAGACGACGCAAGGCCGACTATTTGCAGCGACTCTCTCGAACTTATTTCGAATATCGCAGAGGTTGGCCTGGACGAAATTCTCCAAAACGAGTTCTTGAAGGACATCCCCGTCATCTCAAGCCTAGTGAGCATCTACAAAATCGGAAACAATATCCACAATGCGCATCTGCTGAAGAAGTATGCGTGTTTCCTCGATGAGTTCAACCGCGACTCTTTTGAAAATGGCTCATGGAACAAGTACAAGCAATACTTTGAAGAGTCAAATAGGAAGCGCGATATTGAGTACCTGCTTATCCTGCTCGAAAGATACATTGAGGAGGACAAAGCGCGGCGACTAGCAAAGATTTATGAGGCCTACCTAGATAAAGAAATTAGCTGGGACGATCTTCGTTTGTTTGCAGAGACTTTGGACAGATTTCTACCTGGAGACTACGAAATGCTTCGAGAAAAGGAAACTTTTCAGACGCTCAGAGGCAGAGATGCAGAAGTTCTTCTTCGATTAACCGGGCTGGGATTGCTGATTGAGGATATCCATCGGCAGCAGTGGGACGTAGTAGATACGACGCTCATCTTCGACGATCCCGACGAAATTGAGAAAGAAGAAAGGGTTTATCGTAGGACCGAATTTGGAAACAGGATGGTATCTATACTTGGCTAGCTACTGCAGACAACAATCTGAGCGCGCTCTTGTCGTCTTGGTTAAACTGCTCGGATCTACCAGTGATTTTTACTGCATTAGGCATTCGGAAAGGGAATCGGTTCTTCACGATTCGCATCCTTTCTAGTGCTGCCTTTATTTAATGATCGAGATATGCTCGGCGACTGCGGTGTTCTGCCCCTTAGGTTACAGACGGTTGTTTCTATTGAGCTTCCAGAGGAAATACATGGGGTTCTCTTTTGCCTTGGCTTCTCGCAAGAAATCTGCGGATTGAGATGCAACGGCCCCTATGCCGGCAGCCCCGAGGAAGGCCATGGCATCAGAAGGTGATGCGATTCCGTATTGCCCCAATGTAAAGCTCGCAATTCCGATAGCGGCTTCAATGCCTGCGGAGGTGACTAATCGGGATCGCTCGTTTTTCATCACTAAAGATATCTTGTGAAGCTCGGGCTCTATTAGGTCGTTCTTCAGGTCAGCTAATGTCGAGGTGTCGATGGGCCTTTCGCTCAGGCCTTTGGACAAGGTATCCCTAAACACAAGAAACGACTCTTCGTTTCTAATGCGGCAATCAAGGATGCTACGCAACGTTGCATTTTCAGCAATGGGGAGGGGGCAAGATAACCGGCGAATGGGTATGGTCTGATCTTTTCGAGGATAAAGGGTGGAAGTTGCGGACTCGAGGAACTCAATCTGAGCTGGACGAGTGGTTAAATACGAGCTATTCGAAAAATAGGGATTGACGAGGGCTTGAAAGCAATCGTCCAACAAAGGCAGTAGGATAGTCGAGATGCCGCCTTTCTCCAGCATGTCTCTATCCAATCGCGTTTCGCCTTGGCTTGCATAGAGCGATTCGTATTCAGACGGGATTACCAGGAAATCGACATCCATCTCATCATGGGACCCATATGCATCCATTCCCTCAATCGCTACACACAGATTCCCATCTGGTGCTTGTTTTAAAGTGCACGAGGTAGAGGAACAGAATTGTCGTACGAGTTCATCCCAATAACTCGATATCAATCCTTTTGCTTTTGATTCTCTTTCGATTTGTCGCGCTAGGCAATCTTTGCAAAGAGGAATGTAATTGCTCGAAAATCCGAGTATTCCAGCTTTGACTATGTCTTCGACTCGCATGGTCAAATAGATCCCGAATGCAAGTTCATCGACTGAGGCATAATCATCGTGCCCCATTTCGAATGCCGATTCTATAGGGCAATGAATCAGTGTTTTATCTGCATACAATGCTGAGAACTTTGCCAAATGGTAAATGTTTTGCTCTCGACAGGCATAGTCAGTGCAGGGGAATTTGCCTCCTTCAAGGGTGGAGTCAACAGAAAAATTGAACAGGGATTGATTTTCGATTTTTTCGATTGGGATAAGGGGTGCAAGGCCCCTAATAAAGGCGTCGAACCTCCTTTGCCCAGTTCTTCTAGGTACGCAATTATTTCGGCAAGAGAGCTGTTCTTGAATGCGGCTAGATAAGAATAAAGGTCATCGTATGCATGAGTCGCCATTTCGCTCACCTACACTTTCGGAAAGAGTTTTGCGTCGTTATTTCCGAGGCGTCGTTGGGCTCGCAATCGACTCTAGTGTGCAGCTGCTTCTCGACGTACTCCCTCATGTTCTGCCTCCACATGTAACTAATTGATTTGCTATGTGCCATTATGAATGGTATATAGCAAATCAATTAGTTACATTTAATGGAGCATTGCGAGCGTGGCGCGCGCAAAGAAGAGTCGTTGTATGGAGGCTTCCGGCAACGGCCTTTTGTACGTCCGTGACTGTTGGGTGCTATCGCGGATGACGTCATTGTTGCCTGTACTCTCGATCCAAGGATGTAATTACGGAAGTGCGGGGAAAATCGAGAACCTTCGAGCACAACGCGATTTTTAGCACCAAAACCGCAGTTCGCGGAAGCGAAAACTGGGGCCTGGTTAGCATTTCTTCGATTTTCCCCGCACCTCCGAATTTGACCCCTTGCCGCACCTTGATCACGTCTTCAAGTGGCTGGTTCATCGCTAATGGAGTTTTCTGCGGTGCTTGAATTGCGGTGTTGTGATTAGGGCAAAAGGCTCTTGGCTCCGGGGAGGCTCATCGCACGAAAATTCAAGTTGCTGCTGAAGTAGGGCTTGCTTCGGCAGCGCTAACAATAAGGGCGGCTCTGCTAGTCTCGGGAGACCGCGGCATTCGGCGGGCCTGCCGAATGCCGCGGTCAGTAGCGGTCAGTAGCGGTCAGTAGCGGTCAGTAGCGGTCAGTAGCGGT
>ERZ1673738.5332-NODE-5332-length-11791-cov-11.307175_pt1 | contig 11791 bp, 9 predicted proteins | sample MGYA00580198_ERZ1673738 | MGnify/ENA primary metagenome ERZ1673738 (study PRJEB41218, sample SAMN15661784) | gut metagenome | host: Homo sapiens | place: Canada: London | collected 2015-08-20/2019-03-30 | study: EMG produced TPA metagenomics assembly of... | reverse complement strand
CCCTTGAACATCTTGGAGGAATCCAGGAAGTCATAGATGACCTTGGCCTTGGCGATGTTGCGCTTGTGCATCTCCTCCAGGCCGCCGATGCTCTTGAGGTACTTGAACACCTTGCCGCAGCAGTAGATCGCCCAGCAGTTGGGGGTGTTGTACATGGAGCCATTGTCAGCGTGGGTCTTATAGCTCATGTAGACGGGCATCTTGGGGTCGATGTCCTCGCGGATCAGATCCTCGCGGATGATGACCACCACCATGCCGGCGGGGCCCACGTTCTTCTGCACGCCGGCGTAGATCATGCCGTAGTCGGAGACGTTGCAGGGCTTGCTGAGGAACATGGAGGACTGGTCGGACACCAGAACGTGACCCTTGGTGTTGGGCAGCTTGTTCCAGGTGGTGCCGTTGATGGTCTCGTTCTCGCAGATGTAGACGTAGTCGGCATCCTCGGGAATGTCCAGATCGGAGCAGTCGGGGATGTAGGAGAAGTTCTTGTCGGCGGAGGAGGCGACCACCTGCACCTCGCCGTACTTCTTGGCCTCGGCAATGGCCTTCTTGGACCATGCGCCGGTCTCCACGTAGCAGGCCTTGCCGTTCTTCATCAGGTTCATGGCCACCATGGCGAACTGCAGCGTACCGCCGCCCTGGATGAACAGCACCTTGTAGTTGTCGGGAATGTTCATCAGCTTGCGCAGGTCGGCCTCGGCCTCGTCGGCGATCTGCTGGAACACCTTGGAGCGGTGGCTCATTTCCATGACGCACATGCCGCTGCCGCGGTAGTTCATCATCTCGTCGCGGATCTCCTCCAGCACGCTCTCCGGCATCATGGCGGGGCCGGCGGAGAAGTTAAAAGTACGACCGTATTTCATTTCGTTTTCCTCCTCAATTTCAATAAGTAGGGCTTACAAATTTTGCTCGTACTCATAGTATACGGCATATTTCCGCAAGAATCAACCGTGAAAATAAAAAAAATCCAAAATTTGTATGGCTTGCTGACAAAATGTCAGTTTTCTCGTGCAAACCGCCTACTGGTGGCGGTTGACAAGGGGGGCAAGAGGGTGTTAAAATGGCGGAAGCCGACAAAAACGCCGCCCGGAACGGGCGGCGAGTAATCACATGGCTTTCTTCAATTTCTGGATATCGTCGTTCATCTGACGGACAACGGATTTGAGGAATTTGACCTCGTCCTCCAGATCGTCCACGCGGGAACGAGGGGCGAGCTGTTCCATCATGATCTGCTGGTTTTCGTACAGCAGGTTGAACTTGGGATCGAAATAGGATTCCATCATGACCTTCATGCGGTTTTCGGATTCTTCAATCTTTCCGGTCATCCGCTGCTCGGATTCTTCGATCTTCCCAAACAACCTCTGTTCGGATGCCAACATCATTTCCTGAATCATCTGCAAATCGTTTTTATCCAGCATAAGAACGCTCTCCTTTTTTATTCCTTTCCCTATTATACTCGACCGTCTGTCTTCCGTCAACAGCAAATTGCCATTGCGGCGGGGAACTGAATCAAAGGCTCCCATTGTTGCAAGGGGAGTTGTCACCGAAGGTGACTGAGGGGATAAACCGTATTCTGGACAATCCCTCCGTCAACGCGCTTCGCGTTGCCACCTCCCTTTACACAAGGGAGGCCTATTACCCCACAAAGGAGCACACCATGGAACGCGTCAAAGGTTTCTTTCAACATATCTCCCTGTATATCATCGCGCTGGCCAAATGGCTGTGCATCGGCGGCGGCGTGGGCCTGATCGGCGGCGTGGTAGGCGCGGCCTTCCACATCGGCGTGGAAAAGGCCACGGAGCTGCGCCTTGCCCAACCGTGGATCATCTGGCTGCTGCCGGTGGGCGGTGTGGTGATCGTGGGGCTGTACCGTCTGGCCCACATGGAGGGCCGGGGCACCAACAACATCATCGAATCCGTCCACTTCGGCAAGGACGTACCTATTTTATTAGTACCCCTCATATTCATCTCCACCTGCATCACCCATCTGCTGGGCGGCTCGGCGGGCCGTGAGGGCGCGGCCTTGCAGATCGGCGGCGGCATCGGCTACCGTACCGGCCGGGCGCTGCATCTGGGCGAAAAAGACCTGCCGCTGGCCACGTTGTGCGGCATGAGCGCCGTGTTCGCCGCCCTGTTCGGCACACCGCTGACGGCCACCGTGTTCGCGCTGGAGGTCATTAGCGTGGGCGTCCTCTACTACGCGGGACTGATCCCCTGTCTGATGGCCGCGTCGGTGGCGTATCTCATCGCGTCCCTTTTCGGCGTGTCGCCCACCCGCTTCGCCGTGACGCTGCCCGCTCTGGACGTGTGGACGGTGTTTCTGGTGGTGCTGCTGGCCATCGGCTGTGCGCTGGTGTCCATCCTGTTCGTGCGGGGCATGCACTGGGTGGAGCACATGGCGGTGCGCTTTTTGAAGAATTCCTATCTCCGTGCGGCGGCAGGCGGCTTTGCCATCATCGGCCTGACGCTGCTGCTGGGCCGGGACTACAACGGCGCGGGCATGGACGTGATCGCCCGGGCGGTGGAGCAAGGGGAAGCCGCGCCCTGGGCGTGGTTCCTGAAGATCCTGTTCACGGCGCTGACCATCGGCTGCGGCTTCAAGGGCGGCGAGGTGGTGCCCTCCTTCTTCGTGGGAGCCACCTTCGGCTGCGTGGCGGGGCAGGCGTTGGGTCTGCCCGGCGGCTTCGGCGCAGCCATCGGTCTGGTAGCGGTGTTCTGCGGCGCGGTGAACTGCCCCATCGCCTCGGTGCTGCTGAGTCTGGAGCTGTTCGGCGGCACGGACGGCGTGCTGTATTTCGCTTTCGCCTGTGCCATCAGCTATCTGCTCAGCGGCTACTGCGGCCTGTACAGCAGCCAGACCATTCTCTATTCCAAGCTCCGGGCCGAGTTCATCAACGTCCACGCGAAGGAGTAAAAGAAGGGCCGTCCCGCTGGGACGGCCTTTGTGGTCGAAAGAACTCATTTTGCGCACATCTCTTGACAAATATCGTAAAATCGCTATAATAAAAGCAAGGGTATTACCGCAGAGCGGTTTGACCTGACAATGAAGCATTCTTAGTGAATTAAGAAAACCGTCACCGGCCAGGGTGGCGGTTTTCCCATTTTATCCGTAGTGTGAACGTAAGTCCAAACAAATGGAATGTAATGGTAACAGGCATGAGATCACCTCCTTTCGGAGGTTTCAAGCCAAACCGCCCCGCTTTGTTATGTAATACCCCTGCACGAACAATCGCATCACAAGCGCTGCATCCTGTCAATAAAATTTGAAGGATCAGGTGAATAATGATCGGCTATCGTGATAATTTCATTTTGTAAGGCCATCATTGAGATTTACCCGAAGTACTTATCCCGGAAGGGCACTCGCTCCACCTGAAACGTCCGGCTGCGGAGGTAGTTCAAGATCCCTGCGTCGGTGGGGAAGTCAAACGTCAGCTTGTAGGAGTACAGCGCCTGCCGGGTCTCGCCGTAGCGGCGGTTCACGTCGCCCCGGCCATACTTGCCGTCCCCCAGCAGGGGACAGCCCATGTGGGCGAAGGTAGCGCGGATCTGGTGGGTGCGGCCGGTCTCCAGCCCTACCTCCACCAGCGCCAGCTCGCCACGGCGCTCCAGCGTCTCGTAGGTGGTGACGGCGGTCTTGCCGCCGGGGACAGGCCTGGTGTGGACGGATACCTCTTTCTTCTTCTCGTCCTTCACCAGAAAGACCTCCACCCGCCCTTTCGGCGGCTGCGGCGCACCCACCGTGACGCAGAGATACCGCTTGTCCATCTCCCGGTCGCGGATCTTCTCGTTGATGATCCGCAGCGTCTCGGCGTTCTTGGCGGCGATGACGATGCCGCCGGTGTTGCGGTCGATGCGGTTGCACAGGGCGGGGGTAAAGGCGTTCTCCCACTTGGGGTTCCACTCCCGCTTCTGGTAGAGGTACGCCTGAATGTGGTTGATGAGAGTGTTGACCTTCTCCGTCTCGTCGGCGTGTACCACCAGCCCCGGCCGCTTGTCCAGCAGCATCAGGTTCTCGTCCTCGTACACGATGGTGAGACTGGGCTTGAAAAGCGTCAGGAACAGATTGTCCTCACGGGGCTTGTCGAAGAACTCGTCGTTGATGTATAATTGCAGCACGTCCCCCTCCTGGAGCCGCTGGTCACGCTGGGCCCGTGCGCCGTTGCACTTGATGCGCTTCAGGCGGATGTATTTCTGCAGCAGTGCCGGCGGCAGCAGCGGCAGAGATTTGGACACAAAGCGGTCAAGCCGCTGTCCCGCGTCGTTTTTTCCGATGGTCAGCTCCCGCATGGGCGCACCTCCCACAATAAAATCATCGCTCCCATTGTACCCAACAGCGGAACAAATGTCAAAGGGAATTCCGCGCTGGAAAAAACCACGAAAAATATGGTGAAAAATTGCAAAAAAGGTTTGACAACCCTTGTTTTTCACGTTATAATACTATCCGTGTCATTGCGAGGTGTACTATGCTTTTGAATGTGAACAAGCTGCTGCATACGCCGGACGCCGCTCAGGATGTCCAGTTTACCATGGATCTGAGCGACATGGAGTTCGGCGGCGGCTACCCCGTGTCCCAGCCCGTCACTGTGGAAGGCAGGCTTCGGAACAAGGCTGGCGTCCTGCTGTGTACGCTGGAGGCAAGTACGACGCTTCACTGCGTCTGCGACCGCTGCGCAAAACCCTTCACCAAGGACAAGACCGTCACCTACCAGTGCGTGCTGGCAGAGGAACGGCAGTCCGATGATGATGAGGATATCGTGCTGCTGGAGCATGACGAGGTGGACTTGGGCGAAGTGGCTCGCACTGCGTTTATCCTTGAGATGGACACGAAAAACCTCTGCTCACCGGACTGCAAGGGCTTATGTCCCGGCTGCGGCGCGGATCTGAATGTGGAACCGTGCCGGTGTAAGAAGGCGGTTGATCCGCGTCTTGCCAAGCTGGCCCAGCTGTTGGAGGATCGGTAAGCGGAAGCTGAACTATTATACTACTGCTCACGGCAGTTAAAAGACCAAGGAGGTGTCAACATGGCAGTCCCTAAGGGAAAAGTATCGAAGCAAAGACGCAATAAGAGACGCAGCTCCGTTTGGAAGCTGGCGACTCCCGGTCTGGTGGCATGCCCCAAGTGTGGTGCGCTGCATCTGCCTCACAGAATGTGCCCGGAATGCGGTACCTACAATGGCCGTCAGGTCAAGGAGATCAAGTCCGTGGCCGCTGGCAAGTAAGTCATCGACGTGTGTCCTTGTTAGGAGGGAAGAGGTTTTCTTCCCTCCTTACTTTTTGCCCGTTTTTCGGTCTGGTCGTCTGCCGTGCGGGGCGATGCCCACATCGGCCCGTGTATGCGTATAGTGTTCGTTAGAATGTTGTAGGGGCGGACGACTCTGTCTGCCCTGTCGGAATGGTATAGTCATCGTTAGGGCGGGCAGAGTCTCCCGCCCCTACAGAGTTCTATTGATGGTCATTCCGTAGGGCGGGCCCCGTGTGGCCCGCCGCTGGGCGCTTGATAACAAAAAACACCCCATAAGGGGTGTTTTTTGTTATCAAATTTTTTAGAATTCCTTCTTCTTGCGGATCACCACGGCGGAGCCGGTCATGGACAGGATGCCCAGGCCGGCGTACAGGGCAACACCGGCGTCAAAGGTGGTGGCGGACTTGACGGTGGTGGTCTCCGTCTTCTTGGTGGAGGATCCGCCGCCAGTGCCGCCGGTGGTCGTGGTGGTACAGGTGGCGTTAACGGTGAGGGTGTCCTTGCTGCCCCTGACCAGCTTCCACCTGTGGTCGGGATTGTCGGGATCGACCTCAGGAGGATCGGTGGCCGGATCAGAGTAGACGGCGATCGCTGCGGAATCCCTATTGTCCGGATCGATGGAATAGTTGGAGGCATCTCCGTTGTCGTTGCTGCCCCAGTACATCGTTACGGAGTCCTTGTTTTTATCCCACGTATGGGTCTTGCCCACGGAGGTGCCGTAATTGGCCGCATAGCCGTTGGCCGCGGCGTCGGTCAGGGAGACCTGATAGCGATATTCCACATAGGGGGAGCCGGGGTAAAGGTGGTGGATGGGGGTCGTCGGCGTGAAGCTCAGACTGGTGTCGGCCAGCAGATTAGCGGTGCCATATGTTTTATCCGTGTGCTTGCCGTCCTTGCACTGGACGTTGACCTTTAGCCCCAGTTCAGCGGCAGTGGGGAGGTCGCACAGAAGAATGTAGGCGGAGTCGGGACCTCTGTTGTCATCCGTCCAGATGGCCCATTCTCCTTGGCTGCTATCGTAGACGTACCAAATCACACCGCTGACGTAGTTCACCAGGTGTTTGCCGTTTGCCTGGTTGAAGGGATTTGTGTAGCGGCTGATGCTGTCATTGTCATAGCGCAGGTACACATTGCAGAACCATGCGCCGGTATTGTTGTAATCGTCCTTCCAGAACACGCTGGTTTCATCTGTGTAATAGGTGCCCGGGGCCAGATTGAACTCCCGCATGTTGTGCAGCTGCTGATGATGATTACTCTCGCAGATTATGGTGACCTTGCCGGTTTCGATCACCGCCGGGGAGGGGGGGGTGTCGGGCATAGCAACGGTGCTGCAGGAACGCACCTTGATCTCGATTATGCCATTGTTTTCCAGCTGCCATTTCCCACTATGGCTGTCGTATTCCAGCGTGATAGTGGTGAAGAAGGAAGCATTCATATGCGCATACCCCGTATCCTGCTGGAACCGGTCAATGTAAGGGTCTGCATCCGTAAACTGGAAGGTATAGGTATACTTATCGTCGATGTCAGCAGGGGCTTCTACCGTGGAGCCCTCTATGGAGAAGGTGCCTGCGGCCAGGTCGTAGGTTTGGCTGCCGTGGCGGGTGCCCTGTGTGTAATCGCCAGAAACCTTCAGCTCTTCGCAGCTGACCTGTACCTTCCCCTTTGCCAGTGCTATGATATCATCCTCAGTGGGTGCTGGCGGTGCGCCTGTCGCCCATGCCACAGCCGTCAGGCACAGGACCATGACCAGACACAGCAGGGCGGTGATCGTTTTCTTCATGTTGGAACCTCTCTTTCCTCGTTGTGTTTCCTGTCTCTGCGACGCGCCGCCGCTTGTCCCAGTGCCGGTAGGGAAAGTGGTATGGCTTTTTACGTCCCTGTAAAAAGCCGGAACCCCATGGGGTTCCGCGGGCGGTGCGCCGTATACATATTCAGTATACCAGCTATGGCCGCCGCTTTCAAGCAAAGCTTCGTCACAGATACGTACAAATATCCGCCCCGATTTTGGGCAAATTGCTGGTATATGTGCCAATCCCGCCGGCAGGGCAGGGGAGCGCAGCCCCATCTTGACAGCCGTGATATAATAAGAATGATTGAAATTTTTGAGAAAAAAGAGGAAAACGCTATGGAAATCACCCAGGGGGTGGATTTTGAGAGCTTCGGCCTGTCCGAGGCCACGCTGCGGGCTATCCGCAACAAGGGATATACCGTATCCACGCCGGTACAGGCCGGCTGCATTCCGCCCATGATGGCGGGCAGGGACGTGATCGCCAAGGCCCCTACCGGCACCGGAAAGACCATGGCCTTCGGCATTCCCATCATTGAAAAGATCGATCCGGACAGCGAGGAGGTACAGGCTGTCATCATGGCGCCCACCCGCGAGCTGGCCATGCAGATCACCGACGAAATGCGGGATATCGCCGTGTATCACGAGGGCGTGCGGCTGGTGTGCCTGTATGGCGGCCAGCCCATCGGCAAGCAGATCAACGCCCTGAAGCGCAAGCCCCAGATCGTGGTGGCCACGCCGGGCCGTCTCAGCGACCATATGAAGCGCCGCACCGTGGTGCTGAAGGCCGTCAAGACCGTGGTGCTGGACGAGGCCGACCGCATGCTGGACATGGGCTTCATCCACGACGTGACCCGCATTCTGGACAAGATCCCCAGCCGCGAGAATCTGGGCATGTTCTCCGCCACCATCTCCCGGGAGGTGATGGATATTTCCTGGGTCTATCAGCGTGACCCCGAGGAGATCACCGTCCAGGCCACCAGGGAGAACAAGCCCGATATCCTACAATACCGTATCGAGGTGCCCTCCGACGGCAAGGTGGACGCCATCGCCAAAATCCTGGAGCACGAGGGCTATGACCGGGTGATCTGCTTCTGCAACACCAAGGGCAATACCGAGCGGCTCACCAAGTTCCTGCAGATGCGGGGCGTGGACGCCAAGTGCATCCACGGCGACATCCCCCAGAGCAAGCGCGAGGCCGTCATGCAGCAGTTCCGGGACGGCAAGCTCCGGGTATTCGTGGCCACCGACGTAGCCAGCCGGGGCATCGACGTGGATGACGTGGACGCCGTGTTCAACTACGATGTGCCGGAGGAGAACGAGTACTACATCCACCGCATCGGCCGGACAGGCCGTGCCAAGCGCCACGGCGTGGCCTACACGCTGCTCAGCGACTTCCCCAGCCGTATGCGGCTGGACGATATCAAGCGCAACACCCGCAGCCCCATCGTTTCCGCCAAGCTGACGGAGAACGGCGAAGTGGTAGCGGTAAACGATGGTATTTCCGGTGAACGGCGGGCCGATGTGGGCATCGGCCCCTACGATCGGTAAAAAGAACCCCCTTGCCCACTTGAGATGTCATTCCGAGCCAGTCAGCAGACTGGCGTGGGAATCCGTATCCTTACCTGGCGGGAAAGAAACGGATTGCCGCGTCGCTTCGCTCCTCGCAATGACATAGCCCCAACAAAGAGGAGAAAACCCATGAAACCTACCAAACGACTACTCGCCTTGCTTCTGGCGCTGTGCATGGCGCTGACGCTTGCCGCCTGCGGCGAAGCGGAGCCGGAGCATATGACCGTCCGCGCCGCATTGGTGGACGCGCCCCACACGCTGGATCCGGCGCTGGCCGTCACCGAAACGGAAAAGACCGTGGACGCCCAGCTGTTTGAAAATCTGATGAAGATCAACACCGCCGGTGCCCTTACCCCCGCGCAGGCCGCCAGCTATACCTATACCGACAACATGGACGGCACCGAGACGTATACCTTCACCCTCCGCAATGATATCTACTGGTCGGACGGCCAGAAGGTCACGGCGGGCGACTTCGTTTACGCCTGGCAGCGTCTGGTGGATCCGGAGACCAACTCCCCCCACGCTTCCATCCTGAACATGGTGGCGGGCTATGCCGACGCGGTGTCCGGCGATCCGGCGGCTCTGCAGGTCTGGGCCAGCGACGACCGCACCCTTGTGGTGGTCATCGAGGGCCACTGCTCCTACTTCCTGCAGGTGGTGTGCACGGCAGTGTCCACCATGCCGGTACGCGCCAGCGTCACCCAAACGCAGGAAGGGGAGGACGCCGCTGATACCGCTGCCGACGCCGAGCCGGTGCAGCGGCCCGACTGGTCGCTGTCCTCCGCCACGCTGCTGACCAACGGCCCCTACGCCGTCTCGTCCATGACGGCGGACGGCCTGAACGCCAGCGCCGCCAAGAAGTACTATGACGCCCGGCGCCTTGGCCCCGATCAGCTGGAGTTCGTCTATGCCGCCAATTCCGCCGACGCCATGGCGCTGTATGACAGCGGCGACGTGGACTTCGTGCTGGACGCCGGAGAGACGGAGGGCGCGGTGGAGGCTTCCTCCGCCGTGGTCAAGACCGTGCTGGTGAACCAGATGGCCACCAGCTTGAGCGAGAGCGTCCGTCAGGCCATGTCCATGGTGATCGACCGCAACGCACTGGCGGAGCTGGCCGGCGGGGAGGACGAGGTGTTCCGCGCCGCCGACGGCCTGATCCCCGACGGTATCACCACCTCTCAGGGCGAGTCCTTCCGTCAGGCCAACGGCCCGGCCATCGACAACGATCCGGAGAAATACGACCAGCGGTGCCAGCAGGCGACGGAGCTGCTGCGCAGCGCCGGTTATACCCCCACCACGCTGGAGCATATGAACGCGGTGACGCTGCTGTACGAGAATACCGCCGAAAACGCCAAGGTGGCTCAGGCGCTGCAAACCGTCTGGCGCGAAAAGCTGAACATCCGCATCGCCGTCCGTGCCGTGGCGCCGGAGGATATGATGACCACCCTGAAAAGCGGCGAGTTCTCGCTGGCGCTGACCAGCGTCAACGGCGACCGCAACACGGCGCTGAGCTACCTGAACCGCTTCAGCAGCGGCCAGCTGGAGAATTACGGCCAGTATTACTCCAACGCCTACGATATGCTGATCCGCACCGCTGCCAACTCCAGCAGCGACGAGGCGCGGGACGCCTATCTGGCGGACGCGGAGACCATGCTGCTGGACAGCGGCTATGTGATGCCCCTGTATAACGAGACGTATACGTGGCTGCTGCGGGACACCTTCACCGGCCTGCACACCGACGGCATGGGGGTCTATTACTTCCAGAATGTGGTAAAAACCAGCTCGTAACCGAGAAAGGACGGCCGCAAGGTCGTCCTTTCTTTGACAAAAAATTTATTCACAGGAAAATTTGCCTTTTCCCTTGACAACCGCCGCAAGGTATTGTATAATGTCCCTCGGACGTTACACCTCAGTGGTGCTGCCGATCAAAATGGTGACATAGCCAAGTGGTAAGGCAAGGGTCTGCAAAACCCTCATTCCCCGGTTCAAATCCGGGTGTCACCTCCATATTAACTAAACGGTATAGATGCGTCTGGCGAAAAGCCAGGCGCATCAACCGTTTCCGGGCTTTTTCAGGCCCGGATTTCTTCTTTCAAACCATAGATGCAAATCGCCGTTTCAGGGCGTCTGCCCCGATTCGAACCGGACGTTTTCTCTTTTCAGGCAGATGCATTCAGCCAGCGCCCTTTTTGAGCGGCGATTTTTCCGGCTGACAGCGGTATTTTTCTTAAAAAAGAATCACAAAGATTTGGGCGTCGTTTTGTTGGTCTTGCCAGACCAATGGAGCGGCGCCCTTTTTCATTTCAAAAAGGGCGCTGGTCGCAGTGCCTGTATTTGTAGGTCGGAACATGATTGTTCCGGCCTTATTTTTTTGCACACGGGAGGAGTTATATGAGTATCAGCGCAGAAGAAAAGAACCGTTACCTCAGAGAGACAGCAATCGTCCTTGCCCGAGAAGGATTTCACACGGATAGGACTCACACTGGCGGGCTTCGTGTCCTGCTTGACGGCGCACCGCTGTGTGAGGTGACTGAGAACGGCGGCATTACCTACCGCAATGAGGATATCGACGAGCCGGAACGGATCGATGCCAAGGACAAGGTGTATGAGATCGTCAGGACCACAGCGGAGTATATGCGGCAGATGGAGACGGCGCCCTTTTTGAAAGCCGACGGTCTGGAGGACGGCTACAAGGTGCTGGCAGATTTCAACGGCATCGTGCTGGCCGGTATCCAGAGCAAATATGGTGCCCAGTTCGTTACTTGGGACTGGAGCTTTGACCGCAAGGGCGTATGTCATGGTCATTACTACACCGGTCTATATTCGTCCGGCAACTATGACGCGGCGAAGCGGGACTTTGCCGTTCGCTCCGGACTGATCCCCAAGCAGCAGCTCTTCCGGGAGGAGCAGCTTATTGAGATCTATCGCTGCTGTACGGACACCCTGCAGGGCGGTTTTGAACTGTCATACGATCAGGAAAAGACGATTCAGGAGGTACGAAAGCAGATCGAGGAGTGTCTGCCTGACATCATGGAGCGTATCCAGCAGCAGGACGCAGAACCGACGCAGGAGCAAACAATGTAATATCAAACGGTAAGGGCCGGAGTCTTAGCAATAAGATTCCGGCCCTTTATTCGTTTCAGAGAGGAGTTCGCTTATGCCGTACTATTTCATGCGAGACACGCCGCTGC
>ERZ1673738.5331-NODE-5331-length-11792-cov-6.550907_pt1 | contig 11792 bp, 11 predicted proteins | sample MGYA00580198_ERZ1673738 | MGnify/ENA primary metagenome ERZ1673738 (study PRJEB41218, sample SAMN15661784) | gut metagenome | host: Homo sapiens | place: Canada: London | collected 2015-08-20/2019-03-30 | study: EMG produced TPA metagenomics assembly of... | reverse complement strand
GGTCTTTACACCAATCTTTTCATAAAAGTTGTCCAACCTAGGGGAGAGGCGCATATTGTTTTAAAACAGACATCCCATTTCCAGTCTCTCCACCTTTTCTTGTCCGCAATAAACTTCGGAGAAGTTACTGAAGTCAGGTGTATGAGTTTTTTAGGGTTGTCTGTATAACCATAGACGACAAATCCGGTGTTAATTTTTCCCTCCCCTTTCAAAAAAACGGAAATATTCAGTTTCTCATTTTTTCTGACTGAAATAAGAGGATGATGATAAATATAAGCACGTCCATCTTGGGCACATTCCATATAAAGTGCATATTTCCCAGAATGAACTTCCGCTAAATCATCACAAAGTTCAACAACCGCATTTTTAGTTACATTTCTGCTAATATGCCAGTCCTTTGCCCAAAGCCCGATTCCTTGCACCTGAATACATGTTTCAAAATCCCCATTTAACTCGAATGCAAAAGAGGAAATAAAGCAGCCTGACAATACTGTGGACAAAAATATCTTTTTCATTTTGAACTCCATTCTTATTTTGGAAGCCAAAGAATTTCGCCTGGCTTAGTCAATACATCCGTAGGAATACTTTTCTGAAGACGCCATTCGGCATGACCATCGACAAAAGTCATATTGGCTCCATTAGAATGGCGATTCCCGATATAACGATAAAAGTTATTTCCTGTCGTTGTAACATACCAATATGCAATTGATGGATGCAAGGCCAACTCTCTCATATCCGTGAAAAATAATTTACCGGAAATCTGTGTCAATGAACTTATTTTTTCACCTTCCACATACATGTTATGACCAATTGAGTAGTAGTAGTTTCCAGATGGAATATCCTGTCTGATTGGTGCTGCAGGACATGCCATCCTGTTGCGGCGACCATTTTTCAAGACAGCTCCAAGATACATTTTGTCCGCCTCCCCTGGATTAGTGCTCCTGTTGCATCCCAAATAAGGTGCTAATGTTCCCAAATCAGTAAAATCATAATAAGCCCCTTTAGAATTTGCAATATAACCACTGAATTTTGCCGCACTCATATACAATGGCAAATATTCTTTCTGATCGTTGGAATACATCATGGAGGCCTGTCCGAACTGACGCATTTTCGACATACATGAAATTCGGTAGGCAGTCTGTTTCGCCTTGTTCAATGTCGGCAGAAGCATGCCCGCGAGGATCGCGATGATCGCTATTACGATGAGCAACTCTATCAATGTGAATGTCCGTCCCGCACTATGGCACGACTTCTGGATTCCAACCGGAAGCCGTCCTGCGGGAAGAATAAGATTTTCTTTCCCGGTCTCCTCCATTTTTCCGACTCCGTTAAAAACTTCAGAGAATACGGGAAAGAATCCCCTGCCATGGACTTTTGTTTTCACAAACATCTTCAAATTCCTTCTTCTTTTTATAATTCAAGTTGACTTGCAATCTCTCCAAACGGCACTTCCTGCGGCAGACAATCCCTCCTCGCCGCCAGTGCGGCGCAGATTCCCGCCGCCTCCCCCGTCGGTGCGGCTCCGCCAATGACGCGATAACTGGCATGGGCATAAAAATCGCCGCTGATGCAGCGCCCCGCCATCATCATCCCCTTCACGTCTTTTGCAATCAGCGCGCGCAAAGGAATATCATAAGGTTTCACCTTGCAGCCTTCACTGCTGTATCCTTTATGCGCATCCGGCGATGTGGAATGCACATCAACACCGAAACGCATCCGGCAGACCGCATCCGCATGGCGCCGCCCCGACGTGATATCCTCCCGCGTCACCCGGTAAAGCCCGGAAATCCGCCGCGCTTCGCGGACACCGATATAATCCGCAGTCGCTCCGAAGCGTGCATTCGCAAAACGCGGATCATGAGTCCGCAGGCATTCAAGCTGACGGTAGAGTTCCGCCCGCGCTTCCAGCGTCGCTCCGGTCACGGCATCCGCATCAAGCGGAGAAAACCCGTATTGATGATTGGACATCAGCAGGTAACTGTCCGGCCCGGTCTGAAACAGCGTGGGCTGCCCATAAGACGGCTCGCAGTTGTTTTCACACAGAAAACGGAACAGATTGCGCTTGCCCTCATCGTTCTCTATCCTGATCATTTCCGGAATGGAGTCTGCCGCGACTCCGTAAAGCATTGCGCAGAAACTCATTGCCTGAAGGGCGCCGTCTTCCGGACGGCCGAGCTCGCAGGAACACCCGGCAAGAGCCGCAAGGTCTCCGTCTCCGGTGCAGTCGATGAAAATCTTTGCGCGCCATGCCTCCCTCCCGGACTTGGATTCCGTAACAACCGTCCGCAGGCGCGTTTCACCGTCGCAATGCACCGCGGCGGCAACGGTATGCAGGCGAATCGTCACACCGGCGTCAAGACAGAGACGCTCCAGATAATATTTGACCGTTTCGACGTCGAACACCATGCGGTCCCCTTTCGCCCCCAGCGCCGTCAGGTCGCGGATCATCTCACGGAGCAGTCCCTTTTTTCCTTCCGAGTCAATGATATTTGACATCAGGCCCGAGGTCATGATACCGCCCAGCGCGCCTCCCCGTTCCAGAAGCAGGGTCTTCGCACCGAGGCGGGCAGCGGCAACAGCCGCGCATACCCCTGCGGGGCCGCCGCCACAGACAATCACATCTGCTGTGCCGGAAACCGGAATCCGGCGCTCCGGCTCCATAATGAAATTGCGGTCTGTCATTTCAGGCATTTCACACTGTTTCCTTCCGTAAAAACGCAGTCTATGAAAGCATGGCGGGGGGGAATTCCGGGGAAGCGGATTCTGTCAAACAAAAACTTAGCCGCCTCCTGCCCGATCTGTTCGAACGGTGTCCGGAACGAACACAGCTTCAGGTTCGTTCCCGGAAAATGGATGCCTCCGAATCCGGTAACAGAGATATCGTCCGGCACGGAAATCCCATGCCTGGAAAACTGTTCCAGGAGATCCATCGCGGCATAATCGTTGCCGCAGACCCAGACATCAACCAATCTTTTCTCCGTCAATTCAACCGCCTTTGCAAGCTTCGCCTCTTCATCGGGAAAATTCCTGTTCAGCAGATGAAATGCGGGATTGTCCTCAAGTCCCGCCTCCATCAATCCCGCGCGGAAGCCGAGATAACCACGCACTCCGCGCGGATGATATCCGCCGGGAAAATCCAGATAGCCGATCCGGGTATGTCCCAATTTTCCCAGATGCCGGATCAGAAAGATAAACTGATCAATGTCACCGCCGGATACAACGTCCGCTTTTGCCGAAGGATACGTATAATCTGCGGAAACGCAGGGCTTTTTCAGGGAAACCGCTCTGACCTGTGCTTCTTCAAAACGGTGAATGAAAATGATTCCGTCGAACGCCGCGCATTTCTCTTTCAATTCCATCTGCGACAGACATCCGGGATTCACAAAGTCGATGATGAGCCGCGCATCGAAGTGATTGACGACATCGCTGATACCCTTCAACGTTTCGTGCGTCAGGCCGGAGACATTCTGCAGGTCGGAGTCGCTGGACGCACTGCCGCTGACCAGGGCAAGAAGATTCAAGGAAGCCTTTTTCGAGTGCAGCTTGCGTCCTTTATGCGTATAGGAAACCTGATAGCCTTGCTTTTCCGCCTGTGCAAAAACCGCCGCCCGCGTTTCTTCGCTGATCGCCGGATGGCTCCGCAGAGCCCGCGAGACCGTTGTCTGAGAAAGATTCAGGGCCTCTGCAATATCTTTCAGTTTAATCTTCATGAAACATGTTCCTTTTCAGATGCAGCTTTGATCTTCTGTCTTTTAATTATAATCGAAAAATTAAAAATTGCAATAGTTTTGCATAAATTTTCTGCAATTTTTATAAAAAAATATCTGAAAATAAAAAACAAAGCGGAGAGTATACTTCACGGATTCATCTGCAAAATATTGGGGCTTTCAAGACATCCGTCAGAAAAACAGTCGGGTTCAGTCCTGCTCTTTCAGGACTGGACCCGACTGATATCGGCAATCTGAAACATCTCAATCGTCGTTCAGGTCTTTCAGGATATCGGCAAAGACATTCGCCATATCCTCCTCCGAAACGGTCTTGAAATATTCGTCCAGTTTCGGTTTCTCGACATAATCGTCGGGAAGGTCGCGCAGGAACGGCGACGGGAGCTGACGCACAAACTCATGATACTTGAACCTCTCTGCGGAGTAGGTCATGAACAGGTATTCGCGCGCACGTGTGATCGCTACATAAAAGAGGCGGCGTTCCTCGTCCTCGGAATTTTCCATGAGCGAACGCTCGTGCGGGAAAAGCCCGTGCTCCATGCCGACCAGAAACACGCAGGGAAATTCCAGTCCTTTCGAAGCGTGAACCGTCGTCATGATCGGCGCATCGCGATCCTCGTCGTCATCCGTCCGGTCATTGTCGTCCATCAGCGAATAGGATTCCATGAATTCGGCAAGAGTGCACGCCCCGCCGCGCGACGCCTCGAATGACCCCATATAGTTTGTAAACTCAAGGATATTTTCACGGCGTTTCTCGGCGTCTTTGATATCTTTGTAGATTCTCTGGAGCCCGTTCAGATATCCGATCCGGTCCAGGTAATCCTGCGCATGAAACGCCAGATTTCCCTTCTCGGCAAACACTTCCCTGAACTGTTCCACGCATTCGGAAAAGGCGCGGGCAGACGCCGCGGCAGCTTTGGAAATCCGGGAAAGATACTCCTCCGATCCGAGCAGAGTCAGAAGCGGCTTATGATTGTGCTTCTGCAAATCGCGCAGAGTGAGAATCGCTTTGTCGCCGAGTCCGCGCGGAGGCACGGACAACACCCGCAGAAGGCTCTGGTCGTCCCGCGCATTCACGATCAGCTTCAGATACGCCGCCGCATCCTTGACCTCTTTCCGCTGGAAGAACTCCTGTCCCCCGATGATCTTCGGGCGGATGCCGCGCCGCCGGAACTCCTGTTCAAAGAGACGCGACAGATAGTTGGAGCGGTAAAGAATCGCGAAGTCCGAATAGCTCATCTCCGGATTGCGCGCGATCATATCCTCGATCGCATCCGCGACGAACTGCGCTTCCGCCTCGCCGTTGCGGAGCCGGAAGACTTTGACCATCTCCCCCTGCCCTTTCGCAGACCAGAGATTCTTCTCGTAGCGCATGTCGTTTTTGGCGATGACCGCGTTGGCGGTATTCAGGATCGTGTTCGTCGAACGGTAGTTCTGTTCAAGTTTGATCTCTTTCGCGCCGGGGAAATAATTCGGGAAGTCAAGAATGTTGGACACCACGGCGCCGCGCCAGGAATAAATGCTCTGGTCGTCGTCGCCGACCACGCAGATGTTCATGTTTTTTCCGGCGAGCAGGCGCAGGATGCGGAACTGCGCAAGATTGGTGTCCTGATACTCATCCACCAGCAGATAGCGGTAAGTCTCCTGATAATGCTTCAGAGCTTCGGGATGCTCCTCGAAAATTTTGAGCGTCAGCAGAAGCATGTCGTCGAAGTCCAGCGTATTCTGAAGTTCCAGCATCTGCTGGTAACGCTCATAAATCTTTGCAAATGCGGCGCGGTCCGTGTAGGAGTCGCCGTCTTCGGCAAGTGCGTCGGCGGGCCATTTGATCCGGTTCTTCATCCTGCCGATGTAAGAAAGGGCGTCCGGAGTGCTGATCTCATCTTTGGAATAGCCGAGTTCCGCCGCAGCCTGCCGGATCATGCTGGACTGGTCGGCGTCGTCGGAAATGCTGAAATTCGAGTTGTAATTTCCGGCGAGATGAATGTCACGGTGAAGCACACGCGCGCAGAACGAGTGGAACGTGCCCAGCGTCACCAGTTTGGAAAGCGACGGTGGGACAAGCGTGTTGAGACGTTCCCGCATTTCCCGTGCCGCCTTGTTGGTAAACGTCACGCCGAGAATCGACGAGGGCGCAACTCCCTGTTCGATCATATAGGCGATGCGGCAGGTGATGACACGGGTCTTGCCCGTCCCCGCGCCGGCAAGCACCAGCAGCGGCCCCTCGATCGTCGAAGCCGCCTCCTTCTGCTCCGGATTCAGAGTATCAATGACTGACATGTTTCCGTGTCCGTCTGCGGTCAAACCGCGGCATCCGCTACCGCGAGTTCATATTTTTTGCCGTTCCAGACTGCCGCCGCCGCGGTGACGGGTTTCTCGAATCCGGCAAACACTCCGCCGGAAATCATATATTCGCAGATGTCGTCGGCGTGCTCCGCATTGAACGCCTCGTCGAGATTGTGCCTGCAGGGCGCGTTTTTCTCGTATGTGGAGACATAGAACATTTTGCCGGGAACGAGTTCAAACTCACGGACAAGCACGGCGTCCTTGCGGACAATGCCGAGGGTCGCGACTTTTCTGACCGCATCGACGGCGGCGCAGACACGCGGCGTGGAGAGCGAATCCTTCTCATAGTCCATTGCGAGGAGAACCAGCGTCATGGCGTCTCGCACCGGCATTCCCATGGCGATTTTCTCGATCACGGGATCGGTCTGAGAGCCGTTCGTCGCAAGTGCGATGGAGCCGGAAAGACGGACCGCGTTATAAGCGATATAAGGGCTTTTGGCAAGGTCGGACTCGTGTCCGCGTCTCGGCATGATCGCAACGGTCTCCCCGTTGAGCTGTGCCGTTCTGTTCGGGAATGAACGGGAAGACACCCGGTAAGCTGCTGTTACATTTCCGTTCGGGGTCATGCCCGCCGCGACGATTCTGCCGATATACATGAGTCTGTCCTTTCTTTGAATGTTGAAAATAACCCGGAAATATATCTCCCCTGCCGGAAAGTTTCAAGGAGAAAAACAAACGATAAAAGATGAATCGGCAGAAGAATCATTGTCAAACATTTATTTTCCTTCAAATTCCTTTCCGCGCCTTGACTTTCCGGCAGACGCCGGTTACTGTTAGGCAGAAGGGTCATACGCACGTTCATTCTGAGGGAGATGAAATGCCAGTACCGAAAGTCTACACCATTCCGGCGCTGAAACGTCTGCCGGCTTACCTGCGCGAGCTCCGCGTTCTGCACGGCAAAGGGGAAAGAAGCGTCGCCAGCCCCGGACTCGCGGAGGCGCTTCATCTGGATGCCATGACCGTCCGCAAGGACTTGGAAATGATCGGAGTCGCGGGGCTTACCGGCGTGGGATATCCGATCGAAAAGCTGATCGACGGCATCGAAACGTTTCTCGGCTGGAAAAACACCTCGGATGTATTTCTGGCGGGAACCGGCGGAATCGGAAGCGCCCTGCTCGGATTCAGGGGATTTTCCGCATACGGGCTCAAAATCATTGCCGCATTCGACCGGAATCCGCCGGAACCCGGCGGGATGATTCATGATATCCCCGTCTTTCCCCTGTCGGAATTCCGGCATCTCACGGAACGCCTTCAGGTTAAAATGGCGATTCTCTGCGTTCCCGACGAGGAAGCGCAGGAGGTCGCGGAACTGATGGCAGGCGCGGGAATCATGGCAATCTGGAATTTCACGCGCCAGCCGCTCCGTCTGCCGCCGGACATCATCCGCCAGCAGGTCAATCTTGCCGGAGACCTTGCGGTGCTGTCGGTCAAGCTGGCGGAAAAGCTCCACAGACATTCCTCGTCTGGCGAATCCAATACGGAAGGAGAGAACCGGAAATGAAACATGATATCGTCATCTGCATGGGGAGTTCCTGCTTCGCGCGCGGAAACAAGCGGAATCTCAAAATCATAGAAGAATATCTGAAAGAACATTCCATTGACTGTAAATTAAGCGGGCGCGCATGTGCGGGAAACTGCAATTCAGGTCCGAATATCCGCATTGACGGCGAAAAATTCGAACGGGTCGATCCGGAGACGCTGATCGACCTGCTCGATGCAAAACTGAAGGATTGACGATGAATCACACTTATCCTGTCTACACAATTGAGGCGGAATGTCAGGACTGTTACAAATGCGTCAGGCATTGTCCGGTCAAAGCGATTCAGGTGCGGGACGGACATGCCGCCGTCATCCCCGAAATGTGCGTGGCATGCGGCAACTGCGTGGAGGTCTGCCCCGTCAAGGCGAAACAGGTGCGCAACGGTACCGGACGGGCGCGCCGGCTTCTTGCGGAAACGGTTCCGGTGTATGTGTCGCTCGCGCCGTCATGGGTCAGCGAGTTCCGAGGCGTCTCCGCCGCACAGTTGGTCCGCGCATTGAAGGAGCTGGGGGTTGCAGGCGTCAGCGAAACGGCGCTCGGCGCGCAGTTGGTTTCGGCTGAAATCGCGCGGGAACTGGATGGGGGGTCCCCCGGACTGCTGCTCTCGTCCGCCTGTCCCACCTCCGTGGACTTCATCCGCAAATACCTGCCGGAACTTGCGGGCAGGATCACGCCGGTGGCTTCCCCGCTGATCGCTCACTGCCGTCTCCTGCGTGACACTTTCGGTGAAAATATCCGGACAATTTTCATCGGTCCCTGCATTGCGAAGAAAAATGAGTCCGACCGTCATCCGGATCTTTTGAATCTCGCCCTCACCTACCCCGAACTGCGCCAACTCTTCCGCGAGGAGGGAATCGATCCGGCACGGGTCACGCCCAGAGCGGAGGACAGTTTTGTCCCGGAAGCCGCCGAGGAAGGTGCGCGCTACCCCATCGAAGGCGGGATGAATGATACGATCGCATTTCAGACGCGCAACAGGAAGGTGCACTACGTCACGCTCAGCGGACTCGAAAACATCGACCTTGCGCTTTCCGGGATCAGGGAACTGCCGAAGGGCGAAACGGTTTTTGTCGAAATGCTCGCATGTCACGGAGGCTGTGTCCATGGTCCCTGCGCGGAACATGATTCACCGGGACTGCTGGAGCGTCTGCGCGTCCTCAACTATGCGCGTCTGCCCGAACAGCCCAGACGGCGTACGGCAAAAGGCGGGATCGGCGACGACTTCCCGGCTGCGGCATTCGAGCCGCCGGTTCCGGGAATCAATGAGATTGCGGCGGCGCTCCGCAGCATCGGCAAGAACTCTCCGGAAGATGAACTCAACTGCGACGGCTGCGGTTACGACACCTGCCGCAATTTCGCACAGGCGCTTCTGGCGGGACGCGCCGAACCGTCCATGTGCGTATCCTACCTCAAGAAACAGGCGCAGAAAAAAGCCAACGCCCTGCTCCGCAGCATCTCCTCGGCTGTCGTGATCACGGATAAAAAGCTCCAGATCATCGAATGCAACCGCAATTTCGCGGCACTGTTCGGAGAAGACACTCTGGAGGCGTTCGACGCCTGTCCCGGACTCGCCGGAGCGGATCTGAAACGGATCGTCCCCTTTGCCGGACTCTTCGCATCCTCCCTGCAAAGCGGGCACGATGTGCGGCGCGACTCTCTGAAAGTCGGCAAGAGACTTTACAATCTCAATATCTTCAATATCGAACCCAGAGAGGTGGTCGGCGCCGTGATTTTCGACGTGACGAACACGGAAATGCGGCGCGAACAGATCGCCGCCCGCGCAAGGGAGGTCATCGACCGCAATCTCGCCACGGTTCAGGAGATTGCCTGCCGTCTGGGGGAACAGATGGCGGACACGGAACTGCTCCTGCGCTCCATCGCGGACAACTATGCGGACGAAACGCCGGAAGACGGCGGGCAGCGGGAGAAAAGCGAATCATGAATCTGACGGAAGACCTGTTCATCGATACCGGATACAGCCAGTGCTGTCACTTCGAAGAAAAAGCCTGCGGCGATGCGGTTGCGTTCAAACGCATCATACCGGAAGAACGGCTGCTGGCGGTCATGGCGGACGGACTCGGACACGGGGTCAAGGCGAATATCCTGGCGCTGATGACCACGACCATGGCGCTGCGTTTCGTCGCGGAGGACCGTGAGATCGTCCACTCCGCGGAAATCATCATGGACGCTCTTCCCGTCTGCCGGGTGCGGCATATCAGCTATGCGACGTTCACCATCGTCGATACGCGTCTCGGCGGACTCACCCGCGTTGTGGAAATGGGCAATCCGGAATTCATTCTGCTGCGCGGGGGAAAACCGCTGGAGATCGACGGGCGTGAATTCGCTTCTCCGAAATACCGGGACCGGACCATGACCGCGTATTCCTTTCAGGTGCAGCCGCAGGACCGTCTGATCTTCTTTTCGGACGGCGTAAGCCAGGCGGGGCTCGGCACCCCGGATTTTCCGCTCGGATGGCGCAACAGCGGAGTGCGGGAATATGTCTTGAAACAGGTAGCGGAAAAACCGGACATATCCGCGCAGGAACTTTCGGAACGCATCTTGCGCGAAGCGATCGCACATGAGCCGGGGCTCCGCCCCAAAGATGATATCACGGCGGTCTGCCTCTATTACCGGGAGCCTCACAAAATGCTTCTTTTCACGGGGCCGCCCTTCGATCAGAACCGTGACGCGGAATGTGCGCGGATGCTCAAGGCGTTTCCGGGAACGAAAGTCATCTGCGGCGGAACTTCGGCGGAGATCATCGCAAGAGAACTCAACCTGCCGCTGACCGTAGATTTGAACTCAATGGGCGGAGACCTTCCCCCGATGTCCCGCATGCCGGGCATTGATCTCGTAACGGAAGGAATCTTCACTCTCAGCAGAGCCGCAGGTTATCTGGAAAAAGGCGACCATGCGAAACTCGATCCCGCCCAACAACTTGTGGAGCTCATGCGGAGACACGACATTATCGAATTCGTCGTCGGGACCCGGATCAACGAAGCGCATCAGGATCCGAATCTGCCCATCGACCTGGAACTGCGCCGCAATATCATCAGGCGTCTGGAAACCGTCCTGCGGGACCGTTACATGAAAGAAGTCCGCATTACATTTGTATGAACCTGCGAACGCCCGGAAAGAGGACGGAACAGGCAAAAAACAGAGTCCTGTTTCTTTCGTCTTCCAGAGTCTTTTTTCCCGTCGACTCCTTTTTCTTTAATCTTGTACAAAAATATGAGCTTGCAGGCCTTGTTTTTTTCTGATTTTATGTTATTATAAATACAGGGAATGTCATGTCTGTTGCTAATACCCGGGACGGGCGCCCGTTTTTTATTTCCCGCAGTTACCATATATGACAGAAAAGGGGCCGTCACAGAATGAAGATCAGCATTGTCGTCCGTACACACAACGACATACCTTATATCGCACAGACTCTCCAATGCCTGCAAAATCAGCAGATCGACGCGGAAACCGAGATCATGATAATCGACAACGAGTCCACGGACGGCACCTCCGGTGTGGTCCGCCGCCTCAATTCCGGCGGTATCAACCTCGAATGGCCCGCAGGCGGATATGTGCCGGGAAAGGTTCTGAATTTCGCGGTCAGCCGCTGTTCCGGAGATTATATCGTATTCAACAATGCCGACAGCGTTCCGCAGAATGAGCACTACCTGAGCGCCCTGCTCCGCCCGCTTCTGGACGGTTCCGCGCAAATCGTTTACGCACAGCAGATTCCGCGCAAAGACGCCCGTCCGCTGATCCGCAAGGATTACCGCAGGGCATTCGGAGACGGTTCCGTTGCGCGGACATGGCGCCATTTCTTTTCCATTGCGGCGGCGGCAGCGCCGCGCAAACTGCTGACGGATCACCCGTTCCGCGAAGACCTGCAATATTCCGAAGACGTCGAATGGTCATGGCGGATGAAACAGCAAGGCTGCCGTATCGCCTATGCGGAAGACGCAACAGTCGAGCACTCGCACAACTATGACCTGAAGCAGACGGCAAAACGCTTTTACAACGAAGGAATCGCGGACGCCATGATTTTCCGGGCTCCCTGCGGGTTCTTCGGAACATTCCTCCTGCCGCTATGCCGCGAACTTCTGCGCGATATCTCCTTTCTGTTCCGGGAACATGTTTTCTGTAAAACGTTCAAATTATATTCAAAAATCAGTTTTTTTTACTGA
>ERZ1673738.5325-NODE-5325-length-11805-cov-11.650043_pt1 | contig 11805 bp, 4 predicted proteins | sample MGYA00580198_ERZ1673738 | MGnify/ENA primary metagenome ERZ1673738 (study PRJEB41218, sample SAMN15661784) | gut metagenome | host: Homo sapiens | place: Canada: London | collected 2015-08-20/2019-03-30 | study: EMG produced TPA metagenomics assembly of... | reverse complement strand
CGGCAATCACTTCCTGAGCAACAAGAATCTCGTTGCAGACGGAGCAGTGCTTGCCCTCGGTCAATCCGGTCTTCGTGCAGGTGGCAGCGACTGCCGGGTCGATGACCTCGGTGTGCCCCTTTGCGGCAATCACTTCCTGAGCAACAAGAATCTCGTTGCAGACGGAGCAGTGCTTGCCTTCCGTCTTGCCGGACTCGGTACAGGTGGGCTCAACCGCCGGGTCGACGACCTCGGTGTGTCCCTTCGCGGGAATCTCCTCCATGCCGGAGAGAATTGCGTCACACTTCGAGCACTTGGTACCGGCTTTGTGTCCGGGCTCAGTGCAGGTTGCAGGCTGTTCAGCAATATCAACGGGAGTATGACCGGTAGCATCAATCGCTTCGGTTCTGGTTGCGTCGCAGACCGCGCAGGTGTAGGTCATGACACCGGCATTTTCACAGGTCGGAGCGGTTGTGATCACGCCCTCATCCCATTGGTGTCCCTTCGCGGGAATCTCTGTCTGTGCCACGAGAACCTCATTGCAGACCGAGCAGTGCTTGCCCTCGGTCTTGCCGGGCTCGGTGCAGGTGGCGGCGACTGCCTTGTCGATGACCTCGGTGTGTCCCTTCGCGGGAATCACTTCACCGCTGCTGATCTTATTACCGCACTTCCCGCAGTAGGTATCGCCGGTGTAACCGGGAGCGGTACAGGTGGCGTCCTTCGCATTGCGAATCTCCGTATCGGCATGGCGGCATGCAACAGTAAACTGTGCAGTGTACGTGGTGTCGCCGGTAACAGCAGTAACGGTCTGATTCCAGCCGCTAAACGTATAGGAGTTCACGTCGTCATCCGCACGGGTAGGCGTCACGCCGCCATAGACGGGCGTCGCTCCATATTTCTCTGTCTTGCGATACAACTCCGTGCCGTCCCAGTTCAGCCACCGGACTGTGTAGGAGCGCAGTTCCTTCTCATACACGGCAGTATACTCCGCGTTGCCCATTACAGGAACCGGCTCCGGTGTCCAGCCGATAAAGCGATAGGTATACTGCGCATCAGCCGCACGGGTAGGCGTCACGCCACCATAGACGGGCGTCGCTCCATATTCCTCTGTCGTGCGATACAACTCCGTGCCGTCCCAGTTTTTCCAGGTGACGGTTCCCTGATAGGGGGTGGGGCTAACCATACGTCCCTGCTCGTCAAAGCGGTAACTACCCTGCTTCATCAAGCCATTGGTTGTTTCTACCCAATAGGTGCCGTTCTTGACCATGGCACCGCCGGTCTCGTACTTGAAATAGTAGTAGTAGCCTTCCACGTAGCGCAAACCGGGCTCAACATTTTTTATACCGTTCTCTACCCAGTAGACATTGCCCTTCCATGGGTAGAAACCGTTCACATGCTCCTGCAAAACGCCGTCTGTGCCAAACACGTAGACAACATTTTTGCCACCTTCGTTCATGGTGTAGAAACCGGTAGCAGCGTATTCGCTGGATCGGAAGTAATACCTGTTTCCGTCCACGGTGTGCCATTGTTGCGTCGCCCAGGAACCTGCCCACATATACTTGGTTCCCGTGCTGTTTCTGATCAGATCACCGCGAACTAGGACACAGTCTTTGAACGTGTAGTGATAGTCGCCGATGGTCTGCTCTCCGTCCATAGCGGCATAGCTCCATGTATTGAAGAAGTAATTCTCTACTCGACCGCCGGGATGCGAGACTGACTTCCAGCCTTTGATCCGTTTACCGTTTTCAGCAAAGTAGAGCTTTCCTTTCAACGTAAACAGACCGCTGAGCTTGCCCTTGGATGCACCATCATCCCCCAGGTCATAGAAGAACTCACCGCTCTCCCCAGCGATGTAGCTGGGCAATTCCTGGATTCCGGTAAGAATTCCATTGTTCTGATAATAGAACCACTTGCCACCCTCCTGGATCCAGCCCTGCTTCACGGACTTATCCAGCGCATAGCTGTCTTCAAAGGAACGAAGATTATCCTCGTAGAAGTGAGCGCCTCTCTCCGGTGAACCGTTATACGTGTATTTGTCACTTTCGTAGGGATAAATACCGTACTTTTCCTGGTTTTCCTTGTTGCTGGCAATACCGTACACCGCATTGGAGCGCAGGTAAATATCATAGCTGAGCTTACCTCTGACGGTAATATCCAAGCAATTGTTCTGCCAATCCGCCCCGTCCGTAGGGGTAAGTTTCAAACCGCTGAGAATGCACAGCGAGTTGGCGGTAGACGGATCAATGGGCTCTGTTTGGTCCTTAAAATTGCAGATCAGCGTCAACGTATTGGTGCTCTGATCCACCTCGCAGGATGTCAGCTCAAAATACTCGTTGACCAGTTTCATACCGCTGGTATCCATCACAACCCCCTTCGGAGCCTGTACCTGGATTCTCACTTCGGTATGCTGGCTGACACGCTCAGCCAGTTGCAGCAGGAAGTCCCATGCCGTAGCGTCTGCATTGTCCCCGCCTGGCAGCAAAGCCATCAGCGGCTTGATTTTTTCGGGGACAGGGATCCTCTTCATGTCCACCGCAAAGGTATAGAAAATGTCCATGGAAACGCCGGGTTTGTCGATGTAGTAAATACCGTCGCCCCGGGTACTGGAATTGGAGACCAGGCGGTTCCAAGCCAGCATACGGTCGCCACCGGTAACATCATCAAAGTCGAAGGTTGCCTCACCTGCCTTGTACAGGTAAACAGTGAGCATCACTGCGCTGCTCATGTCCGGCTGACCGTTCTTCAACAAAGCCGCGCCGATAGTCACAGAACGGATACCGGAGCTTTCATCACCGGTGAAAGTAAAGCCATCGAGTTTTCCTGCCTTACTCACCAGAACAGGCTGCCCGTTCTCCACAAAGCCCAACAACACATCGGCCGGGTTCACAGCCACCTTGTTTCCGTTATACTGTGCCGTCAGGGGCAGAGCCACCGGTACACCATAGATGGCACTGACGCTCTCCTTCCCGAATTTCAACTCAGTCGGTACCACAACACGGAGCGTCTTGCTGCCCAATACTTTCCCGTCAGCTACCGCTTGCACCTGCACTTCACCCACAGCGGAAGCGGTGAACGTATCGCCGCTCACGGAACCAACAAGGCTGTCGCTGACCTGAATGGTGGTGCCCTCCGGCAGCTGAGCGGCATTTCCGGACGCGCTGACGCCGGTGACTGTGATTGGCAGGCTGGTGCCCACGGTCAGATAGTCATAGTCCGCCGAAACAATGGCGTGGTCAAACTCGTTGGAGGGTTTGGCAGTAGATACCACCATCAAAGAGGAACTGACCGAGCGGGCGTAGCCGTCAGAGGGTCGGTTCACCACAGACAGCTCGTCCTCTCCTTCCTCCTTGGCAACAAAGGTGGTAGATCCGCCGCCATCCAGATTTATTGCCACCACGCATCCGGCATCCAGCATGACCTGCGCAATCTCGATTGCACTGCCACCGGCGGAAACAGGTTCCTGCCGACCGTCCATAACCATCAGCACCACGCGATTGTCAGCCGTGATACCCACGCAGGTACGAGAAGCCCGGCTGTCATAGTAGTTGCCGCTACTGCCGACAACAATCTTACCGTCGCGTACCAGCATGATGCTGCCACCCACGGCTTCGGCGATATTGTCTTTATACTTTGCATAATCCGAAGGCACGCCAATGATAGGTGTGCCATCCTTGAGGATAGCAAAGAAGTTAGCACCGCTTCCGCTGTGATACTCCACACCCTCCATAACCAATGCGCCGGAGGGTGCACCGTTGGTCATGTTGTAGAAGTCGGCATTCACGCCGACCACCGGGGTGTAGTTGGGAATGTACAGATCCGGTTGTGACGGATCTGAGTGCCGGGCTCTGGCAGCCTCCATCTGATCCTGCACGCGAGCCATACCCCAAGGTGTACCGATGTTGTCCTTATAGTTGGCGTAAACATTAACGTCGCTACGAGTCACATCCGCCGTGGCGATATAGTAAACCAGCGTTTTCCCGTCTCTGGACGTGGCACTACGCAATGTTTGGGTAACACCGGGAGCCAGCGTGGAGGTCTCGCTGGAATACACGCTGTAATAGTCGTTGCTGGGCTTGTCGGTGATAACTCCCGTCAGCTCATACAGATAGTCGGCAAATGCATAGCAGCAGGCAACGCGCAGATCCCCGATATCCGTCAGTCCGCGGCTGGATTCCAGCGCGGCGATAGCCGTATTGCTTCGATAGGCGTCGAGCACCGCCGAACGGATCTCCTCTTTAGTGCTGACACCGGGGAAACGGTTTCGCACCAGAAATTCCGCACGGAACTTATCTGTGAGGTTGCCATTAAAGTAACTGTTCATGATTGTGCTGATTGTCTTGCCGTCCGCAAGATTGCGCACAATGTAGTAGGCGTCCAAATCGCCATACAGATCCAAAATACCAAAGCTATGGACATCATCATCCTCGGAAGGATCGTCATAGCCCAGGTGCTTTCCGTCGGTGCGCAACTCGTATGCCATATCCTCCACAGTGGTGGATGTAAGGGGACTGTACTTCTTTGTATAATCAATAAGATCGCAAATGTCGCCCCCCCAGCCGCCAAGGTCGCCATTGATCGTCGCGGCAGATGCGTTGGTCTTCATGGTGTGGTAGGAGATGTCCATACAGCCGAACATATGCACAAAGTCCACCTCGTCCCCATTGGGCAGGGTAAACTCCGTCAGGCTCCGCAACGCGCCGGCAGTGGTGCCATTGGCTGCGTCCTGATTCGTCACGTACTTGGTAAAGTCGGTCTTCTCCTCGCCCGCCAGCATGGTCCAGCTACCGCTGGTATATTTTTCCACGCCGCAACGGACATAGTTGATGACCAGCCCCACTGCGTCCTCCCCGGTATGCTCACGGGCATATGTCTGCGCATAGCCCTCCAGCACCTTCAGATTCCGAAGAAAGGCATAATACTCCGGCGCATCCTGCGCCGCCTGTGCCGGAACCGTGCCTTCAATCCCCGCCATATTCCCCTGTCCGCCCAATGCAAAGGCATTGACAGGAAAAAGAGCCGAGAAGAGCATGATAACCGTCAGACCGGCTGCAAGCATTTGTTTGGTCACTTTTTTTCTCATGGTATCCTCCTATATTTTATATTTATATTTACTACACTTTTTCATATCTCTCCTGCTTTGTGCAGAAGCCGGTATGCGGACTCACGCAAAAACAAACGGACAATTTTATTTTTCAAGGTTCTCCTGTCCGGATGCGGCATTTTCGATGGCGTTACGGAATATCCGGCACATGAGAAAATCGTTGCGTTCCTGATTGTGGCACTGCTCCGCCAGTTCCTGTGCAGCGCGCACATATTTCGCATATGTATCGTGGCTGCTGCACAGCTCCAGAAGAGCAGCGGGCAGCTCGTCCGCAGACCGCAGGATACGGGCGGCATTGTGTCGGCGCAGATACTCAATGGAAGCAATCTGCGGCGACCCGTAGGCGAGAAGGCAGGCACCGCTTCGGAGACTTTCAGAAATTTTCGTTGAAAGGGAATATTTCACACGCCGCACGGACTTATCATCGAATGACTCTGTAAACACCAAAAACTTACTGCGTCCAAGAAGCCGTTCCACTTCCGATGCGGAAATTCTTCCGCAATAGTGCAGACCGTTTTCCTCCGTAATCTGTCTGAGAACGGCGGGACGCTGCTCGCCGGAATACACATCAATGGCAGAAAAACCAGGCAAAGCGGCTTGCCTGAGCGCGCGGCCAAGCTCAACCAACGGGGCAATGCGGTTCAGACCAAGGTTTCCGGCGTAGACGATGCCGGTTCGCTGCGTTGCCGGAAGGGCGTAAGGATTTGGGCTACTTGAAATCCGGACAGTTTCTACCGGAACGTCAAAGAAACGCGCATAGTCCGTCCCCATTTTATCACTGATGGTAACAACAGATCCGGACTGCCGCACGACCTGCCGAGCAAGCTTGCGCAGGCGGCGGCATTGCAGCCGCCGAAACGGAGAAACAGGCGGGGAGAGATAGTAATCATCCGCACACCACATAACAACCGGAACCTGCAGATACTGTGCGAGGGAAAGCGTAACACGGTAGGAAAAAGCGTAGTCACCTGCGGCGAAGAAAATCACATCCGGGTGGAAGCTTTCTGCCCACTCCAGCAAGGCGGAGCTCTTCCATTTTCCTGCCGCCCACATACTGTCGCGAAGAAAGTAAATCAAAGGGGTACGCCGCCTTGAGAACTGGTAAACTTTAGCCAGGTTGCCGCAATCCACCCGGCTGTCGGCTGCTTCATCAATGTCATCCCCGTTGAAAGACCGTCCACCCGCCCGTCGGGTAAACACAGACCGCAGAACCTCACTGTCCGTAATTCTGAAATAGCGCAGGCAACACCGCCGCGTCGGAATCTCCTGATGAAAATACAGTTGCGCAAGCCGATCCGGCGGAATTCCGGCAAGCATACGCATCATTGTCTTCCCCATGTTTCCGGTTGCACTGAATACGGTATGGCTGATTACAAGAACTCTCGGTGTATTGTCTTCCATAAAAAACTCTCACCCTGCTTTATCGAATACTCCTGGTGTGTATTGCAAAATGCATCTCCTTCTGTTCTTTCAGATGCCCTTCATAGGATGAATTGAGGTCAAAAATTGCGACATGCTCCTTGCATTTCCGCTCTTCGGGCGCGGGGAGTGTCCGGTAATCGCCATACAGTCGCGTCAGCAACGCGTCATAATGCGTAGAAACCGGAAACACTCCGTCCTCAAAAGGCAGCTCTGCACAATCGTCCAGCCATGTACGGGGGAAAATATTTTTCTTATACCTTTTTCCGGCAGCGAGAAAAGAGTGTACCATCCGCGACTCGGTATCATCCCTGCGCATGCAGACTCTTTCCATCGAACGGCGCGGAAGCAGGCGGCAGACCTGCAAAAACAGTTTCTTTGCAACGTTGTTGGTTTCGTACCCCCGCTCCCAGAGCGCCTTGGCGATGATCACTTTGGATGCGGCGAATTGCAGCCGCCGTTGAAACGGACTACTTGCCAAATTATCATAGGGAAAAATATCGATGTAAACACCCTGATGAATCCCCGGATCCTTCGGGTGGTATTTTTCAATGCAGGTCGTGCCATTGCGGCGCAACTTGGAAAAATGCATTGACCAGTGCGGACTGTGCTCCTGCTGAACATAATAGATCTCAGGATCGAAATCCATAGCCGCTTCCCGGAAGAAGCGCTCGTATTCACTGCGTGACAGAATCACGTCCAAATCATCATCCCAAGGAATAAAGCCATTGTGCCTGACCGCGCCCAACGCGCTCCCGGCAAACAGCTGATACCGAATACCATGCCTGCGACATACAGCGTCAAAATCTTTCAGCATCTCCAGCAAGAGTTTCTGATGTGCCGACAGCTCACTTCCCATTCACATCCTCCTATGCTTGATTTCTCCACCGTTTTTTTCACTACCAACTGTTTCTGTCTGATCTCCGGATAAGGAGAAGCGGCTCACACGCAGGGGGATCCATGAGCCGCATCTATCCATTCGTCACTTTTGAGCAGAAGGGGGCATCCCATGGTGCCATACTTGCTCCAGCCGACACCATTGTAACATAAACTATATAAAAAATCAAGGGTTATTTCCAAATTTTACGTTAAAAAATAATTCAACCGGCACGGAATGGTTGCGGACTGCGCCCCCGGGTTTCAGCTTCATGGCTTGTGCAATATGCCTGAAGTTCGTGGATTGTTTCGCAATAATGAGAGCTTATCTGTTTTGCCACCTGCCTATCCTACCTTTAGCTTTGCTTCTGCCCCCATCCCCCCACCCCCCTTCCCGGCGGGAAGGGGGGGAATTTATAGTTTTCTCATGCAAGGGGCTTCGCCCCTTGCATCCCCGCGCCTGAGCCGGAAGCGGCACGGGCTGAACCTGCGGGGCAAGTGCCCTGAGGGGGCGCGCCCTCTTTGTCGCCTGCCTACCTTGCCTTTAGTTTGCTTTTCTGCCCCCATTCCCCCGACCCCCTTCCCCTCCGGGGAAGGGGGAGACTATAAGTTAATTTTGCCGGGGGCTCCGCCCCCGGCGCCCCAGCATCAGACCGTTTACGGCACTGACATCCCCTGCCGCTGTAGTACCCCGGAGGGGGGCTTGCCCTCTTGGTCGCCTGCCGCCCCTGCCTGTAGCTTGCTTTTCTGCCCCCTTCCCCGAAGGGGAAGGATAGCCCCCCGACCCCCTTCCCCTCCGGGGAAGGGGGAGATTTTTAGTTTTCTTATGCAAGGGGCTCCGCCCCTTGCATCCCGGGGTCTGGACGGGGCGCGGCACTGGCTCGGCGAGCATTGGCGATACCCGGCGAGGGGCTCGCGTCTTGGTCGCCGGCTCGCCTGCCACCGCTACACCCGGCGGGGTGGGGCAAACAAAGCGGGGACCCTGAAGATCCACCGCGCGGCGGATCGGCGGCAGGCTGCCGGCAGATCGTCGCGTGCTGAATATTCAGAGGCCCCCGGGATTGTCGGTCCGCTGTCCGGATCCGACGGTTCCTTTTTTGTTATTCTGCCTGATCGCAGAAGTTCTTTTTGCGGAGAGAAGCGCCCGCCAGGATGACCAGGGCAAGCACCGCAATCACACCGCCGATGGCGCTGCCGCATCCGGACTTGCTACCCGTTCCGCCGGTAGCGGTTTCAGCCGTTCCGCCGGCAGTGACTGCGGCGGTTTCTGCGGTCGTACTGTCTGCGGAGGATTCATCGGTATGCGTCGTCTCCGATTTGGTCTCCGATTTGGTCTCCGATGCGGTCTCCGTTTTTGTCTCCGGAGCGGTCGTCTCGGTTTCCGTGGCGGATTCAGCGGTGGTAGGCTCGTCGATGTCCTTCCCGTACACCTCGATCTCCCCGATCTGGGAGAGAGCCCCGCCCTGCCCGACGTCGATCACAGCGGAGTGCTTGGTGATATGGATCCGGATATAGCGCGCCTCTACGGCGTCCACCGTGTAGGTCTGATCCAATGCTTCCTCCAGCATCAGCCCCTCGACCGTCTTGACCGTGACAAACTCCTTGCCGTCCCGGGACAACTGGATCTCGAAATCCTCCGGCATGGAGTTGCCCTGATTATAGAGGCAGGGACGGAGCTTCACGGAAGTAATCCGGTACACCGCATCCAGATCCAGCGTCAGATCGACTACGGCGTCTCGGTCAAGCCGGGAGTAGGGGTCAACCGACCATCCCTGGTGCGAATTGACGGAAATATCCTCGTGTACGCCATCGGTCAGGAAGCTGAGGCTGAAGTAGGTGCCGTCCTCGTAGGTGTTCCGGCTGGAGACAACCTTATTCAGCGCGAGGTTCACCGTCCCGTTTGCGAAGGGACGCAGAACCACCTGCGCCTTTTGCAGGGCGCGCAGGGCGGTATTGACCTCGGACTGCTTGGCATTCTTATTGTTCAGCACTGCCTGGGCATCCTCCAACGCCTTCAGGAATGCATCCTTGCCGTCGTCGCGGTAGTCCGCCATATTCAGGGCTTTTGCGGCCGTCACTGCCTTTTTCAGGTAGTGGAAGTTGGTCACTTCCTTCATCTCGAAGCGGAAATCCTTGTCGCAGGCGAGCAGGGCACCCTCGCCCGCATCCAGTCTGACGGTGTATTTGCCATCCTTGGCGGTCAGTGCCTCCAGCTTGCCGGTCTCGGGGCTGACTCGGTACAGGGTTTTGATGCCCGCGTCCACGGTAAAGGTGACCTCGGTCGCGTTCTTGTAGTCACGGTTGACGAGCATGGAGTAAGCGCGGCCGTCCGCCTCCTCCATGTAACTGATCGCCAGTCGCTGATCCCAGTCCTCGGGACGGATAAAGAATCCCGCGGGCAGCTGCTTGTACGCCGCGCCGAAGCTCTGACCGGTGAAATACATCGCCCGTGTCTCCAGCTTCATCAGCGTCGGACCCAGCGCCTGGACGGCGGCATTGATCTTGCTGACCGGCTCCATCAGGTCGGTGGGGTTGCCGTCAATATCAATCACGGCGGGGCCGTAGGTCTCGGCGGCGTTGGCGCGCGGGGTCTGCCAGCAGAAGTAGGAAATCTGCTTGACACCGGCGGCAAGGGACGCATAGACCTGATACCGGATGGCATCGGCATCCGGGCGGTTGCATCCGTTCCATGCCATGGACTGGATATAGGTCGCGGTCGGAACACCCAGCCGCTGACCGATCTCCCGGTTGTACGCCAGCTGCGAGTACAGCGTCAGCTCGTCGCAGGTGGGGTTGCGGAAGGTATAGGCATCGTACATGACATAGTCCAGCGAGACGCCGTACTTGCTCTGCAATTCGTTCTGCAGGTTGGTAACATTCTGGTCATACGCGCCGCAGAAATTGACGTGTGCCACGGCGTTGGGCATCACCGATTTGATCCATGCGACGGCTTTGGCGTAGGGGGTTGCGTTTACCGGCTCATCCACCACGTAGTATCCGGTCACGCCCGGCAGGTGCGAGTAGCGTTTGATAAACTCCATCGTCTCCGCCTCGCTCTTGCCCGGCCAGCTGGCGGCATTGAAATCCACCTCACTGACTGTGACATCCAGTCCGCGCTCGTATGCCAGCCGGATTGCGCGCAGGTTGTTCTCATACGTGATTGTCTTCTTGTCCAGGGCAAAGTTTATCTCGACGTTGGTAATGCCGCCCTTTTTCAGGTTGTCAAAGGTAGTCGGGTTGATGTTTTCCTCGTATAAATACGGGATAAACGCAACGATCTGGAACTGGTCGGTGACGCGGAAATTGTCCACCGTGACCGGGACCTCATATGTTTTCCCGGTTTCCGTGTCCGTGACTCTGACCGTTGCTTCCCCTGTGGCGACAGAATGGACGGTTCCGTCCGCGTCCACGCTGACGACCTGCTCATTGGTGCTTGCGTAGCGGACGGGGTGTGCCGTGACCTTTTTGCCGTCGGTCAGGTACAGCCAGTCGGTCTCGCCGGGATTCATACGCAATGCATACTTATTCACCGCCAGCTCTCCTTCTTCTTCCGGTTTCTCCTCTACCATGGCAAACAGCTCCAATTCTCCGAGGGACGAGAACCAGCTCCCGCCCGCGTCGAGATTACCGTGGCGTGTGATGTGTATACGGAAATACTTCATATCCGTGGGGTTGATGTCGTACACCAGCGGCTTCACATCGACATCAGTCGCCGCTTCGGTGTTTACATCCGTCTCGCTTCTCAGGGTGACGAAGGTGACGCCGTCCAGGGAGTATTGCAGATCGAAAGCCTTCGGAGTCTGTTTTCCCAGGTTCCACTTCATGGGTTTGATAACGATCTGGCGCACCGCATAGGTGCCGTCCAGCTCGACGGTAACGTCCACCGGGTCGGTTTCGGCTGTCGGGGTGTACACGTCGCTGTTCCATCCCAGCTTGACGTTTCCGCCCTGGATGATGGTTTCCCACTCGCCGTCCACCAGCAGGGACTCTCCGAAGAAGCCCTCCGGCGCGATATAGCTGCTTGTTGCGGTGACGGTTTGTCCGAGGGCTACATTGGTCAGTTTTGCGTTGTTTTCTCCCTCAGCCACGGCTGGCAGGAGGGACATGGGCATCAGCAGGCAGAGCATCAGCAGCAATGCCGTTGCTTTGATTCTTCTGCGGAAACAAGGGTGTGCGGCGGGAATACGGTGTCTCATACTTTTCTGTTTCCTTTCCATCAATCTTACCTGTTCGGCTGGCTTGATTTTATCACACAATGTGCAAAATGTCAAGGGAATTTCGGAAATGGTCGAAAGAAATCTTGGCGGGCGGAGTCGCCTGCCGCCCCTGCCTTTAGCTTTGCTTCTGCCCCCCTTCCCCGAAGGGGAAGGATAGACCCCCGACCCCCTTCCCCTCCGGGGAAGGGGGAGACTATAAGTTAATTTTGCCGG
>ERZ1673738.5311-NODE-5311-length-11838-cov-6.086820_pt1 | contig 11838 bp, 9 predicted proteins | sample MGYA00580198_ERZ1673738 | MGnify/ENA primary metagenome ERZ1673738 (study PRJEB41218, sample SAMN15661784) | gut metagenome | host: Homo sapiens | place: Canada: London | collected 2015-08-20/2019-03-30 | study: EMG produced TPA metagenomics assembly of... | reverse complement strand
CCGGCTGTTCCGGCTGTTCCGGCTGTTCCGGCTGTTCCGGCTGTTCCGGCTGCTCGGGCTGTTCCGGCTGTTCCGGCTGCTCGGGCTGCTCGGGCTGCTCCGGCTGCTCCGGCTGTTCCGGCTGTTCCGGCTGTTCCGGCTGTTCCGGTTGCTCCGGCTGTTCCGGCTGCTCCGGCTCGGTCGGCGCGGGCGTTTCGAAGCCATACTGCCAGAGCGCGTTGTCGGCCTCCTCGCCATCCATCGGCGCGGCCGTCTCCGCGGGCAGCACGGTCAGCACGCCGCCGGGGATCATGTCGTTCACGATATCCAGCCGCTCGTCAATCGCGCCCGCAAAGCCGCTCTCCAAAAGCGGCATTTCGGCGTACAGCTCGCCCGTTTCACTCACCAGTTGGAGCTGAGCCGTGGACAGCGAGGCGATTTCGTCGTCGCTGAGCATGCTTTCATCCACCCAGTAAACGGTGTTGCCCATCGTGTTGGTCACAGGCGTGACAGGCAGAAGGCTCATCGTGCCATCCGGCTGCGTGATGACGATCTGCACCGTCAGCAGTCCGCCCTCCGGCGTCATCAGCTCCTGCGCGCTGGCCAGCGGCATGGCCATCATCAGGATGGCGCAAAGCGCGAGGGCTGTCAGCCTGCGGATGATTTGCTTCATGTTGTATCCTCCTTTACAGGTGAACCAAGGGCTTACGCCCATGAATCGCTGTGTATGATCCTCATTTTAAGGCGGGAAGCGCCGACTGTCAACCTCGCGAGCCGTTTTGGCACGGATTCACAGCCGCTTCCTGCGTATAAGACGAATGAAAAGCAGGGATTCTTCCCCGGTTCAGAGAATTATCCTGCAAAATCCGTTTTTATTTTCGATTCGGGAGGTTTTGGGATATGGTTACGATTGACACGACCCATGACGACGCGCTCCGCGAGGTTCCCTTCGCCAGGGAGACGATTTACGACGGCCACATTCTGCACGTCGAGAAGTGGCGGGTCACCTGCCCCAACGGCCGCGAGGCGCCGCGTGAAATCGTGGTGCACAAGGGCGCGGCGGCCGTCGTGCCGGTGTTTGACAACGGCGATACGTTGCTGGTTCGCCAGCACCGCGTGGCCGTGGATCGCGTGACGCTGGAAATTCCGGCGGGCAAGCTGGACAGCGTGAACGAAGATCCGCTGGATTGCGCGACGCGCGAGCTGCGCGAGGAAACCGGCCTTTCCGCCGAGCGCATGACCTGCCTGACCACGCTTTTGACCACGCCGGGGTTCTGCACGGAGAAAATCGCCGTCTATCTGGCGCAGGGGCTCTCTCAGGGCGACACGCACCCGGATGAAGACGAGTTTCTCGGCCTCGTCCGCCTGCCGCTGGAAGAGGCGTTTGAAATGGTCATGCGCGGGGAGATTTGCGACGGCAAGACCATCTGCGGCCTGATGATGGCGCGCGAAATCGTCGCGCGGCAGAAGGCGTGAGACCGCTGACGCGCTGGCGCATCCGCGCGCCACGGCTGCCCGAGCGCCTGACGGAAAACGCGCCGCCCGACGAGGCCTTTCATCTCCCCGGCGCGGACGCGCTGAGCGCCTTTGCCGACCTGCTGGGCGCGCCGCCCTCCGGCGGCGCGGACGACGCGCAGGCGGTGCAGGAGGCCGATTTTCCCCTGCCCGCCGCGATTCCCGGCGACGTGGGCGGTGCGGTCGAATTGACGTATGCGCTGGATTTCGGCGCGCTCTGCGCCGACGACGCGGAGCTGACGCTCGAATTGGTGCGCGGCAGGGGGCGCGTGCTGGCGGACGATGTGCCCCTCTGCGCGTTCCAAAATCCCAAGGACGGCCTTGTGCGCGTGCCGCTCGCCCACGCGCTGCACGCCGGGCGCAGGCAAACGCTCCGTCTGTGCTTTGACGCATCCCGTCCGGCGGGCGTGCTCGGGCCGGTCTGCCTGCATCTGACGACGCGCGCCCGCCTGCGCGATATCGCGCTTTGGCCGGATGCGCAGACGAAGACCGTCCGCCTCCGCGCGGCGCTCTCCGCGATGGAGACGGGGCGCTTCGTTCTCCGTGCGCGCGCCGCCTGCGCGGGCGAAGCGCTGCCCGTGCACGATCTGCCCGTCCTTCTGACGGCGGGCGAACCGCAGACGGTCGAAATGACCCTGCCCCTGCCGGGGAAACCGTTTATCCCCGGTCAGCCGGCGGATGGCCCCTCCCTCCGCGTTCAGCTCCTCACGCCGGGGCGGCACGGCGCGCTCTGCGACGAGATCACGCTGCTGTGCGGCTATTCCGGCGCGCCCGCGAAATACGATATTCCGCTGCTCCCCGCCGAATGTCTCGATCCCGACGCGCTGCTGGCGCGCATCGGGCGGCTGTGTCTGCCCGGCGTTCGGCTGGACGTGCCCGCGCCGGATGCGTTTTACCGCGCGATGACGCTTTCCGGCGTGTCCGTCCTGCATCCCTTTGCGACGCAGGCCCTGCGGGAGCGGCTGGCGCGCCACGCCTGCGTCGTCTTCGGCGACGCGCCGCTTCCCCGCATGCGCAGCCTGCCCGCGCTGGATGCGTGGCTGCTCTGCGGCCTGACCGCCTGCCCGCGCACCCCGCCCGCGGACGCCACGCCCGCCGAGCTGCTTCTCGAGGCCGCCGGGCGCGAGCTGGACGCGCAAAGCCCGAACATCGCCGCCGTGCTGCTGTGGCTTCGCGCCGTCCGCATCCGGCTGCTGGCCGAGGCCGCGCGGCAGGGGCGTTTTTCCGGCGCGCTCTGCCCGCCCGGCGTCTGGCAGGACGAGGATGTATTCGCCGCCCTGCAAACCGCGCTCGCGCCGACGCACCTGAGCGCTCTGCCCCTGTGCGGCGCGTGGTTCGCGGGTTCAGCCTTCAGCGCGTCGGTCAGCGCGTTCGTCGATGCGCGGGACGCGGACGACGGACTGATCGCCCGCGCGTGGCTCGAGGATGACGACGGCAGGCGCCTTGCGACGCTCAAGCGCCCCTGCCCGCCGCGCGGCGGCGAAATCGGCATTTTGGAATGTGCCCTGCCAAACAACGCCTGCGTGCTGACGCTGTGCGCCAGCCTTTCCAAAGGCGCGGAAATCATCGAGCAGAGCCAGATTCCCGTCTACGTCGGCGTAAACGGGATGCTGGAAGCGGCGTTTTAAGTGCCAAAAAATGGACGCGCTTTTCGCGCGTCCATTCATTTTTTCCGATCAAAGCAGCCCCTCAAATAACCGTTTTCCCGAAACCGCATCGTAAACAGCCAAGCAGAAGTCGATATCTCCCTTTCCTGCCGTCTGAACGCGCCATACGGGGCAAAGCTCATAGCTAGCCTTCGTTCCCGTTCCGTGCCGAATGCACAGATTCATCAGACGCATTTCAAATTCTTCCGAATCGCTTGCGTACGGATTGTTTTTTAAATCTTCACGAGCGATTGCCTGAACAGCCGATTCGGGAAGCGCATCTGCCTTCCGAATATCGCTCAAATCAAATGCGTAAGCGAAATCCAGAAAAACAAGTCCTTCTTTAGATAGTACAAGACAGGCCTTAACAGGAATAATCGAATCTGATGAATCCACAGAGCCGTGTATACCCCGCGCATCCCCCTCTGTGCAGACGGGAACGCCGCCGATATTCAGCCGCATTTCCACATAATACAACCCGTTTTCCACTTCACTCGGCAATTCCCGATAGAAATATCGCCACACGTTCCTTTCCCGATATAGCGTTTGATGGATTCTTTTAAGCTGCTTGCCCGTATACCCGTACAGGCTGACCACCTCAGCCCTGCAAATTTCGGATTGAATTAGCGATTCCATCAGCTTAAGTGCCGTTTGCTCCGCTTCATCTCTGCTCAAATCATCCAACTCTGCGATATACGCCTCTTCACCCGCCTGCCTGACCTGTCCATCTCTTTCGGTTGCCCGTGCAGGATAAGACGTCAGTTCAAAAAGCTGATTGGCCGAATCATTAAGCTTATACAAAATTCTGCCCGATGAAAGATACAGGTTTTCACCTTTTTCGTTTGAAATACTGACGCTGTCCTCACCTTTTAAAACGTTTTTCTTCGTTTCGGTGTATTGTGACAATTGGGTGTAGGCTTCTTTCCATGCATATTGAGTATAACGGATGGTGCCAACATAAATAGCTTGATTTTCGGATTCAAACCGCGGCGTTTCGTCAGAAATCGCTCCTTCGCTCTGCTCGGTATTCACCGTTCTTCCCGTCTCGGACGCAACCCCTTCGACACTTTGCCAAACAGCAGGCTCTTCCGCTAAAACCGATGATTTGTCTGTTTCATCCGGCTGTTTCCCCATTTTCCTTATGACGACCAGAACCGCCAGTCCAACAGCAACTAATACCACAAGCACTCGACAGGCTTTGCGCCATCCGTTCATGTTCATTCCACCTTTTTCATCCGAATTTCGTGCGTATCAAACCGCCGTTTTTCCCAGCACTCATACGCGCGGAGGGTGTAGCGGTCGGCCTTTTCGCTGAGCGACAGCGTGCCGATCTGCCGGAAATGCGTGTCGTCCACGGGCTCGACCGATCTCATGCTGGAAAACCCCTCTTTCAGCCGCTGGTCATACGGCTGTTCTTCCCTGCTGTTCGGGTCGATGAATTCAAACCAGAGGCCGTCGTCCGTCTGCGCAAATTTTTCAGCGTCCACAACGGTGTACTCGATGGCATAATCCATTTCCAGCGGCTTGGTCGTCACCGTCACCCGATCAACCCGAACGCCGACGCTCTCGTATTCGACAGGCTCGACGCTGACGAGCGTTTCTTCATCTACGGCGGATGCTTTCGCCGTGAAACGGAACTTCAATTCCACAATCGGTTTCTGGTTCACGTTCATCCTGCCGTCTTTTTCCTCATAATACTTGAACGCCCGGACGGACACCGTGATTTCGCGTTCCGCCTTTTCCTGTTCAAACACGAGGGATTCGTAAAACGTCAGCGTTCCGTCGTCCTGCAAATGGGCTTCGCAGGATGTATTCTCCTCGTCGTCTTCGTCATAGATAGAGGCCGCGATATAGCATGCGTCCGTATACCCTTCCTCTCGATAGACCTCCAGAATGGATCGGTCATCCGTCTCGCTTTCATCGTGTCTCAGCCACGCCCATTTTTCCTCGTCCAAGCCGTAATCAAGACCCGTAAGCAGCGGCTTTTCGCCGTCCATGTTGATATCCACCGTCGCCCACAGCCTGTGGCCGTCATAAACGACTTCGCGCACCGCGGCGTGCAGGCCGTCCCGCTCATCCGACGCGATATCCGTCTGCACATAGTCGCCGGCGTTTTCGGGAAGCGTCGCTTCCGAATAACTGAGAAAATCGAGCACACCCTTGCGGTTGGCCACCGCCAGCGCGACGGCCACAACCAGCACGCCGACCAGCGCAAACGCCAGCGCCGCGGAAAATTTACGTTTCATTTTCGGTCTCCTTTCCTCGCTGCCGCGCATCGCGCAAAGCGCCTTAGCGCGCAGCGCCGGGGAGAGGCGCACGGCGTTCATCGACTCGCGCAGCGCATCCGAAATTTGGCTTTCCTTCATGCGTCCTTTCCCCCTTCCATGTCGATTTGAAGCATCGCCCGCGCGCGCCGCAATCTGCTGGATACGGAATTCTGCGGAATGTGCAGCGCCTCGGCGATTTCACGAATTTTCATCTGCTTATAGTAAAAGAGCACGACGGTTTCGCGGTATTTATCCGGCAGCGCCAGCACGGCGGCCGTCATTTCGCGCAGGCGTTCATCCTCCTGCCCGGCCAATTCCGGCATGACCTCCAGCGGCACGCTGCGCCTGCGCATGCGCATCCAGCCGCTCCTGAGCATATCCCGGCAGGTATTCACCGCGATATGAAACAGCCACGTCTTTGCGCCGCTCTCCCCGCGAAAGCCCGGCAGCGCGCGCCACGCTTTCACCATCGTCTCCTGAAACGCATCCTCGGCGAGCTGCCGGTCGCCCAGATAGAGCAGGCAGAGCCGAAGCAGTTCGTCTCCGTAGGCGTCTATCAGCGTTTCCGCCGTCCACGCCCGCATGGGTTCAGTCAAAGGGAATCCCTCGCTTTCCTCACCCGGCGCGTCCGCCGAGCGGCTTTTTCTGTTTCCTTTGTGTTTCACCTGTATAGACGATGGGAAGGGCGCGTTTTGTTGCACCCGTAAAAATTTTTCTTTGACGCAGATAAACCGCCTTACAGAAATTCAGACTGTAGAAAAAAAGCTATTCTCCCCCCCGAAGGGGGGGGAGAATAGCTCTTTCCGCAAATGAAAGAATCGCTGAATTTCTTGATTTTGCGATTCAAGCCAAGTTTGCTTATATCAACAAGCTGAGAAATTCTCTGTTTGGCGGTTTTTATACTAATATTTTCCTCTCCTCGCCCAGCCTGACCGCTCCGCCCATTTCAATGCGCGCGGCGCGCCCGTCCGCCATGGCGACGCGAGCCTCCAGCCGACCGCCGGGTTCGTCGAAGGCGAAGACGTGCGTGCCGTCCGCGAAGCGCCGCGCCAGATACCACGCCAGCGCGACTGTGCCCGAGCCGCAGCTGCTCTCCCACACGCGCGTATCGGTCGCGGGCACGTAGACCAGCGGGGTCATCCGCCCGCCCTGAACGAAGAGCACGCCCTGCGCATCCTGACCCGGCATGGCGGCCAGCACGCGCTCGGCCAGCTCCGGCGACGGCGCTTCGTTCAGCAGCAGCGCGTGGTCGATGCCCTCCATGCGCACCAGCGGAATATCCCGCCCGTCCGCGCGGAGCCTGTCCAGCGCGCAGGGCAGGGGCATCTGCGCATAGGCGCGGCCGCTCGCAGGCTCGATCTCCACGGGAACGGGGTTTCTCGCCCCGCTGATGGCGACGGAGAGCCGCGTTTCGCCCCGCCCGCGCACCCCAGCGGCGTAACAGGCAAACGCGCGCGCCGCGTTGCCGCAAAACTCGCCGCCCATCATGCACAGGCGCGGAAATTCGCCCGTCAGGGAATCCTCCTCCGCAAAGCCGACCTGTTCAAAGCCCTCCGGACAGCGCGCCATCATTCGGGCGGCGACGGCGGCGCGCGCCTGCGGCGCGACGGGCGAAAGGACGATGGCGGTCAGGTTTCCGGCCGGGTCTGCGGGAATATAGCGGACGATCATGGCGCGATTCCTCCGATGCTTTAGCGTTGTAAAGCATTATAGCGCATTTTCCCCCGCATGGCAAGCCGGTTCATCCCTCAAGAACCGGCAGATAAAACGTCGCGTAAAAATAGATGTGCTCCTGATGGTTTTCCGTCGCCAGATGCAGCCCCAGATACGGCTGATCCTCCGCGATGGCATAGCCCGCCTTCCGCCCGATTGCCGTCAGCTCCGGCATGGCCTCGTCGTCCCACGGCTGGCAGGCAAAGCGATGGATGAGCCGCATGCAGCGCGCCGGGGTGAGCGGCCGCGTGCGTGCAAGCGGCAGGTTCCACGCCGCGCAGGCCTCGTCGTTCGCGCAGAGGCGGAAATCCCGTTTGCGTCCCGGCGCGTTTTTGCGGGCGAAGCTGATGCGCGTATCAGGCATGGCGGCGATGAACTGTTCCAGCGAATCGCGGCTTTTGAAATCCACAAAATCCAGCTCGCTGAGCGACGGACTGAGCATGTGAAGAAGCGGCCTCTCGCAGAGCGTCGGCTCGTCCAGATGGCGCTGCGCATAGGCCAGCCGCGCTTCAAACGCGCCGAACGCCTCCGCGCGGCGGCGCAGCAGCGCGCTCTGTTCCAGCAGCATATCCCGCCGCGCGAGCGTCTGCCCCCGCAGGCCGGAAAGATCGTCCTCCTTGAAAAAATGCGTGACGATATCCTGCACGGAGAAATCCGCCTGCCGGTATTTTTTGAACGACAGCAGCAGGATGAGCTGATCCTCGTCGTAATAGCGCGTGCCGTTTTCGCTCTTTTTCGGGGTGACGACCCCCTCCTGCTCATAAAAGCGAAGCGCCTGCGTGGTCAGCCCCAGCAGCCGCGCGACCTCGCCGATTTTGTAATCCGTCACGGCCTTTTTTCCCCCTTTCCGCGCCCGATGCGCCGCGCCGCCGCCCGAAGCCCCAACGCAATCGACGCGCCGGCGGTGTCGATCATCACATCGACGGGGCTTGGGCCGCGCCCGTCGGAAAAGCACTGGTGAAACTCGTCGCTGGCCGCATACGCCGCGCAGACCGCCAGCGCCGTAACCGCCGGACGTTTCGCGCCGCTCAGGCCGAGCGCGCGCGCCCACAGCCAGAAAAGAATCGCGTATTCGCCCATGTGCGCGCCCTTGCGAATCACAAGTTCCAGCGTGTCCGTCGGAATCCGCACCGCCGTCTGCGCCCCCAGCACGAAAGCCAGCGCCCTTTCGACCAGCTCGGTCACAAAGCCGCTTTGCGCGCCGGAAACGTCGCCCGACATTTCGGACATCATAAAAATCACCATCATCCAGAGGACGCAGAGCGCCCACGCCGCCGCCTTTTTCATTCCGCCAACCCTTTCTCTTCCGTCATCCATTGGCATCATCATAGCACAGGGCGGCGGAAAAAGAAAGCCGCGCAAACCTTTCTGCCGCGCGAAAATCCGCCGCGCGCCAAAATTGGCAAAAAACGCTTGAGTTTTCATCATCTTCTGGGTATAATGAAGGGAGAAAAAGCTACCCTGCGTCCGCCCCGGGCGCGTAAACTCTGATTATCGGAGGGCATATTATGAAAAACAAATGGATCGCGGCGCTCGCTCTGGCGGGCCTGCTTTTGACCACGGGCGCTTATGCCGAAAGCACGCCGTCGGAGACGGGCGCGCCCGTTCAGGCGGAAGCGGCGGCCGAGCCGCAGCATCAGCTCAAGGTCACGACCAAATACCGCTATTTCATCAGCCAGTATCACTACATCCGCGAGCGCAAGGTCTCCTATTTCGACAACGTGTACGCCTATAACCACGGCGAATACGGCCTGACCCCGTTCGCCAGCACCGTGCCGGAGGAATACTTCGTCGCCGACGAAAACGGCACGCTGGCCATCGCGCCGATCGTGCTGGATATCACCGACGCGATGCGCGAGCGCCTCTACGGCGCGGACGTGGGCGAAACCGCGCTCTACTACGGCCAATACTGCCAGCGCGAGAAGGATCGCAAGGGCGTATGGGGCTACACCGGCATCCACGAGGGCATCGACTTCGTGAACGTCAAGGGCGCGCCGCTGTACGCGATTCTGGGCGGCGAGGTGACGCGCGGCACGGATAAAAACGGCACCGTCGCCATCTACAACGCCGAGTACGATATCACGCTGCTGTATCTGCACTGCGAAAACAGCGTCGTCCGCCGCGGCGACACGGTTGAAGCGGGCGCGATGATTGCCAAAGAGGGCAAGAAGAACATCAAGGGCGGCGACAAGACGCATTACACCCATGTGGAGCTGCGCAAGGGCCGCCACACCTCCTCCAGCCCGTACCGCGACATCGTGCTGACCAGCGACTGCCCCTACGCCGTGATGCAGCAGGCGCTGGGCGTGGTGGAATCCGGCCGTCAGCCGATCACCGCCGCCGCCGTGACGCAGGCGCAGCGCATGCGCGAGGAAGCCGAAGCGAAGGCCAAGGCCGAAGCGGAAGCCGCGCAGCGAGCCGCCGAGGAGGAGGCGAAGGCCAAGGCCGAAGCGGAGCTCAATTCGGATATCACGATCGTGGATAACCTGCCGGGCACGAACGCGGGCTACGGCTTCAGCGACGCAACGACCGCGCCGCAGGCCACCGCAACCCCCGTGCCGGAGGCCACGCTGCCGCCGACCAACCCCTAATTGAATTTTTCCGGACAGCAAAGGCCCGCAAAGACGCGACATAGCGACGAGAGGGCCTTTTTCTATTTCGAAAAGGAGGGATGCGCTTGGTTCGCGTTCTGCGCTATCCATACCTGACCGGCGCGGCCTGCCTGTGCGCCATATCGTGCGCCGTCGCCCGCGATCTCTGCGTCGGCAAGGGGCTGCTCGGCTGGTCGCGCGTGCTGCTGGTCTGCACGTTCGTGCTGCTCGGGCTTTGCTTTGCGCTGCTTTCCTGCCGCTTCTTCGCGGATGAATTGGGCGTGGGCGTGGGCTTTCTGCTGCGCGTCCGCCGCACGCCGTGGCACGAGCTGGCCTCCGTCGGCGTGCTGAGCTGCAACAGCCGCCGAACCTATCTCTACGGCCTGTATCAGGGCTCGAACGGCTTTTTGGAGCTGCTGCACCGCGCGCCCGGCTGCGGAAGCTGGGGCTTCGTCGTGCCGACCAGCCGGCGGCTGATCAGCGCCGTGCTCGATCTCTGCCCGGAGACCATCGACTTCGCGCCCGCGCCGCGCAAGCATCCCGTCAATCCCCTCCGCCCGCTCTGGCGGCAGGCCGCCATGTACATGCTGCTGCTCATCCCCGGCGCGGCGCTGGCGTTCTTCACCGGCGCGATGATGCTTCTGCGCGCCAGCGAATTGGCTCTGCCCCTCTCCGTCGTCGGCCTGACGCTCGCCGCCTGCGGCATGTTCGCCGCGGGGCTTTTCCTGCTCTATCGCGCAATCGTCGCCGTCACCACCTGCCCGTGGATCAACGAGGAGGGCGTCCGCGCGGGCGTGGGCGTCTATATGCCTTGGGAGGACGTGCATTTCGGCTATGTTCACCGCCGCGCGCAGGTCAGCGGCATGTTTCTGCTCTCTCAGCCGCTGGAAACGGCGGGCAGGCACGGCGAACAGGCGGTTTACTGCCTCTCCCTGCCGGATACCTCCACCCTGCTGCTGGCCTATCTGACGTATTGCCCCTATGCCGAGAAGGGGATCAGCGTTTGAAACGTTCAAATCAGCAGTCTTGTTTTTTTGCTCGAATTGATGACACACTAAACCACAATAAAAGATGCGAGTCGGTCATCCCTTCTCGCATCTTTTGTTATATTCAGTTATCTGTTGTACTTTTTCTTTCTGCTGACAACGCCCGCGCCAATAGCCGCACTGCCGCTGACAAACAGCAGGGCAATCCACAAAGCGGGGTTGCTTGTGTCGCCGGTTTGAGGAAGATTATCGATAATTTCGGGCTTAATATCTTCGGGCTTTTTTTCAAGCGCGGCAATCGCGTCTTCAATGGCTTTTGCCATCGCATCTACCGCGCCCTGCTCGGTGATGTTCTTACCGCGGGCAACAGCTTTAACAGCGGTTTCCACACCGGAGAAATCCTTGTAGTCATCCTTCTTCAAAGCGTTTGCCTTGGCAATGGCTGCATCGACTTTGGTGTAGTCGGCAGGTAAATAAGTCATTGCAATCGTCTGCGTATGCGTTGCCGCATCGGCGGTGATCGTTATATTGCCGGTGTATGCTTTGCAGTTATCGGCTGTTACTTCAACAGGGTAAGTTCCTGCTTCCAAACTGACAGAGCCGGTAACCTCCTGACCATTCACTTTAACAACAACATTGGTCAGACCGTCCGGCGTTACAACGAAAGAAACCGGATAGACAGCCTTTGTGATAAAATGAACATTTTTATAAAGTGCAAAGTACTGAGTACCGCTGGAAAGCAGGTCAATTTTTGTTCCTTCCGAGTCTACAGCTTTTGCATAATTCAGGTGATAGCCATCGGCAATCACAGGCACACTTTCATCGAAAATTGCGGGGATATTATTCTCATTCGTATTCTTTGCATCAATCTCTGCTTCTTCTACGGTGAAAGATCCGTTACCGCCCATGGGGTATTTACTGTCAGTGGTTACTTTGGCGCCGCCCTTGATCAGAATATTGCCTTTTGCCCATATTGCACCGTCCGCAGTAGAGGTGCATTTTACCTCGCCGCCGTTAACCGTCAGATTGCCCTCGGTAAACAAAGCGGGATAATGGCTTGTTGCTTCCACCTTGGAGTTGATAATTTCAATTTTGCCCGCGCCGTTTTCATCGCCCATATACGCTGCGTTAAATTGATCCG
>ERZ1673738.5308-NODE-5308-length-11844-cov-4.375944_pt1 | contig 11844 bp, 6 predicted proteins | sample MGYA00580198_ERZ1673738 | MGnify/ENA primary metagenome ERZ1673738 (study PRJEB41218, sample SAMN15661784) | gut metagenome | host: Homo sapiens | place: Canada: London | collected 2015-08-20/2019-03-30 | study: EMG produced TPA metagenomics assembly of... | reverse complement strand
ACTGTTTAAAGCCATTATCTTTCCAGTGAATCTGCAAACTATTCATCTTGTAATAAGCCATAATCTTCACATAATCCTGAAGGAAAGAAAGAGGAATAAACTTTCGACCGCAATCTATCATAAAGCCACGCATAGCGTAGTCCGGAAAGTCACGCAAAGTACCTTTCGGGAACTGATGATTTTCGCTCTGTTCCGCAATCTGAAGCAGCGTACGGGTTCCCCAATATACCCCTATGCTTTCGGGAGCAGTCAGCAAGATACGATCGGTAACTTTCACCGTATAGCCTTCTTTGCCCAACTTCTTATCTGCACGAATGGCAAGAATAACATCACCGGCTCCGCCTTTACCTTGTACTACCTCCGGTTTGTGACCGAACATCGTTTCACAATCATCGGCCAGCATACGGGCAATGCGCAATAGTTCCGGCTGATTGGCAGGACAGACTATTTTTGTTGTTTCAGTCGGTACAAATGCCCCTTCGGCACCTTTCCACTCTTTCAGTTCGGGAATCACAAAAGGTTTGGGATTAACAACTGCACTAACGCCGGGACAAACCAGACATAGTGCCACAAGAATCATAAAGAATCGGTTAACAAATTTCATATCGTGTCGTTATAAAAGGGTTAATTCAACCGGACATCCGATTGTGGTACCAAAAGTAGTGTAAATCTACCGATTCTCCAACATTCTGTCTAAAATAAAAGAATGTTGGCACCCCGACAGACAAAAAGATCTATCTGTCGAAGTGCCAACGTGGGATCATTGTTTCCGCTGAAACGGTGACCTCATCACAAACAAAACAAACATCAAGCTGATGGGAATCATCAACTTGCTACAGAAGTCCTTCTCAGGGAACCTCACGGTCACTCATCCGTAGATTTTAAATATGATTGTCGGATAAATTGGGGATAGTAAACCAGAAAGTCGATCCTTCTCCAACTTCCGATTCCACTCCAATCGTTCCGTGCATACGCTCAATAATAATTTTACAAAGGGACAATCCCAATCCAAGCCCTTGGGTAAAGCTATCAAGTTTCACAAATCGTTCAAATATCACTTCCTTTTTATCGTTAGGAATACCACATCCGGTATCCGTCACATAAAACCTAATTTGACCATTCTCTTTCTCTTGATACCCCCAATGAACGGTCCCCTTTGTTGTAAATTTAATAGCATTATCCAATAAGTGCTCCAATATCTGTATCAGCCTGTCCCGATCTGTATAGATGTGAGCATTCGACTGCTCCCGATCCCAAGCCAAAACCAGGTTGTCCGTTTCTGCTTTGGGAACATACGTCAATTCCATCTCTTTCATCAATGAATCGAGGACTACATCCGAACCGACTATGTCCATAACGCCCGACTCAATATTGGAGAGATCGATAACATCGTTCATCAATCGCAAAAGATGCTCCGTATTACTCTGTATCAATCCGATATACTCCTGCTGCTCTTTTTCGTCATCTATGATAGAGAGCAAAGATGCAAAACCTACAATCGCATTCAACGGTGTACGTATCTCATGGTTCATATTAGCAATCAATGCCGATTTCAACCGATTGGCTTCTTCTGCTTTCTCTTTAGCTGCGGTCAGTTCTTCTTCCATAACCTTTCGCCTGGTAATGGACATCAGCGATCCCTCTACAGTCAACAGTCTGCCATTTTCATCAACTTTCCCGGGAATGGCATGCATTTCCAACCACTCCAATACGAATCCCTCTCTCTTTTTAGCCCAGAAACGAAGTTCGACCACCACTTTCTTCATTTTGCCTTTCAGTATCCCCTGACAAGCTTCAATCACCCGAAGGCGGTCTTCCTTATAGATACCTTGATAAACACGCGCTATAGAAACCGGAAACGAATCATTATGAAAAATCTCCCATCCTGCAGGATCGTCCGACGGACGGGCATCAAACCATACCATATGCTCTGCCAATTCCCACTTCCATGGAAAAACTTCCGCGACCCCAAGCGTCATTAACAACTTGCGGTTCACTTCATTCAGCATCTGCTGAGTCCGCAACAGTTCGGTTTGTTTTTCTTGTTTCATTTAAGCCACTATTTATCGATGCATACGATATTCTGTAAGTGTCATTCCTGTGTGCTTTCTAAAAAAACGCCCCAGCGACGACTGGTTCGCAAAGTTCGTTTTAATAGATATCTCCTGTATATTCATGGTAGAGTTCTTCAACATGGCTTTGATCTCCAATATGGCATACTCTACAATCCAATCTTTTGCTGTCTTTCCGCTCGCCTCTTTTATCACCATTGACAGATACTTGGAAGTGATGCATAACTTATCGGCATAGAAAGCGACATCCTTGTGTTCCCGGTAATGCTGCATAATTAAACAGAAAAAATCATGCGCCAGCTTACTCTTACCCATATCCGATCCCCCTTTCATCAAATGAGACTTGCTGTAATATTCGTTATAGATATCCAGATAAAAGATTCTCAGTAACAACAATACAGACTCTCTCCTGAAAAAATGGGTAGGGTCTTTTGCCCGCTGTGAGAGTGATCCATAAAAAAGTTTGAACCGCTCAATCTCTTCTCCTGTCAATTCATACCAATAATGGCTTCTCATGTAAACAAAGAAAAGAGGAGAAAAACGACTGAACCCACTCAACGTATCATCAAAAAGTGCACGCGACAGCACAACTATATTACAAAGAAAATCATGACTTAGTTCGGTTATCGAAACCAACTGCCCCGGCAGAATAACCGCCAGTTCATTCTTAGCAAGAATATGAATATTATCAAAGATACAGATCTTGGCAGTACCTCTCAAACACAAAATGATCATCCCAACTTCGGTGTAGGACGGAACAGACGTCACACGAATGTGCTTCATGTTCTCACAAACCATAAGTTCATCCCCCAATAAAGTCGTAGTATAACCATCCGTTATCAATTTCTCACTATCCCTGTTTGGCATCAGAATCCTTTCTTTGTTGATACAAAAGTAAAATAACTACATTAACCCCGTAACTACACAAGTCTTTTGGTATCATATTACAGAAATATGGAGCTACTTCTTGACATTTTTTTATAAACAAAATGTCCTTAGGACCTTAAACAACCTATTTTTTAGCTGTTTGTTCGCTTCGTTAATGTATATTGGATTCCGTTCATATCTTTAATATTTTAGGAAGAGGATAGAGGCAAAAAAGAATAGATTTCCTATTTTTGCAACCGAATATAACTATAGAAATAAAGACCATGCGTTATCTACTCTCAGCGCCTTCGCAGATAAAGGCCACTATCCAGCTTCCGGCATCCAAAAGTATCAGCAATCGTGCCCTTATCATCCATGCTCTGTCAAAAGGAGACGATGTGCTTTCGAACTTGTCCGACTGCGATGATACGCAGGTGATGATAAAAGCTCTGACCGAAGGCAATGAAGTGATTGATATTCTTGCGGCCGGAACGGCCATGCGCTTTCTGACGGCTTATCTGAGCAGTACTCCGGGTATCCATACCATCACCGGAACGGAACGGATGCAGCAACGCCCCATACAGATATTAGTAAACGCCTTGCGCGAACTGGGAGCCCATATAGAATATGTTCGGAATGAGGGTTTCCCCCCCTTACGGATTGAGGGTACAGAGCTCACGGGCAGCGAAATCACCCTAAAGGGCAATGTGAGTTCACAATACATATCAGCCCTGTTGATGATCGGTCCGGTACTGAAAAACGGTCTGCAACTCCGGTTGACCGGAGAAATCGTTTCACGACCTTACATCAACCTGACTTTGCAATTGATGAAAGATTTCGGCGCCTCGGCTTCGTGGACATCCGACCAGAATATCCAGGTTGATCCACAACCTTACCACTGCCTTCCGTTTACCGTCGAAAGCGACTGGAGTGCAGCTTCTTACTGGTGTCAGATAGCTGCCCTGTCTCCCCAAGCAGATATAGAACTGACCGGACTGTTCCGCCACAGTTATCAGGGCGACAGCCGCGGAGCAGAAGTATTTGCCCGCCTGGGAGTGGCAACCGAATATACGGAAACAGGTATACGACTGAAGAAGAATGGCACATGTGTCGAACGGCTGGATGAAGATTTTGTCGATTTTCCCGACCTGGCACAGACCTTTGTTGTGACTTGTGCACTGCTCAATGTGCCTTTCCGCTTCACCGGGCTGCAAAGCCTCAGAATAAAAGAGACAGACCGGATCGAAGCCCTTAAAACAGAGATGAAAAAGCTCGGGTATATATTGCATGACAAAAACGACAGTATCCTTTCCTGGGACGGTGAACGCGTGGAACAACAGACATGTCCCGTTATCAAGACTTACGAGGATCATCGCATGGCTATGGCTTTTGCTCCGGCAGCAATTCATTATCCGACAATACAAATAGACGAACCTCAAGTAGTCTCCAAATCATACCCCGGATATTGGGACGATTTGCGCAAAGCCGGTTTCGGCATCAAGGTCGGAGAAGAATAAGATAGACAAGACCTTTGCGAGACACACTTCGAAAGATATTGCGCCCTGCTCTCTCAAAGTTCCGACTTTGAGGAGCAGGGCGCAAAACTTCAAACAGATTCAACATCCGGAACGACCATAGGTCTCCTTGTCCGGATAACAATCCTTATCTTAATGGTTCCATTCGGAAAGAATAACTATAAACCGTATCCTTCCGGATTTCATAATGGGGACGCGGTCCCGGTCCGCAACTGGCATTGCCCAATCCACGCTGAATACAATCTAAATTGAGAACAACCTCCGCACGGTGGATATCAGACAAATCATGTCCATATTTTACCTGCCATAAATCTTTATCCGTGTAATGTTGGGCACTGAAATCCAACGTATCCGTTGCGGTTATCCTGAGTCCTTTCCCTTGTCCGTCTGTCAACGCCAGCCAGTGTGTATCTGTGCGTCCGCCCATTGTTTGCGCCCGCGCATAATGCTCGGCCATATCCGTAACAGTCGTTTTGTAGCGCCCCATGTAGGCTGCGTTCTTCCGGTCACGATAGTTCTCCATCGGACCGCGGCCATACCATTCGACTTGTTCCAGTGAAGGATTGAGGAACATTTGCAAGCCCAGACGAAGTAGATCGAAATTACTTTCTGTTGTAAAGTCGGCTGCCACATCGACCCTGCCGTTGCTGTAAACCCGGTATCTGACTGTATACGGTATATTGACTTGCCCAACTTTGACCTCTATCTGAGACTGAACAGACGCCGACTTTCCATCTTCCGCCAGTTTCCAGTCAAAACCACGCAATACAACCACAGGCTGAATCCATTCGCGAGGATCATTACTGATGGAACGATACCAGTTCAACGCCGGTCCTTGCTGACCGTGTATCATGTTTTGTCCGTCATATCGGAGACCGATCATCATGCCTGTCTTTGAATCAAATGAAATCTCGGTACCCGGAGCACGGAAACGGATGTACTGACGTTCTTCTACCACCTGCAGGGAAGCAGAGAGTTCCGGAACCTCCGTTTTCTGTTTTCTCTCTCTTAGTAAGAACTGCTCCGTTGCCACTACATGTCCGGCTTTAGCCCAGACGCAGTCATGCTTCAACTTCACTTCCAGGTTGATGTGGTAATCGGCATCTTCCGTCAAGTGACGGAGATAAGGGATATGGATCGTACGGTGTTCACCCGGCTTACCGTCAGGCAGTCCGAACTCCTCTTCCGCAACAGGCACCCCGTCTTTGAGGATGACATAACGCAGGTTGAAATGACGCATATTCAGGAATGAATAATGATTGCGTAACCCCACATTGTTCTCTCCCACTTCTTCAAAAGTCATATATTGGTATACCTTTTTCACTTCCCATAACTTAGGAGTAACCCTACGGTCGGGTGTCACCAGTCCGTTACAACAAAAATCATTGTCGTTGGGACGATCACCGAAGCTGCCCCCGAAATAATAACGGTCCGGCGCTTCTCCGGGTTTATTGATGCCTTGATCCACCCAGTCCCAGATACAACCTCCGATCATGCGTTTAGACTGATTGGCAATATAGTCCCAATATTCTTCCAGGTTACCGACAGCATTTCCCATGGCATGTGCATACTCACATAGAAAGAAAGGTTTATTGCGCGGCTCGTTGTCCTGAGCTATCATACTTTCGATGGATGGATACATCCGTGAGTCCATATCGGCAACATCATTCATTCCTTCATAATGGATGAACCGTGCGTCAATCTCTCTGGCAGCCTGATAAGCGGCCTCGAAATTGGGTCCTCCGCCCGATTCATTCCCCATCGACCAGAAGATTACGGAAGGATGGTTCTTGTCCCGTTCCACCATACGTACCACCCGGTCGACAAAGGCTGCTTTCCAACTTTCCCGCTTGGTCAGCATCATGTTGCCATGACATTCCAGATCCGCTTCGTCCATTACGTAAAGTCCATAGTAGTCAAACAGAGCATACATCTTCGGATCATTCGGATAATGACTGGTACGAATGGTGTTCAGGTTGAAACGCTTAAAGAGAAGAATATCCTCTATCATGCTTTCTACAGGTACCGCTTTACCGAAACGGGGATGAATATCGTGACGATTGGCACCCTTGAACAACACCAATGCATCATTGATATACACTTTATTGTCACGTATTTCAATTTTGCGGAAACCATATTGCTGGGTAGTTGCCTCGAGCACCTTGCCGGAAGCATCCAGCAATTCCAGATTCACAGTATACAGATAAGGTGTTTCGGCGCTCCAGAGTTGGGGATCACGAATACTTGCTTTTGCAGGCAGACAGATCTCTTTTCCGGCAGCCAGATTACCGGCCGCAGTTGTAAACGTACGCAAAGTTCTGCCACCGGCATCCAGCAGAGCTATGCGCACGGAGGCATTCACAGCAGACTTGCCATAGTTCTTCACGTCTGCTTTGACACATAAGTCGGCCTTGTCGAAACGGTCACTGATGACAGAAGTAAGATGCACGTCGCGCAGGCGAAGTTTCGGAGTCGCCACCAGATAGACATCCCGGTGGATACCGCTCAGGCGGAACATATCCTGGTCTTCCAGATAGCTGCCGTCACTCCAGCGATACACTTCGACTGCCAATATGTTTTTACCCGGCTTCACATACTGTGTAATGTTGAACTCGGCATCGTTGTTGGCACCCTGGCTATACCCGACTTTCTTACCATTGATCCACAGATACATAGCGCTGTACACTCCGTCGAAGTGGATAAACACTTCTTTATTTTTCCAGTCGGCCGGCAGAGAGAATTCCCTCCGATAGGAACCTACCGCATTAGGCTCTTTCTCTACCGTATATCCTCTCTGTCCCTGTATAAAGGGCGGATTGTTGCGTATCGGATAGGTGATATTGGTATAGATGGGGGTTCCGTATCCCAGCATCTCCCAATTGGAAGGAACCGGAATCTCTTTCCAGGCAGACACGTCATAGCCCGGTTTATAGAAATCCACCGGACGTTCGGAAGGTTGCTTCACCCAATGAAACTTCCAGTCACCATTCAGCAACAGATAACGGGAAGACTGATTGCGTATCCAAGGACGGGTGTACGAAGGATCGCCCTTCATCTCTTCCGTATCGGCAAAGGGGACAAACGTAGAACGCCCCTCTTCTTTGTTAACGGCAAATATCCGTTCATTCTCCCAGTCATTATCACTCCGGGTTTTAAAAGCCTCAGCCACCACTTTCAGATTCGATTTCACGATTTTCCATTGCTGGCTTATTTTCTGCGCATCCGGTTTGAGCTGGTAAACCGGCTCGGCCACAAGACCGGCATCCGGGAAGCCCAGGTTATAACCACTCGCTACACTGGTGAACAAATAATTCCCATTGGGTAAAGCCGTGATACGCCATTGCTGATTGGGATTTTCTTTATTGGGGTCCCATTGGATGACCGGACACTCCTTGCTTCCATTGCCGCTATTGTCGATTCCCAGTTCGGTGAGCGGACTGACAATGGAGTAGCAGCCGTCACCGCAAGGTATCAGATTCCAGACCTGCGACTCTTTATGGGGTTCCTTTTTAGAAATAAATATCTTACTACCTAAATCCAGACTCTCCTGATTGTCCAGGACAAGTCCGTTCTGGGTATGGATCTCGTAGCTTTGCTTCGGATCGAACTCCTGGGCACGAACCATTCCTACTGCCGACCACAGAGCAACACTTACCAGAAACAGATGTTTAAAATTTAGCATACTATTGATATTAAGAAAAGGCAGGGAAGAAAACCAAGGGCTGTATCCGCCAACAAAACCTATGTCTGCCTGTGTGATACAGCCCAAACCTATATTCAACCCAACTACCTATTGTTTTTACTGAAATAAAGCCGATTGTTTGTACACTCCGAATGTATGGATAGCAGGACAGGCAAATCCGTCGAGGATACGAAGACGTACCTGTTTGGCTTTTACCGGTTCGAAACGTACGATCCATTTATACCCCACCGTCTGCTTATCGGTTGCTTCCGGTATCGGGGTCCAGTTACGGCCATCATTAGAGTACTCCACACTCCACTTCGTCGTGCGGTGTCCCAATTCGATCACTTCCTGAATCATCAGGCAGTCGAACTCTGTCTGCCGGGGAAGAGTGAAAACGATGTCCGAGGTTTTGGCTCCGTCTCGGCCGGCAAAATAAGTTTCCTTATTGTTGTCCGTCAGGAACTCCGGACGGAATTTACCTCCGCGTCCGTTCGTTGCTTTCACCTTGGCCTTAGCCAACAGATTGTTTCCGAAGGTTTCATCCAATCCCTGCTTCAGCAAGGCAGCATGAAGTGAATCGGTAGGATGAATCAGTCCGCGACGATCAGGTGGGAAGTTGAGCAGCAACACGCTGTTGTGACCGACAGAAGTGCAATAAATATCCCAAAGTTCCTTTACGCTTTTCACGCGGCTGTCTTCCTCAGCATGATAAAACCAACTGGGACGGATCGATACATCGGTTTCGGCAGGGATATATGCATCACCGCCTTTTACTCCTTCGTTCAGCCCTTCATAGTTCTTCCATTCATCTCTGACGCATACAGAGTCGGTAGTCGACCAACAAGGATCACCGGCTTTGCCGGACTCATTTCCCATCCAACGCACATCGGCAAAAGGATACGAGTTCTTGGTCCCGAAAATGACACAGTCCGGTTGCTTCTCTCGCACAATCTTATACCAATGAGTATAGACGGGAGTAGTCAGTTCGTCTGCTCCGGCACCGTCCCACCAAGTTTCCCAGACTTTTCCATAGTCACCCATCAATTCTTCCAACTGGTGACCATAATACTGCTTGTACTTCTCCGTAGTATAAAGGGGAGAAAGATGCTCGTGCCGGTCGTGCGGACCCAGATAGATGCCCGCCTTAATGCCATACTCCTCGCAAGCATCCACAAACTCGCGCACAACGTCTCCCTTTCCATTCTTCCAGGCAGAGTTCTTCACCCCATAATCCGTATATTTACTGGGCCAAAGGCAGAACCCATCGGCATGTTTGGCTGTAATGATGGCACTAGGGATACCGGCCGACTGAAGGGTACGCATCCACTGTCCGCAATCGAGGGCCGTAGGATTGAATATAGCTGCCGGAGCACGTCCGTCCCCTTCGTTTACATACTCCTCAAAGGTATTGATACCGAAGTGAAAGAAAGCGATCATCTCCCGGTTATACCACTCTACCTGTCTCGCACTGGGAGTCAGCCCGTAGGGTTCGGGGGCCTTTTGCCCCCATACAGGTACCGCTACAGCAGCGATTCCCGCCGCTAAAAAGAAATTTCTTAGATTCATGTGTTCGTCTATTTTACAGTTTTGTATATCAGAATAAATTAAGTTCGCTTATCGTCACATGCGGTCCGCCGTTCACGGCCGTGATGGTTACCTTCAGGTAGCGTCCATCTACAGCAGCGGGCAGGAAGGATCGGAACTCACCCTGTGCCGGAATATCCGTAAACTTAGCGGCTACCGTCCAGGTGGCATTATCATCGCTCACCTCCACAGTCACCTCTTTCGGCCCGTCATACCCCTCTTCACGTGCCTGGCAAGCGAATCCCTGGATATGGGTTGTTTTCTTCAGGTCAATAACAATCCAGTGAGGTGGTTGCGGATGCTGAGTACTCCAGTCGGTACCCCAGAAAGTATTCAGATCGCCATCCAGACAAGCTTCTTTCAGTCCGCTGTGTCCCCAATCGCCCTCTTTCGGCTCTTCGGACGAAGCACTCAATGCTTCCCATCCGGTGCGGTCGAGCAACTCCATGTTGCTGGCATCCATCGAACCTCTGAAGATGAAGTAGATGGTCTGACAGCAATGATCGGCTACCGCTCCCTCCACCGAAGTAATGCTTACGGGCAGCAGATACTCCTTGAACGCCTCGATGTTACCTTTTGCATGAACCGTGATTACAGCTTCCTCAGACTTCGGTGTCCCGGCTTTTACCAATACCTCTTCAGTCAGGTCGTAAGCGGCTTCCGGCAGCAGTTCATATTCGGTTCCGTTCTTCGCGTTATACTCGTCTACCTTGCCCGGATCGGCTTGCAGATGTACCACAGCATCATTAGGCAGTCCGTATTCCGTCAGTTGCGGATAGGTTTCGGGAGTAACGGCCACATTAAAAGTCTGTACATACGGCTCGTCTTCAATGTAGAAATTGGCTTTCACGGCAGTTCCCGCATCGGGTATGTAGATGGTCAGGTCGCTGTCATTGTCACTGCATCCCACTGTGCAGCAGAATCCGGCAGCCAGAATGGCTGCCTTCAGTATGTTCTGTTTCATGATTCTTCTCATTTTAAATGTTTATTCCCATCCGGGATTATTGGGTAACAAGTTCGGATTCATCGTTGTCTCGTCGATAGGCAACGGATGCAGATAGAGTTTATCATCCCATTTGCGGGTTGTCCTGTCCGGATAAACAATCAGCAGATTGTCTTGCGTCAATTCACGGGAGAAGGAGTCGTACTGCTCTTTCAACTTATCCGATACTTTCATTCCAAGCATACTCTTCGGTGCTTCCAGCAACTTGCCGGCTTTCCAGCGTACAATGTCATCCCAACGGAAGCCTTCGCCTACCAACTCGACTGCACGCTCGCGGCGGATTTCGTAAAGCAGCGGAGAGAGTTCATAACCATAATCCGGCCAGTTCGGATCGGTGAAACCGACATTTACTTTCAGATGCGGCATTTCTACACGATCTCTCAGTTCATTGACAGTCTGGTCCAATACCTCCTGGGTACATTCACCCAGTTCGGCTTTCGCCTCGGCATAGTTCAACAGCACCTCGGCATAACGGAAGATAAACACATCCAGTGTAGACTGCCCGATGTTCCACTGTTCGGGATCGGTAGAGTGATACTTCATCACGTAATATCCGGTAGTACAATATTTGGTATCTATTATGGGAAGGGCATTGAACTGCTTCGTACCGTCGCTCAGCACCTTAAAAGGAAGTTCCGGATTATCGATCGTCTGGCGCAGGCGCGGATCACGCTGCATCAACTCATCCATCGGCATGTCGGCCTCCTCGTATCCCGGACTGACTGCGGTAGGCAGACCATCGGCACATAGGTATTGTTCGAACATGGCACGGCTCAAACCTGTATACGACTCTTCCATCTGGCGGGTGTTGTTGTGCATCAATAGCTTGGTGATATAAACCCTGGGCATGATACACTCGCTATTGGAGGCTAAATCTTCCTGTACAAACAGGTTGTAATAATCCTGTAAAGGCTTATCGGTCTTATAGATGGAGTAACCTCCCTCTTCGATCACCTGTGCGGCTGCATCAGCTGCTTCACGATACAACTCTTCGTAGTCGCCCAGTCCGTGATATTTACGGAAAGACGCTTCGTAGAGACAAGCTCTCGACTTGAAAGCCAGCGCAGCATACTTATGCATATTGCCGGTTTTGGTTTC
>ERZ1673738.5293-NODE-5293-length-11869-cov-5.282208_pt1 | contig 11869 bp, 9 predicted proteins | sample MGYA00580198_ERZ1673738 | MGnify/ENA primary metagenome ERZ1673738 (study PRJEB41218, sample SAMN15661784) | gut metagenome | host: Homo sapiens | place: Canada: London | collected 2015-08-20/2019-03-30 | study: EMG produced TPA metagenomics assembly of... | reverse complement strand
TATGCAGAGAAAAGCCTGCCACGATTTTGCGGCGAAAATGGGCTGGGTCATCGTGGGCGAGGAGCAGGAAACTGGCGTATCCGGTTATAAAGTCAGCGCCGATGACCGTGATAAACTGCAGCTCATCAAGAAGTATGCGGAGCAGGGCAAGTTCGATATTCTGCTTGTCTTCATGTTCGACCGACTGGGCCGCAAGTCAGATGAAACACCCTTCGTTGTGGAGTGGTTTACTAAAAAGGGCGTCCGCGTCTGGAGCGTACAGGAAGGAGAGCAGCGGTTTGAGTCCCACACGGACCGCCTGACCAACTACATCCGTTTCTGGCAGGCCGATGGAGAGAGCCAGAAAACTTCGATGCGTACCAAAACGGCCCTTGGCCAGATGGTAGAGGAAGGACGGTTCCGTGGTGGAAGCGCACCATACGGGTACCGGCTGGAAAAGAGCGGCATCCTTAACAAGCGCAAACATGAGGTGTACATGCTGGTCATTGATGAGGATGAGGCCAGAGTTGTTCGGATGATGTTTGATCTCTGCATTTCGTCCGGTTACGGCAGATGGCGCCTTGCTAATTTCCTCAACGACCACGGGATCAAAAACCGGAAGGGACAAAACTGGCACGACGCCAGTGTGGGGGGCATCCTGCACAACCCGCTCTACAAGGGAATCCTTCGGAGCGGAGAAACCTATGCCGGTCCCTTTGAGGCCCTCCAGATCATCGCCCCAGACCAATTCGACTTGGCGCAGAAACTAATGCTGGAGCGGACTAATGAGCGGAAAGAGCGGCGTACAGTACCGCTGAATACCACAGGCCAATCCCTGCTTTCCGGGAACATCTTCTGCGGCCACTGTGGAGGCCGGCTGGTGCTCACTACCAACGGGACAACCACCCGCCTTGCGGATGGGACGCCGGTCCATAAAAAACGTATTCGCTATGTATGCTACAACAAGACCCGGCGCCGTCAGGAATGTACAGGACAGACTGGATACACAATGCACATTCTGGACGGGATCGTCACTGAGGTGCTGCATCAGGTCTTCGACAAGATGCAGGGAGCTTCCAACGACATGATTGTGGGAAGCGCGGTTCAAAAGCAGATGGCAATGATACGCTCGGAATTGCAGCGGGCCAGAGCCGAAAACACCAAGGCCAATAAGGAATATGAATCCCTCAAGGCCGAGGTACTGAAGGCGATCCAAGGGAAAAGCGCCCTGCCGCAAGATGTGCTGACTGAAATGCTGGAGGATACCCGACAGAAGGTACTGTCCACCAGTGAACGAATCACGACCCTTACCGCGGAACTGAATGATGGAAACTCTAAGATCGAGGAGATGAAGGCCGAGTTCAACCGGATCGTGTCCTGGTCCAAGATTTTCGATGAAAGCCCGATGGAGGTCAAGAAAATGATCTGCGGCTACATCATCAAGAAGGTTTCGGTGTTCCGGGACTATAGAATCAAGATTGAATTCAACATCAATGTAGAGCAGTTCCTGAACGGTATCGACAGCATCGACGAATGCGATACCTATGAACTGCCTATGGCGCAATAAGCTCTCACCCTCGCCACGATCACGGCGAGGGGTACATATCAAAGTTTGATATGGCCAGTTGACAACATATACTTTCCATGCTATACTCAATGCATCTCTCAGTAATTGCCGGAGCGGGATATTCAAGCCCTTTCCCAAGTCATCAGGGGGGGCATACCTGATGGTTCGGGAGAGTGCCACACTGGCAGTGTGGATGTCAGCGGTTCGAGTCCGCTATGCTCCACCATACATGAAAAATCCGAACTTATTCCCAATCGGGAACGGGTTCGGATTTCTTATTTTCATCAAAGATATTATCGATTGAGCGTGGGTCCCCGGTTTTGCCTTGCGCAAAACCGGGGGCTTTGTACATTCGACGAAGCATTCCTCCTTCTGTACAATAGCAGTATCAACCAAAAGGGGGATTGCATATGGAAGTTCAGTACATTCGCGTTGGAGACTACTATATTCAAGACCTGACACTGCCTGAAGAACCCCGCCCCACATATCAATGTTTGAAAGGCCGCATCGTTTCATAGAGTCCGGATAGTAGGCAAAGCTGTACTGACATAATGAACGCTCATGACAGCCACATCATGCCCGGCGGAAAAGACAGATCTCGGTCGAAAACTGTGCCTGGGCGCCGTTCTGGCGCTGGGCATCGGCACCACTGTAGGTTCCGGCATCTTCTCTTCCCTCTACCTTGAGGACGGCGGTCAGTACGTCTATTTCCGGGAAGCCGGCCCGCCCGTGTTACTATATGTGGGAGAAGCAGAACCGGAAGGCAGCCTGATTCCGGCTTGACAGCGATGCGAGTCCCAATGTATAATTTCCCTGAGGGCTGTACGGTCCACAAAAGCAGAAAGGAGATAGGATTTATGGAACAAAAGCAGCGTGTCCGCCATCGTGATGAGGCTGTTGAACCGATTGAGTGCTGTCTCCGGACAAACGATATTCCGCCCCACGGGAAGCTTCCCGCAGAACGGGAAATGTGTGAAATGTGGGGGCTGAACCGCACAACGCTCCGCGCTGCCATCCGCCGTCTGACGGAAACGGGCAGCCTGTAACAGCCTGAAGGGATCGGGAACATATGCTGCGCCGCCCAAGCCGGAGCGCAATATTCAGGATGCAAAGTCCACCACGGAATCCGTCAGCGGGGAGGAAAGCATCGGAATTACCTATGCCGCAGGATCGGAAGCAAGGCAGCTTCGCATAGAGGAAGGTGGCAGCCTGTTCTTCCTGACCGGCATTGCCCGGGATTACAATAACGTTCCGGTGGAATTCTTCAAGTCGGCGGCGCGGCCGGATATGGTTCGCTTTTCAAGCATTCTGCGCAAGCATCGGACGGAGCCTGAAAGGAGACAACCTCTATGAAACTGGCAGCAGTTGGAAGTAACTGCGTTGACTTCTACAACAATATTGAAAACGGAAAGGCGTATCCCGGCGGCAGCCCCGTCAACGTGGCGGTCTATACCGTTCGCCTGGGGGGCGAGGCCTCCTATACCGGCCCGGTGGGCGATGACGTCTACGGAAAAATCATGCAGGAGGCCATTGCGGCCAAGGGTGTGGATACCTCCCATCTGTACGTCAAACCCGGCAAGACCGCCGTCTCTCAGGTGGAGCTGCTGGAGGGTGAACGGGTATTCGGCGATTATGAAGAGGGCGTTCTGGAGGACTATACCCTCTCCGAGGAGGATATGGACTTCATCCAGACCCATGACATGGTGGTCTGTGACCTGTGGGGCAAGGTTGAGGGGCAGTTCCGGGCGCTGAAGGCCCGGGGCATCCCCACTGCCTTTGACTGCGCCACCCGTCCCGAGGACGAGGCCAGCCGGATCGCCATGCCCTATACAGACTACCTCTTCTTCTCCGGTGATGACGGCGACACACCTGCCCTCCGGGATCAGATGAAGGGCTACCACTCCCGAGGCCCCAAGCTGGTCATTGCCCTGCTGGGCGAGCATGGCAGTCTGTGCTACGACGGAAGCGAGTTCCATAAATTCGGCATCGTTCCCTGTGAACACCTTGTGGACAGCATGGGCGCGGGCGACAGCTATATCGCCGGCTTCCTGTACGGCATTGTGGAGGGGCTGCCCATCGATGAGGCCATGCAGAAGGGAGCGACCAACGCCACCGAGACGCTGAAGTATTTCGGCGCCTGGTAAGAAAAAAACAATGTACGGCGCTGCCCTCCGAAAATGAGCCGGCGGATGAGTATGCTGCGACCCGGCAGACGGTTCGCAACGCCATTGACATGCTGGCGAACGAAGGTCTGCGGCGTGTGGCGGGAAAAGGCGTCTTTGTCCCGGGAAGCCACATCGAACGGGATCCGGAAGTACTGAAAGGGTTTACCCAGACCATGCCGGATCGAAATGCGATGCCCTCTATCAAGGTTCTCAAGAAAATGATACGCCCTGCCGGAGCAAAGTACGCCATGATGTTTGGGATTCATCCGCAAGATGAGATATTCTATATCAAGCGGATGTGCTATGGCCATATGTATCCGGAAGCACCGGGGGATCATGAATGGCCCTACCGGGACAAAGCGATTCGGTACGCTTTCCAATTCTTCCGCAATATGGATATGAAAACCACACCAATTTATTAGCAAGTCGCGTCTTTTGACAGGAAAGGATCGAATATAGTATGAATTACGAATCGAAAGCTTGGGCCGAGGCCAAGGGTGCCTGCCTGAGAAACTTCAACGAGCAGGGCGATATCGACAGTGTCAATGGTGCGCTGGCTCTGCGTCCCAAGATTGAGAAGATCGTGGATCAGATCTGGGAGGAAGGCTTTGACAACATCTATTTCATCGGTATCGGCGGCACCTACGCTTCCGCGATGCAGGTTGAGGTCTATATGCGGGGCAAGTCTTCTCTGCCTGTATATGTGGAGAATGCTGCGGAGTACCTGACAACCGGCAACAAGCGGCTGACTGACCGCTCTGTGGTCATTTACTCCACCGTCTCCGGCAACACCAAGGAAATGGTGCAGCTCATTGACACTGTGAAGGCTCGGGGCGTGCGGGTGTTCGCCTTCATCGATACCCCCGGCTCCACCCTGACCCGGGAGGGCAAGTGGGATTATCTGGTGCTCTACCCCAAGAACGAGCAGCTGAAATTCTTCATGGTCGCCAACTACCTGATGTACAAGAACGGCGAATTCCCCGACTATGACCGCTACAATCAGGAGATGGAAGCCCACCTGGCGCTGGATCTGGTGAATATTGAAAAAATTTCCGACGCATGGGCCTATGACTACGCGGAAAAGAAGGTTGCCTTCCTGAAGGAGCATCCCGATCTTCCGCACTACTTTGTGGGCGCCGGCAACCAGTGGGGCGCTACCTACTCCTATGCCATGTGCTACTGGGAAGAGCAGATGTGGATTCGCACCAAGTCCGTTACCTGCCCCGAGTTCTTCCACGGTATGCAGGAAATCCTGGTGGCAGATACCCCTGTGACCCTGTTCATGGGTGAAGACGAGCAGCGTCCTCTGGCAGAGCGGGTAGCCCGGTTCCTGCCTAAGGTCTGCGGCAACTATACCATTATCGACACAAAGGAGCTGCCCATGGAGGGCATCAGTCCCGAATTCCGGGGCTCACTGTCCCATCTGATGATGCACGCCGTGAACAACCGCGTGGATGCTTACATGGAACTGTTCCTGCGCCATCCGCTGTCCATCCGCCGTTACTACCGGCAGTTTGATTATTGATAGCCTTCCTCTCCTTACTCCCTGCTGCGGGGGATTCGGCCCCCAAAGCGGGCTGAGCGAGGGATTGTCAGCTCCCGGCTGTGCCTGGGAGTTTTTTGCATTTTTGCAAAGGAGAATGTGTATGCTTTGGACCGAGCAACTGTTTCATATCAAAAAGCCCATCATTGCCATGCTGCGTCCGGATGCACTGAAAATGCTCTATTTTATCAATCCGGAGTCAGGCAGGAATCCGGACACACGCCCTCTGTCAGAGATTGCCCGCTCCGCGATCTTTAATGCCCACCCGGACGGCCTGTGCATCAGTGCCAACGCCGCCGGTCAGGATGTGGATGATGCGCTGATCGCCAGCTTAAAGCAGGCAGCGCCGGAAGTGGCGGTGCTCTGCAATACCGGCTGCCGGCCGGATACCATCGCCCGGAAGCTGCCCTAAGTTCGGATTTAACCGGTATGTGTTCACAACGCAATTAAAAACACCGAATTTTCGGTGTTTTTTGTTTGCCATTATCCGATTTATTAACTTTTCGAAGCCTGCGCTGTCTAAATTAAATCTGAACATTCCGAATTGAATTTTACATGAAGTTCAAAAGCACTTCGTTTTGAAAATCCAGTCCGCGCTGTGTAAGCCGCATTGAATCATCCGTAACTTCCATATTCCCCGCAAGGACAGCATCGCTCACGGCGGAGGCATAGTGCTCAACGGGGTCAATGCCGAAACGTTGTGCGAACTCCGCGCGGTTAATACCCTTTATCTTTCTGAGACCGACCATGATGCACTCGAACATCTCATCCCCGCGGGAAATCTCTTCGGTCATTTCAACGGGCAGCTTTCCGTCGTTAAGTGCGGCATTGTAATCGCTGAGCTCCGCTTTGTTTGCAAAACGAACCCATTTGCCGTTGACATGAAGTGCGGAGTGCGCATTCAGCCCAAGGCCGAGATAGTCGCCGTTTGCCCAATAGTTCAAATTATGGCGGCATTCGCGGCCCGGAAGGGCGAAGTTGGATATTTCATAACGCTCGTAGCCAAAGTCACGGAGCAGGTCGAAGCCGGCATCTTCCATATCAGCAACGGCATCTTCGTCGGGAAGCTCGATTGAACCGTTCCGCACTGCTTCAAACAGGGGTGTTCCCTCGGCAAGAATGAGAGCATAGGATGAAATATGTTCCGCCCCGAGTTCCGCCGTGCGCCGTATCGTGTCAAGATAAGATTCGGAACTTTGCCCGGGCAGACCGTGCATGATATCAACATTGATGTTGTCGAAACCAACCTGCCGTGCAAGCTTAAATGCACGGAAAAAATCTGCGGCGGTGTGAATGCGTCCGACTGCCTTAAGCACGGCGTCATCGGCACTCTGAAGTCCGAACGAAATACGGTTGATTCCGCAGGCGCGATATTGAACGAGTTTTTCGAGTGAAACGGATTCCGGATTGCATTCGATTGAAATTTCCGCATCGGCGGGGAAAGCAAAGTTTTCGCGGAGTTTCGCCGCAAGGCGCGGAATCATTCCGGCGGGCAAAAGACTCGGCGTTCCGCCGCCGATGAATACGGTTTCAAACTCCTTTTTCGGGAGCATCGGCGAAATAAGGTCGATTTCCCTGAAAAGGGCTTTGAAATATTGCTCAAATGCGTCTTGTTCGCATCCGGCGAAACTTACAAAGTCGCAGTATGCGCATTTTTTCCTGCAAAACGGAATGTGAATATAAAGTCCGCTCATGGTTTTCTCCGTCAATTAATGCGCAGAACGCTCATGAATGCTTCACTGGGCAGTTCCACGGAACCTATCTGTCTCATGCGCTTTTTACCTTCTTTTTGCTTTTCAAGCAGCTTCTTTTTACGCGTGATGTCGCCGCCGTAGCATTTTGCAAGAACATCTTTGCGAAGAGCACGCACGGTCTCTCTGGCAATGATTTTGCCGCCGATCGCAGCCTGAATCGGAATTTCAAACTGCTGCCGGGGAATGACTTCCTGAAGCTTTTCGGCGACGGCACGCCTTATTGCGTACGCCTTGTCGCGGTGAACAATGGTCGAAAGCGCATCGCACATATCGCCGTTAAGCAGAAAATCGAGCTTAACGAGATCGGAGGGGACGTATTCGCTGATTTCGTAATCAAACGATGCATAGCCCCTGCTGCGGCTCTTCAGACTGTCGAAAAAGTCAAAGATGATTTCATTCAGCGGGATGGAGTAGGAAAGTTTTACGCGGGTCGGGTCAAGATAGACCATATCGATGAAGATACCGCGCTTTTCGATGCAAAGCTCCATAATCGTGCCGACATACTCCGGCGGGGTCATGATGTGCGCGGAACACATGGGTTCTTCCATGCGTTCGATTTCCGTAGGTGCGGGCAGGTTCGCGGGGTTATCGATCCAAACTTCGCTGCCGTCCGTCATGATAACGCGGTAAATTACGCTGGGCGCAGTGGTAACAAGATCAAGATCAAATTCGCGTTCGAGTCGCTCCTGTGCAATTTCCATATGCAAAAGCCCGAGGAAACCGCAGCGGAAGCCGTAGCCGAGTGCCTGACTGGTTTCGGGTTCAAAACTGATGGAAGCATCGTTCAGAATGAGTTTCTCAAGCGCATCGCGCAGGTTTTCGTAATCCGCACCGTCGGCGGGATAAATTCCGCAGAATACCATGGGGTTCGCGTGCTTATAGCCGTGCAGCGGCTCCTTGGCAGGGTTCGCCGCAAGGGTTATCGTGTCGCCGACTTTGGTTTCGGCAACGGATTTAATGGATGCGGAAATGTATCCGACTTCGCCGGCGGAAAGCTCGTCCGTTGGTTTGAGGCTTGGGGAGAACACGCCGACTTCCGTAACGTCGAATTCATTGCCTGTGTGCATGAAGCGGATTCTGTCGCCTGCACGCACAACGCCGTCCATGATGCGCACATAGCTCAGCGCACCCTTGTAATTATCGTAAAAACTGTCAAAAATCAATGCACGCAGCGGCTTTTCGGTATCGCCCTTCGGCGCGGGAAAATCCGTCACGATGCGCGCAAGCACCTGTTCAACGTTCAGACCCGTTTTCGCGGAAACTCGCGGAGCATCCTCGGCAGGAATGCCGATAATGTCTTCGATTTCCTGAATTGCATTGTCCGCATCGGCGGACGGAAGGTCGATTTTGTTGATTACAGGAAGGATTTCAAGCCCGTTATCGACCGCAAGATAGACGTTTGCAAGAGTTTGCGCTTCAATTCCCTGCGTTGCGTCAACGATAAGCACCGCTCCTTCACAGGCAGCAAGTGCGCGGCTGACTTCGTAAGTAAAGTCAACATGCCCCGGAGTGTCGATAAGGTTGAACATGTAACGTTTTCCGTCGGTATGGGTATAAAACATGCGTACGGCGGTGGATTTTATTGTGATGCCGCGCTCGCGCTCGATGTCCATGGAGTCCAAAAGCTGCTCTTCCATGTCGCGGCTCGAAACGGTGTCCGTAAGCTCCATCAGCCTGTCCGCAAGGGTGGATTTGCCGTGATCAATATGCGCAATGATGCAAAAATTCCTGATTAGTTCCTTTGGGTATGCCATTTATCCTCCGAAAAAGCGTGTTCTGCGTATCACACACGGAGAACTCCGCCGTCAGTCAATATTTTATCAGTATGAATTATACACCAATTGCGGCAGTTTCGCAATACGGAACAATTTAAACGGCATAAAAACACCGCACACGGCGATGTTTTGCAGCTGTGCGGCGGGGAATGCGTTTCTTGGGTTGATTAGGGACTGTGCCCGTGAGCTGTTTTTTATGTATCCGTTTTTGAAGCGCAGGCGTCAATCCTTTTCAACATGAGTTCCGAACAAAAGGCATATTGCCCGGCAAAGCTTATCACATGCACCGTTGCTGAAATCAAAAAGTGTGATATGAGAGGGAGCCATGCCGGTGAGCATACTCAGCACGCCTTCGTTGCTGTTCGGTGCGCAGTCGATTCGGAGTTTATCTCCGTCCGTTACGGTGCAGCTGCCGTCAGGTTGAAGTATCACGAGAACATCCGTTCCGTCCGTCGGGCGAACATCGGAAAACAAGCCGAGGATTTGGAGCAGCTCGTTGTATTCCTCAATCAGCAGGAATTCCTCGGCGGCAATATCAACGGAAACCTGCCAGCTTTCGATAACATCCTGAAGCCTGAACCGCAAAAATCCGTTAAGGTTAAGAAGCGAATTATCGCAAAGGTAATCAAAGACCCTTTCGGAGATTATGTTCGGATCCGACTCGGGTGCGGAACCGAGGGCGCAGGGAAGTATCTTCTTCTTTTCATCAACGGAAAACGGAAGCATATCAACCATTCTTGCAAATTCAAAATAACGGAGGTCAACAAGCATAAGCTCGCTCAGTGCTCTTGCAAAAAGGCGCAGCTCGTCATCGTCCGCAATGCTGAGCATCAGCCGTGATTCCGAACGGCAGCTGATTTCAACATGCCCAAGCCCGCAAAGCCGCATCCGCCGCGCAAGCAGTGCGCGTATACTCAGCGGCTCGGATTCCTTAACAGCTTTGTTTCCATCCTCATTTTCTGCTTCTGTCGGCATCTTATCGGCTGAATTGAAAACGGAGGGGGTAATAAATGCATCCGTTTTTGCGGCGGTGAAGGCATATTCGTCGGTAAGCACGGAATAGGTTTGCATATTGGCTCCTTTTTCGGTTGCCTGCGCGCACGGCGGGAAAAGCGGACGCCGGCAATAAAATCCACATTGTATTATGTGCAAACCGTGCAAAATGGTGCTTGACAATTTCTTGAAACTGCGTTAAAATTTCTGCTGTAATCGATGAACGAAGGTTTTTTGTGTGCGATGAACGACATTCATGTTTCTCGAAAAACCGATCCGTTTCGAATCTTTATCGGCAGGTTGTCGGGAAGAGTAGGCTTGCACAATGCAGATTAAGAGAGGATTGACCCCGGGCTGAAAGTCAATCCCTGCCGCAGACCGAAAACCACCCCGATGTTCGCTTGCGGCAGCAGTGCCTTACAACTGTTTTGAGCGGCGGAGTGCAGGCGCATTTCCGCAATCAAGGTGGAACCGCGGTATTCTGTTTGCCGTCCTTGAACTTTTGTTCAGGGCGGTTTTTTTGTTTTCGGCAGCAGAGCTTAAAAACGGCCTGCACGGCAGCAGTGAACATAACGCCGCTGATTTTGCTTATAATATCAACGTATAAAGGAGATTTAAAATGATCAACATCACTTTCCCTGACGGTTCCGTCCGCCGGTTTGAAGACGGCGTGAACGCATATGCCGTTGCAGAGAGCATAAGCCCGCGCCTTCGCAAGGCAACGCTTGCGGCAGAGCTTAACGGCGAGCTTTATGATGCGGCACTGCCCATTCACGGCGACTGCACACTGAAGCTGCTCACCTTTGCCGACGACGGCGGCAAATGGACCTATCGCCACACCGGGGCACACATCCTTGCACAGGCCGTGAAACGCCTTTGGCCGGAAGTCAAGCTTGCGATCGGTCCCGCAATCGACAACGGCTTCTATTACGACTTTGACACGGATATTCCTTTCAGCCCCGAAGATTTTCCGAAGATTGAAAAGGAAATTGCAAAGATAGTTTCCGAAAACCTGCCGCTTGAGCGTTTCGAACTCCCCCGCGAAGAGGCGATTCGCTTTATGCAGGAAAAGGATGAACCCTACAAGGTGGAACTCATTCGCGACCTGCCCGAAGACGCCGTGATCAGCTTCTATCGTCAGGGCGATTTTGTGGATCTCTGCGCAGGCCCGCACCTTGAATCCACCGGCAAGTGCAAAAATATCAAGCTCATGAGCGTTGCGGGCGCATACTGGCGCGGCAGCGAAAAAAACAAGATGCTCAAGCGCATCTATGCAACCGCTTTTGAAAAAAAGGCGGATCTGGATGAATATATCCACATGCTGGAGGAAGCCAAAAAGCGTGACCACCGCAAGCTCGGCAAGGAACTCGGCTTGTTTGCAATGATGGACGAAGGCCCCGGCTTCCCGTTCTTCCTGCCCAAGGGCATGGTGCTCAAAAACAAGCTCATTGACTATTGGCGCGAAGTACATAAGCGTTACGGCTATGTTGAAATTTCAACGCCCATAATGCTCAACCGCAGCCTTTGGGAGCGTTCCGGCCACTGGGATCATTACAAAAACAACATGTACACCACCGTTATTGATGATGTGGACTTTGCGGTAAAACCCATGAACTGCCCCGGCGGTATGCTCGTTTATCAAACGGAGATGCGTTCGTACCGCGATCTGCCCCTGCGCATGGGTGAACTCGGTCTTGTTCACCGCCACGAGCTTTCAGGTGCGCTGCACGGCCTTTTCCGCGTTCGCTGCTTCACTCAGGATGATGCCCATATCTTCATGACTTGGGATCAAATGAAGGACGAAATCAAAAACGTCGTCCGCCTGTTCGACGAGGTTTATTCCACTTTCGGCCTTAAATATTCCATCGAGCTTTCCACAATGCCCGAAGACCATATCGGCGACGTAAAGGATTGGGATTTCGCAACCGAAACCCTCAAGGCGGCCATCACCGAACTCGGCAAGGAATACGTCATTAATGAGGGTGACGGCGCGTTCTACGGCCCGAAACTCGACTTCCACCTTGCGGACTGTCTCGGCAGAACATGGCAGTGCGGCACGATTCAGCTCGACATGCAGCTTCCCGAAAGGTTTG
>ERZ1673738.5289-NODE-5289-length-11882-cov-10.877737_pt1 | contig 11882 bp, 10 predicted proteins | sample MGYA00580198_ERZ1673738 | MGnify/ENA primary metagenome ERZ1673738 (study PRJEB41218, sample SAMN15661784) | gut metagenome | host: Homo sapiens | place: Canada: London | collected 2015-08-20/2019-03-30 | study: EMG produced TPA metagenomics assembly of... | reverse complement strand
GCTAATTCAAATACCGCACTTTTTTCGGTCAATTATATTGTATCAGGAGAATAAAGAAAAATGTTTACTCAAAATTTACTCGCGGCAGGCGGGAGCGTCGGGATCATTCTCATCGTCGTCGCCGTGCTTATCCTCGTGATGCTGCTTCTCGTCATCATGACCAGAATCAAGACCTGTCCGCCCGACAAGGTCCTTGTCGTACACGGTAAGGTGGGCAGGAGCGCCGACGGAACGTCCAGAAGCTCCAAGTGCATGCACGGCGGCGTCTGTCTCGTCCTTCCCTTCCTGCAAAAATATACTTTCCTCGATCTGACGCCCCTTTCCATCAGCGTCGATTTGAAGAGCGCGCTTTCCAAACAGAATATCCGTATCGACGTGCCCTGTATTTTCACGGTCGGCATTTCCACCGATCCCGCGGTCATGCAGAACGCCGCCGAACGTCTTTTGGGGCTTTCCCTTCAAAATATTTCCGATCTTGCAAAAGATATTATCTTCGGTCAGCTCCGTCTCGTCATCGCTACCATGGAAATCGAGGAGATCAATACCGATCGCGACAAATTCCTCGACGCTATTTCCCGCAACGTGGAGGGCGAACTCAAAAAGATAGGTCTCAAACTCATCAACGTCAACGTGACCGATATTTCCGATGAATCGGGATATATCATCGCGCTCGGCAAGGAGGCCGCCGCAAAGGCGATCAACGACGCGAGAATTTCCGTCGCCGAAGAGGACAAGAAAGGTTCCATCGGTCAGGCTAACGCGAAAATGCAGGAGCGTATCTCCGTCGCGGAAGCCGAATCCGCCGCTATCGCGGGCGAAAACAAGGCAAAGGCGGAAATCGCGCAGTCCAAGGCTATCCTCCGCGAAAAGGAGGCGGAGTCCTTGAAACTCGCCGTGACCGCGGAAAAGGTTCAGGAGGCGAAAGCTCTCGAAGAATCCTACCTCGCGCAGAAGGAAGCGGAAATTTCCCGTGCGGCCAGAGAGGAAGCTACCCGTCAGGCGGATATCATCGTCGCCGCCGAAATCGAAAAACGCAAAATGGAAATCGACGCGGAAGCGCAGGCCGAACAAATGCGCCGCAAGGCTAAGGGTGAAGCCGATGCCATCTATGCGAAAATGGAGGCCGAGGCGCGCGGTATTCAGGAGAAACTTTCCCGTCAGGCAGAAGGTCTCGCCAATATCGTGAAGGCGGCGGGTTCCGCAGACGAGGCCGTGAGACTCATGGTTACCGAAAAGCTCGAAAGCATCGTTTCCGAGCAGGTAAAGGCCATTTCCAACCTCAAAATCGACAAGGTCACCGTTTGGGACAACGGAGAAAACAAGGACGGAAAGACGTCTACCGCAAACTTCTTGTCGGGCATGTTGAAGAGTCTGCCTCCGCTCGAAGAAGTCTACAATATGGCGGGACTCTCCCTGCCTAAAATCGTGGCTCCTCAAAAGGAGAGCGAAACCGACGGGGAAGCTCCGGGCGAAAAGAAAGAAAGCAAAGAGCCGACAAAAAAAGACAAGTAAATAAAAATCTGACCTACGGCGGAACGGGCTTTTAGCCCGTTCCGTATGCGGTTACAGGGGAAAATAATGGAAGATCGGGAAAAAAAAGATAAACAAGATAAGCAAGAACCGAAATGGTATGAAAAAACTTCGGACGGAACGGCTTGGTACGAAAAGTCTTACGGATTCGAGGAAAACGGACGGGAGAGTCTGAAAATCTCCGACGACGCGGAGAAAGAGGAAAAAAAGCCGATTCAAAACGAAACGGAACTTGAAAAGAGTGAAATTTTTCCTCGCGGCGCAGGGAGAGAAAAAAAAGAATTATTCTCCGATAGGACGGAATTTGAGGAAAGGAACGTTCTTTCAGACGAAACGGAATTTGAGAGAACGGAAAGTTTTTCGGATAAGACGGGATTTGAGAGAAAAGAAAAAGTTCTGCCCTCGGAAGAATGGGCGGCGGAATACATAGAAAAAACAGAACCGTTCGCAGAGGAGACGGATTTTCCGAACAGAGAAGTTTATGCGGACGGAGAGGAGGGAAAAATTTTTCTTCCCGATATTCTCCCCGAATTTGCGGCGGATAAAATTTCCGACGAAAAGGCGTACATAAGAAAAAAACTGCTTTCCAATCGGAAAAACATCGAAGCCTCCGAAAAGAAAAAATACGAGCAAAAGAAAAAAACGTTCCGATTGGTGACAGCCCTTTTTGTCTTGGCGGCGATTTTCTTTATTTGGGGCTGCGTCGTATTTTCGGGATATATGATTTGCGGTTCCTTTATTCTCTTTTTAGTCGCGGTTATTGTCTGGGCGTCTAAAATTCCGCTTTGGAAAAGCGGGGCAGACCTCATGAAAAAAATAGAAAAATTTCAGCTCATAAGGCCCTATGCCGTCAAAAGAGAGTGCGTATACGAAGTTTCGGAACTAATCGAAGAAAATTCGGCGAGATTTGCTTTGAGGCTGTATTACCAAACAGACGGCGCGATGAAAGACGCCGCTACTCAGCAGCTCTATACGGAAACGGAAATAGAAACGCTGGAAAAGGCTTTCGTGAAAGGAAAGCTCGTCGCTGCCTGCCTCAAAGATAATTTTTTAGGAGATACCGTTATCGTCTGCGAACCGCAGATATTCGAACCTGTCCGAAAATAAAAGAGTCGAAACGGACGAAAAACGCGGGCGGAAAAGATTTGATTTTTTCGCCCGCTTTGTTGTATAATAAATATACTCGGGTTACACGGCAAACGGAATCGGCGTTTGCGAACATAAAAAATCAAACAACGGAGAAAAAATAATGAAATTCGTATTCAGCGACGGAGAAAAGCTCGGCGTGTACGACGACGGAAAAATTCGGAAATTTGAAAGCACCTATATCACCCGTTACCGCGAAACCGCGACGAAAAGCGCCAAAAATAAAGAATGGAAAACGCAGGGACATGCGGCTCAGATGATGTCGGAGGGCTATTATTGGAACGAAAGGGAAGAATCCGTGACGGCCGCCATTCACGGCGTGGCGCTCACCGAAGCGGACAACAAAATCGTATACGCATTTTCCGTCAATAATTCCTCGGGAATTTATTCCAAACTCCTCGACGACGAAATAAAAACCGAAGCGCACATCGTCTCCGCTAACGACGTGGAATTTATGTCCGTGTCCTACGCCGCCGACGGGGAAATGCTCGCCGCCGTGCAGGTGGATTCCGTGACTTCCCGAATCGCTCTGTTCCCGAAAAACAGCGGCGATTATAAATGCGTCACGGGCGGCGATAGCCTCGATGAAAATCCCTCCTTCGATTCCGCCGAAAATTGTGTATTGTTTAATTCTTACGGCGTGGGCAGGGACGCGAACAACAATTTCATCGAATACATGCCTTCGGAAGTTTATCGGCTGAACCTGTCCACGCTGGACGTGGAGCTTGTCGTCTCCGATCCGAAATTTTCTTACATAAAGCCGTTGGCCGATTCAAAGGGCGACGTCTATTGCATCAAAAAACCCGGCAGCGAAAAGACGGGCGGAAATCCGATCGTCGAAATTCTCATGATTCCCGTGCGCATCGTACAGGCAATCGCGGGATTTATTTCCGCTTTCGTCATGTGCTTTTCGGGAAAATCCCTCGTCTCGGGACAGAGCGGACGGTCCGCGATCGGCGACGGCAGCGCGGCCAAAAAGGGCGGCGACGCGAAAAAAGTCTTTATCAACAATAATCTGCTCAATGTCGATAAGGAACTGAAAAAGAACAAAAAACAAGAGGATTACGGCTTTATTCCGTCGAGCTGGAAAATCGTGCGGCTGGGAAAAAACGGTGCGCCCGATACGGAAATCGCCTCGGGCGCGGCGGATTTCTGTCTCGTCGAAGAGGACGGAAAAACAAAATTTGTCTACACGAACGGAAAACATATCTTTTCCGTGGAGGAAGGGCAAAAGAGACAAAAGCTCGCGGATACCGATTTTTGTCTCAAAGTGGGCGGCATCGCCCGCGCGCATTCGGACGGGAAACTGTTCGACCTCATTTGAACTGCGGAAAACGGGAAAACGATAACGAACGGAGACGGCAACGGACGGAGACGGCAACGAACGGAAGCAGAGAAACGAAAATAAGCCGGCGGAAAATAAAGAGACTGAAAAACACGGCGGGTGGGAAAATAAAATACTCCCCGGAAAGCTCGGAGCGCTTTCCGGGGAGCGTTTTTTATAGTTATTGTTTTTGCGGGCGGGGAAGATCCGAAAAAGCCGATACGTTTTTTGTCCGCATGCGATATACAAAGAAATAGAGGGGTACGCCCAAGGCATAGACCCAGACCGCTTCGGTAGCCGCGAGAGACGCAACATAAGTCCAATAAGTGACTGCTCTCGTTCCGTAAGTCAGATCTCCGCACAAAAAGACGATGATGACGGGAATGACGAATGCGTTCAGGAGAACGGGAAAAAGTCCTCCGAGCACGATTTTCGGCGCGTGCGAACGAAGGAATTTCCCTGCCGCCCAAGTACCTACCGCCGCGAGAAGCGTCGCCAAAGAGCCTAAAAATACGTCGTACACCCAAAAGGGAGACGCGATATTGCTCAGCATGCAGCCGATATACAGCGCGGGCACCGCTTCGGGGAAGAAGAGGGGCAGGATACAGAGCGCTTCGGCGGGACGAATCTGCAAAAATCCGTTATAGGCGATTGCCCCGAACGAATAGGTGAGGGCGACGTACAGCGCCGCGATGATTCCCGCGCGGCAGAGGCGTTTCGCCGTAAAAAATCCTTTCATATTCAATTTTACCTCGGTTTTTTTATTCGGAAGTGTTCTCCGAAAACCTTCCGTATGCCGTATTATATCACCCCGTGCGGGAAATTGTCAACTTGTTTTCCGCACCGAAAGAAAAATGTTCAAAAGACGGAAAAGTCGGGCGCGGAGAAAAGAGCGAAAGTATTTTAGGGCGGTACGGAAAACGTCCGATCGATAGAAAATCACACGATTTCCCGACGGCGGTTTCTGCCGTTCATCTCCCAAAGCAGGGAAGAGAGTCCGTCCGATATGATTTCCGCCATAGAATATACGAGATTCAGACGCGTCGTATTCAAAAGCCCGTAATTCAGGACCGATTTCTCCGCTACGATTCCCATAACGGAAATATCTCCGATACTCCCCAGCTTCTTATTGGCTCCCGCGCCGGGAAACAGGGGAGTATCGCTCACTTTTATCAGTCCGATGTCTCCCTCGCTCCCTACCGCCGCGTCTACCGCGATAATCCTTCTGCCGCGGTGCGTCTCTCTCAGAAAAGAACGCATGTATTTGATTTCCTTCGCCGTCACGGGCGCCGACAGCGTACCGTACAAAAACGAACAGAGCCCCTGCGTCTTATACTTCAACATGGAACCTACGATCGGCCCCAGACTGTCCCCGATTGCTAAATCGCTTCCGATACATAATACTACCGGCAATTCGTCCTCCTTATGCGATTCCTTTTTCTTGCTCCGAGAGGGTTCGCGCAGAAATTTATCCACCGCCATCGCCGTTCCGTCGGCTGCCAGCTTGTTGAAAAGATTGAAACAGTATTCCATAAAAGGGCTCCTTAAAACTTTTACAATCGGAAAGATTATTGCCCTTTTTCCTCCCGTTATACCCCCTTCCGTTGAATTTTTTCGCCGCGGGGCTCAAAGACTTGAATTTCATGAAAATATATGTTACAATAAATAAAACTTCGCGCGGATAAAAACTTCCGCAAAAGGCAAAAAACATTTCGGAGGAAATCTGATCGTGTTCAATCTTTTGGCTTTTCAAGCCGCTTACGCACTCGATATCGCCTGTGCGCTCATATTAATTATTTGGGCCTTTATCGGAGCAAAGAAAGGGTTCGTGAAATGCTTTTTCGGACTCGTCTCTACCTTGATAGCCCTCGTCCTCGCCATTACCCTGGCTTCCACCGTTTCGGGCTGGCTCGATTCCGCTTTCGGTATGACCGGATTTTTCAGCGGAAAATTTGAAAATACTTTCCTCAAAATCAACGGCTTTGACGCCGATATTTCTTCCGTCGGCATCGCTTCCGCTCTCGAAAACGTCAATCTCCCCGGATTTCTCAAAGACCTCATTTTGAAAAATCTCGGCGAGGTAAACAATCTTCCCGCCGGCACTACCCTCGCAAGTCAGGTCGCTCCCGTAGCCGCTCAGTTTGTCGGATTGCTCGTTTCCGGTCTCGTTATTTTTATCGTCGCTCGGCTTCTGCTCCTCATCGTCGAGAAAATTCTTTCCTCGATCGTGCGCTCCTGGTCCGTGGCCGCCGCTTTGAACGGAATCCTCGGCTTCGTCGTCGGCGCGTTAAAGGCTCTCATCGTCATCTGCGCCGTCCTTGCACTCCTCTCCCTCATTCCGTCCGACGGGCTCGTTTCTTTCTTCGATAAGACCATCGTTTTGAAATATCTCTTTAACGAAAACCCCTTGACAAAACTTTTGGGCTTATTCATCAAATTCTGACCGATTCCAAAAGAAAATTTACGGTAAAGGAGCGCCGTTTGAAAAAACATGAATCATAGGCTTTGTTTCAGCCTTTATAGGATAAATAAATTCTTTTTACTTCTTGCTTTATTGCGTCAGGTATATATAATATGTTATGCAAACTAAAAAAACGGAGGCGGAAAATGAAGGGACTTAAAAACTCCTTTGTTATATGGTTATCAATGTTGTTATCAATCTTGCCGCTTATGACATCTTGCGGAAAGGATATGAGGGATTGGCCTTATGTTGATTTGGGTCTCGAATGCGACAGTATAGATAAGATTTATATCGAATATCTTAATGATGAAAATAACAAATCCAAAAAATTCTATTCGAATAATGAAACGGCGATTGAAACGATTTATAATCTTTTAGAAAACACTCATGTTTCTCCTGAAAGTACGACAAAAGATTTACATAATTATAGTAAAAAAGTATCTATATATTTTTTCTTGCCTGATGACCTTTTAGATTTCAAGGCATATATATTTGGACTTGATACTTACTTTTTATATAACGATGAAATAAGACAATTTCCGGCTGATTTTGAAAGTGTGTTTCTGCTAACCATTGATAATCTGTCAAATTATTTGACAGAGATAAATTAAAGGAGCGTTGACATTGTATAAAAGGACTCTGAGTTTTTTCCCGGAGCTCTTTTATTCGTTCGAAAGTGCAATCCCTATGGGAATTGCCGAAAATTTTATGCGGAAAATGCAAATATTCCGATGTGGAAAACTGTGGATAACTTCTTCTCTTTTTGATTTATCCACAGAAAAAACAGCAAAAAATGGGGGATAGGGGATAAAAATATATCTGCTATCCCCTGTTTTTTCGACTTATCCACAAGAAATTTTAAGATTTTCTCCAATGATTTATTCGGGAAATTGATGAGTTATCCACAATTTTGCGTAAAAAAGGGGAAAAATCCGCGTTTAAGCTCAAAAAATTATTTAGTTTGCGCATTTTTTTAAAAAGTTATCCACAATAATCTGAAAAATCGTGTGGACAACCTGCTTTTTATCCACATTCGACGTGGATAACTTCCGAAAGCGAGAAGAAAATATGCTTTATAAATTTATCTTTGCATAGGTTCATTTCGATTATACGGTTTCATGTGAAACGATTCGGGGATAGAAAAGGGAAAAAAGGAACAAAATTTCATACAGGAAGGAAAAACAGGGGAAGCAAAAAGCGGTGAACGAAGAAACAAGGCGGGAAAAAGAAAGCCGTAAAACGGGGAAAGGGGACAAAAAGAAAGTTTTTGTTTTATCGTGTTAAATTTGTGAATGTTTGCTAAATGTTTAGAAATTTATACCGCAAACGCTTGAAAAAAGAGCGGCCTTGTGGTAAAATGTAAAAGAGTCGTAAGACGGACGGAGCTTTATCTTCCGCCTGCCTGTTTCTTTTAAGAAAACGGGCTCGGAAACGGGGCTTTTAAGCAGTATCATTTTCAAGGAGTCAAGACATTGAACAAGAAAACCAAGACAATTATCTGGGTCATCGTCGCCGTCGTGCTGGTGGCGGTCCTCGGAATATTATTCGCGGAAATCATTTCCCCGAGATATACCGAGCTCACCTTTACGGAGTTCTATGAAAAGGTGGCTGCCGGAGAAATCAATCAGGTTTATGCGGACGGCTATAACCTGAAAGGCGTTTTGATCGATGCGTCGGGCAAAGGAATGGCATATTATTCCACGGTCGGACCTAACCCCTATGACGCGGCAAATCCCATCATTCAAGAGTGGATTGCGAAAGGCGTCGATATTATCTACAAAGACCCCAATGCGGGCAGTATTTGGTCCAGCGTCATTACCATGCTCGGCATCGTGCTCGTCGCGGTCATCTTTTGGCTCATCATGCGCCAGGCGGCCGGCGGCGGAAAGGTCATGAACGTCGGCAAGACCAAGGCGCACGTTCAAAGCAACCTCAAAGTACGCTTCGCGGACGTCGCGGGCGCGGAAGAGGAAAAGGAAGAATTGCAGGAAGTCGTCGAGTTTTTGAAAATGCCCAAAAAGTTTTCCGACCTCGGCGCCAGAATTCCGCGCGGCGTATTGCTCGTCGGCCCTCCGGGTACCGGTAAGACGCTGTTCGCAAAGGCCGTCGCGGGCGAAGCGGGCGTTCCCTTCTTCTCCGTATCCGGTTCCGACTTCGTGGAAATGTACGTCGGCGTCGGCGCGGCGCGAGTCCGCGACCTCTTCGACCTCGCAAAGAAAAATCAGCCCTGTATCATCTTCGTCGACGAAATCGACGCCGTGGGCCGCAGGCGCGGCGCGGGGCTCGGCGGCGGACACGACGAACGCGAACAGACCCTCAACCAGATCCTCGTTCAGATGGACGGCTTTGAAACGAACGAGGGCGTCATCGTCATGGCCGCGACCAACCGCGCGGATATTCTCGACCCGGCTCTGCTTCGTCCGGGCCGTTTCGACCGTCAGATTCACGTCAATCTGCCCGACGTCAAGGGGCGCGAACAAATTCTCAAGGTCCATGCGCGCAACAAGCCCATGGCTCCCGACGTCAACTTCAAGACCGTGGCGCGCATCACTGCCGGCTTCTCCGGCGCGGATCTCGCCAATCTTTTGAACGAAGCCGCGATTCTCGCCGCCAGAAACGGCAAAAAGCTCATCGGAAACATCGAGCTTTACGACGGTATCAATAAAGTCCTTATGGGGCCTCAGAAAAAGAGCCGCGTCGTCACCGAAGCCGACAAGCGCTGCACTGCGTATCACGAGGCCGGTCACGCCATTCTCGCATGCCTTTGCAAGCACTGCGACCCCGTTCACGAGGTCTCCATTATTCCCCGCGGCAACGCGGCGGGATATACCATGACCCGTCCCGAAACGGACGACAACGACGTTTCCTACAATAAGCTCGTGGACAATATCTGCATGGTTCTCGGCGGCCGCGTCGCGGAAGAGCTCGTCATCAAAGACGTCACCACCGGCGCAAGCAACGATTTACAGAAAGTTTCCGATCTCGCCCGCCGCATGGTCACGCAATGGGGTATGAGCGAAAAGCTCGGCCTCGTCGCCTACGATTCCGACCAGCCCGTGTTTATGGGCATGGAATACGAATACGGCGGCGGCAGCCGCAACGGCTATTCCCAGAAGACCGCCGCGGAAATCGACGACGAAATCCGCCGCTTGGTCGCTTCCGCTCACGAGCGCGCCGTTCAGCTTCTGACGGAAAACCGCGCGATTCTCGACAATATGTCCCGCGTACTCGTCGAAAAGGAAACCATTTACACCGAAGAAGTCGCCATGCTCATGAAGGGCGCTTCCTATTCCGAGGTTATCGATTTTATGGATAAAGAGGAAGGTAAGCGAAAGGATAATCCCTTTGAGAATTTCTCCACCCCTTCCCCCGAACATCTGACTCCGAAAGTATTCGGAAATTGATTTTTTGACCTATGCCGCGATATATCTGCGGCCTTACGGAAGAGCCGAGGAAATCCTTCGGCTCTTGTCTTTATATATCAGGAGTGTTTCCATGAAACGAACAAGAAAAATTCCCGTTCCCGCCTCTTCTGCCGAAGAAAGGGAAATCGCCGTCGCAGACATCGATTGTGTGGACGACGGCGCGCAATACGGAGAACGGCCTGTTTCCGACGGCGGCGCGGCGGGCGCTCCGTCCGAGGCGCTGAAAAAGCGCGCCGCTTATCTCCTTCTCAACGGCGTGCCTCCGCTCGTCGTCAATGAAGAGAAGGGGGGCAGGTATCGGCTTTTGGCCGGAAAAAACGATCTCGCCGCGGCAAAGCTCGCCGGCATTTCCTCCGTCCCCGCCCGAATTTATCGATTTTCCGAACGGGATGCGGAAATTTTCGCCCTCACGGAAACGCTCAAAAGGGATTCCGCAGGCGCCATGGAAGGAGCTTACCTCATGAAAAGACTCATTTCCGAGTTCGGCTGGACGCAGGACGAAATCGCCGCGGGAATCGGAAAATCCCGTCCCGCCGTCGCCAATTCCCTGCGGCTTCTGACGCTCGCGCCCGAGGTCGTGGGACTGGTCGAAAGCGGCAGACTCTCCGCCGGACATGCCCGCGCCCTCGTCTCCGTGCCCAAAGAAAAACAATTCGCTTTTGCCGAGGAGGCGCTCAAACGCGGATATTCCGTTCGGGAGACGGAACGCGCCGTCAAGGCTTTCTTGACTCCGCCCGAAGTCCTTCAATCGGAAAAGGCCGCGGCCGCCGCAGCCAAGAGCGCGGAGCTCAAAGCGCTCGTCGAGCGCATGCGCGCGGTGTTCCGAACTAAGGTTTCCCTCATTGGCAACGACAAAAAGGGCAGAATTTATATCGATTACTATACGCCCGAAGATTTGTATCGCTTTGAGGAAATGATCGCCGTTCTCGAAAGCAGCCCCATTTTCGACTGACGCGCGCGACAGTTATATAATATAGGCAAAACACACGAAAGAAATGGGGCGCAAGGGGGGCGGGAGATGTAAAAGACAGGAAAGAGCAAAAGAGACGATAATGCGGGCGCGCCTCGGACGGGAACGGAAAAGGCGGGAAATCGAAAAGTAAAAAAGAGCCGTTCTCCCGAAAAGAGAGAACGGCTCAAATCAATTCCCCCTGCCGGACATCCGACAGGGGGAATTAAGATTATTTCGCAAAGAGCAGATGTCCCGTGATGATGAGATAGATAAGATCGACGACGCAAAGTAACCACGTCCAGCCCACGAGCAGGAAAAGCAGGAAGATTACGATATGCACGAGACTTTTTGTCCTCAGCATGACCGACAGTCTGATGAGACATTCCACAATCCAACCGACTACGGGCAGAATGAGGAGCAGTACTTTCAGCAGTCTCGATTGACTGTTAAACCATTTATCAAATGTCATGATACAGCCTCCAAATTTTGTTTCAGTACTTATATTATACCATAATATAAAAAATAATGCAATACCTTTTTGTGAAAAACTTTACTTGTCTTTTTTTTCGTCCTCTTTTCCGTTGTTTCCGAAATCTATTCCCGACAAATCGTCGTGTCTCGCCCGCTTTTCTTCCTCCTCTTGCTTTTGCTTGCAAAGCAGCATGAGTCCGAAAAAGAGAAAGGCACCCAGAACGCAGATCCCCGCCATTCCCCAAGAAACCAGCGCGCCGAGCGGAATGACCAGCGCGACGAATACCGCCGCAATCAGCGTAAACAAAATCCGCAGTGTTTTCAAGATAAACGCCTCCGATAGATTCTTCGGATTTATTGTAGCACAAAAAAGAAGAAAAAGTCAAGTGTGCGGGTGTAGTGCGGGAGGTCGAGAAAACGAAAAGGAAGGGAGAAATCGCAAATACGACGGTTTTTTGCTTTTAATTCCGATTTTCGCACTCCGATAAAAGGTGAGACGACAAAAAAATACGGTCCGGCGAAAAAACCTCGAAAAAAGTAAAAAAAAGTAGATAAAAAGAGTTGACAAGAGGG
>ERZ1673738.5280-NODE-5280-length-11905-cov-6.569873_pt1 | contig 11905 bp, 6 predicted proteins | sample MGYA00580198_ERZ1673738 | MGnify/ENA primary metagenome ERZ1673738 (study PRJEB41218, sample SAMN15661784) | gut metagenome | host: Homo sapiens | place: Canada: London | collected 2015-08-20/2019-03-30 | study: EMG produced TPA metagenomics assembly of... | reverse complement strand
TCCCCGTTATCCGGCTGATGCTGTTCGCGCTGGAATGGCTCTCCGCCCGCCCCCGGACGCTGCCGAAGCCGGGAAGCCGGAAGAAGGCGCTGTGCATTCTTCTTATCACGCTGCTTCTCTGTCAGGTCTTTGTGCTCTGGGTCGAATGGCCGGGCGGTCTCCCGGCAGATTCCGTGGACCAGCTTCATCAGGCCCTCGGTGACTATGGCATGTCCGACAGTCACCCGTTTCTCCACACGCTGCTGGAACGCGTGATTTTAACGGTGATCCCGCATCCGGGAGCGATCACGGCAGTGCAGCTGCTGCTCTTCTCGCTCGTGCTGTGCGCGTTCCTCATGATGGGGTATGACCGCGGCATGCCGCTGCCGCTGCTCGTATTTCTTGGGTGCTTCTTTGAGCTGATGCCGAATCAGGCGCTCAGCTGGACGAACGTTCTCAAGGACTTCCCGTTCACGTTCGCGCTTTTGTGGGGTACATATCTCCTTTTGCAGCTTGCGCTCGATACGCCGCGCAGCCGGAAATGGCCGTTTTACGCCTGCCTCACGCTGGACATCTTTCTTGTGTCCCTCCTGCGGCACAACGGCGCCGCGCCCGCGGCGGCGATGATCGTTCTCTGCATTGTGCTCACCGTCCGGCGCTATGAGCAGGTGAAGCTCCGCGCGCTTACGGCGGCGGTGCTCGCGGCGGTATCGTTCGGCGTGTTCAAAGGGCCGGTCATGACCGCGCTCAACGTTGCCCCGACAGTGCTCTCGCCCTACACAACGCTTTTCTGCGCCGTCGGCTCGTGCGTAAATAAGGATCTGCCGCTCTCCGAGGAAGCGGACGCGATTTTGGAAAAGGCACTCCCGCTCGAGGACTGGCGCGACTATTACGCCCGCTACTACGGCCACGATTACTATTACTACCAGCGCCCGGCAGGAAGCGTTCCCTATACGCCGACGGAGGTAACGACGGCGGAGATCCTCCGGGTCTACGGCGAAGCGCTATGCAAGTATCCGGATGTGATACTAAAGGACCGCATCGACGGCTGCGACGTTCTCTGGGATGTGGTCCAGCCAGAGGACGGTTACACAGCAAAATCCTTCTGCTTTATTTACAGCTTCGATGAGTTGGGACAGTATGTCAACATAGAGGATTACCGGGACGATTCCGGCAATCTTCTGCCATACAAGCAGGACTTCTTCACCAAAGCCTACCTCCAGCTGACCGGAACGCCCCGAAACAGCGTGGTGGACATTCTGCTCTGGCGCACGGGCGCGTATCTGATCGCGTTCTGGGTGCTGCTGCTCTTCTGGCGGAAAAACGGTATGCAGCGTTTCCGCTCCGCAGCCGTGCCGTTCCTCGGCAATCTTATCATCTCCGTGCTGTATGTTTACCACCAGAGCTTCCGGTACGTCTACTTCGTGCAGGTGTGCGTGCTCGCGCTCCTCTTCGCCACGGTCGTGTGCAGACCGCGGCCGCCGCAGCCGGAAGAAGAATAAAAAATGACCGCCGCGTTTCCGGTGTTTCGGAAACGCGGCGGTCGATTTTCTCAGGAGTCTTTTTTATCGACGCGGTATTTTTTCTTGAAGATGCTCGCGCGGATGCCAAGCTCCTTGCCCTTGACGAGGCGGGCGAAGTTCTTCCGGTGCTTCCAGAAGATGAGCGCGACCGTGGCGGCCATGATCGCAATGTCCCAGCCGCTCCGTCCCGTGAGGATGCACCAGACGAGATACCCCACGCTCGCCGAGAGCGTGCCGATGAACATATAGTCCGTGATGAACGTGATGACCGCGACGCCCGCCACAAGGATGAGAAACAGCCGCCAGTCGAGCGCGAGCGCGCTGCCGAGCAGCACCGCGATGCCCTTGCCGCCCTGGAATTCCAGATAGAACGGATAGAGATGCCCCGCCACGCACGCCGCCATCGTCACGGTCTGGATGGAGGGCGAGCTGTGGAACAGAAATCCCGCCAGCCATACCATGAGCGCCGATTTGAGCGCGTCGCACAGAAACACGACCGCCGCGACGCCCGAGCCCATCGTCCGCCCGGCGTTCGTCGTCCCGGCGTTGCCGGAGCCCTTCGTGCGGATATCAAAGCCGCGCTTCTTCGCCAGCAGCCACGCAAAATTCACCGCTCCGGCCAGATAGCCCGCGAGAATGCAGAACACATACGGAAGAACGGTTTTCAAAAAAGTCTGCATGAATGCGATCCTTTCGCAGATACATAAAGAAATTTATATACTTTGGCATACCACTATGTGATACCACAGTATAAAGATTTTGTCAACGAACATATCCGCGCTATTGTCTTTTTCGGCAGAAAGGTACTTGCGTTTCCGCGCCTCAGCGGGTAAACTGTATCTGTATTTAAATTATGTAACCCAATTCAATACGGAGGTAGTATATGTACTGCACAAAAAAAATTGCGTCGGATCTTGTCTGGGTCGGCGCGAACGACCGCCGTCTCGCCATGTTTGAGGGCGTATATTCCGTTCCGGCGGGCGTTTCCTATAACTCCTATCTTCTCACGGACGAGAAGACCGTCCTCTTCGACACGGTCGATAAGGCCGTGAGCCGCACCTTCTTTGAAAATCTGGAGCACGAGCTCGGCGGGCGGCCGCTCGACTATGTGATCGTACACCACATGGAGCCGGACCACTCCGCCACGCTCTCGGAGCTGCTGCTGCGCCACCCGGAAACCACGGTCGTCTGCAACGACAAGACCGCCGTGATGATCGCGCAGTTTTTCGGCAAGGACGCCGTGAAGAACATGCAGCTCGTCAAGGAGGGCGACGTGCTCTCCGCGGGCGCGCACGAGCTCACGTTCTATCTTGCCCCGATGATCCACTGGCCGGAGGTCATGATGACCTACGACAAGAGCGCGCACACGCTCTTCACCGCGGACGCCTTCGGCGTTTTCGGCGCGCTCAACGGCGCGATCTTCGCCGACGAGGTGGATTTTGACCGCGACTATCTCAAGGAGGCGCGCCGGTACTACACGAACATCGTCGGCAAATACGGCGTGCAGGTGCAGAATCTCTTCAAGAAGATCGCGGGTCTGGACATTCAGATGCTCTGCCCGCTGCACGGCTTCGTCTGGCGGCGTGATCTCGGATATATTCTGGAAAAGTACAACCTCTGGAGCACCTATACGCCGGAGGACAAGGGCGTGATGATCGCGTACGCCTCGATCTACGGCAACACGGAAAACGCCGCCGAGATCCTCGCCTCGAAGCTGCGCGAGCGCGGTGTGCGCACCGCGATGTACGACGTGTCCGTCACCCCGGCCTCAGACATCATCGCCGAATGCTTCCGGTGGAGCCATCTGGTGTTTGCCTCGGCGACGTACAACGGCGGCATTTTCGTCACGATGGACGAGCTGCTGCGCGATATCGCCGCGCACAATCTCCAGAAGCGCACCGTCGCTTTTATGGAAAACGGCACGTGGGCGCCCGTCAGCGCGCGGCAGATGGCGGCGATCCTCGCTCCGCTCAAGAACATGACGGTGCTCGAGCAGAGCGTCGCGATCCGCTCCTCGCTCACCGAAGGGCAGCTCGCCGAGATCGAAGCGCTCGCCGATGTGATCGCGGAGGGCATCCGGTAAAAACTGGCAACGAAAAATAACAAAAATTCCGAGTGCGGAGGAAACCTTTTGACCCCGCCGCGCGTCTTATAGTCAGAAAGCAAGCGGCAGGGCTATGCGCCGCGCCGTTTTCAAGGAGGTACTTTGTTATGACAAAGAAACTGATGGCTCTTCTGCTCGCAGTGCTGATGGCAGTATCGCTGCTGCCCATGCCGGCGATGGCAGGCGACGCCCAAGTCATCACGGACCTTTCGGGCATTTCCGCGGGAGGATCCTATGTTGTCGATAAATCCGTCAAGGATATCGTCCTCTCCGCGCCGCTTACGCTCAACAAGGACGTGACGCTCGAGCTGACCGGTCAGACGGTCACGCTCAAGCTCGCCGACGGCGAGAGCTATGCCGACGCTTCCGTTTTCCATGTGGAGAACGGCAGCCTGACGCTCAAGGGCTCCGGCACGGTCAAGGTGCCGGATAACGCCTCCGGCGTCGTCGTCGCGAAGGACGCCGCCGTGACCATCTCGGGCGAGGTCGGCATCTCCGGCGGCGCTTCCGGCGTGAAGGCCGTTGTCGGCGCTTCCGGCGTGAAGATCCGCGTGAATACGCTCGGCAAGATCGAGTCGGCAAACGGCATCAACCTGTCCGGCGCTTCCGGCGAGATCAAGATCGCCTCCGGCACGGTCAAGGGCAGCGTCTGCGCCATTGCCCCCGATAAGGACAACGCGCTCACGCTCGGCAAGATGCTCGACGGCTCCACGCTCTACATCGGCGGCACGGCCGCCACGGAGGAGCAGCTCGCCGCCGCTCCCACCGCCGAAATGAAGGAGCTTGTTTTTGACGACGGCAAAGCCCCCGCGCTGACTATTTCCTCCGCCGCGCGCACCTCGGAGACCGAGGGCAGCGTCACCTTCACTGCCTCGAAAGCCGGCACATACTACTACCAGCTCGACGGCGAACCCGCTTCCGCGGCGGACATCATGAAGGACGAGGCGAAGGCCGAGCTCGTCCGCGGCGCGAATACGATCTCTCTCAAGGATCTCGACGCCAACACCCACACCGTCTACATTGCCGCGAAGGACGCCTTCGGCCATACGACCGAGCTTCTGACCGCAGCGATCCCCGCGGTGCTCGCCGCGCCGACCGCCCCCGTCTGGGACGGCAAGAAGGCCGCGTGGACCGGCGTGGAGGGCGTGAATGATTACACCGTACAGCTCTATCTGGGCTCCGACGCCTACGGCGATCCCATCCCCGTGAATGGTGCGTCCGCTACGGATGATCTCTCCGACGTGATGAAGGACGACGGCGTTTACACGTTCGCCGTGCGTTCCGTCGGCGCGAACACCGTCGGCGTGTGGTCTGAGCGCAGCGCCGAAACGGTGCGCGACACCGCCGCCCCCATCCTCACGGTGCCGGCCGACGGCGTCAAGCGCACGGCGCAGGACACCGCCACCGTCGCCTTCGTCTCCAACGAGGACGGCAAGCTTTACTATGTTCTCAACGACGATGCCGCCGATGTATTCACCTCCGGCAGCACCATGGCGCTCACGAAGGGCGAGGACAACACGCTCACGCTCACCGGCCTTGCCGACAGCGCCGCCGTCGTCGTCCGCTACGCCGCCGAGGACGGTCTCGGAAACCGCGGCGAAGTGCAGACCGTGACCGTGCCGCTCTATCTCGCGGCCCCCGCCACGCTCACCTGGGTGAACGGCACCTCCACCGCGATGTGGTCGGAGGTCCCCGGCGCTGCGTCCTACTGCGTGCAGCTTTATAAGGACGGCGCGGAGGTCACGCCTGCCGTCACCGCGGATACGACCAGCTACACCTTCACGCTGGAAGAGTCCGGCTCCTACACCTTCAAGGTGCAGGCCGTCAACGGCGATATTCTGAGCGCGTGGTCGGAAGCGAGCGGCGCTCTCGCCATCGATAAGACCGCGCCCGCCATCTCCGGCGAGAGCGCGAGCCGCACGGACGCTTCCAACGGCTCCGTGACCTTCACCTCCGACGAGGCCGGCAAGGCCTACTACATCGTCGGCGGCGAGAAGCCTACGCAGGATGCTCTTCTTGCCTCGGCAAATGTGAAGGACATCGCCTCCGGCGAAACGAAGATCGATCTCTCCGGTCTCGGCGCGGAAGCAACGAACGTGTATCTTATGGTCGTGGACGCCGCCGGGAACAGGAGCGACGTTAAGACCGTGAAAGTTCCCGTGTATCTCGCAAAGCCCACCACGATCACCTGGGTCAACAACACCGCGACCGCCATGTGGAACGCCGTGTCCGGCGCGGAAGCCTATAACATCCAGCTTCTCCGCGACGGCAGCGATTACGGCAACGTGATCGTCGTCAACGGCGGCTCCACCACGACCTCGGACCTTGCGTCCCACATGAACGACGACGGCGTTTACACCTTCCGCGTGCAGGCGGCCGCCGCCGGAACGCAGAGCGAGTGGTCGGACGCTTCCGCCACGAGCTATAAGCGCGACACCCAGAAGCCCACCATCAAGGGCGAGCCCTCCAAGCGCATCGACGCGAAGACCGCGGAGTTCTACTTCACCTCCTCCGAAGATGGAACGTATTACTACATGGTTGGTAGCGTGAACGGCGGTGTTCCGACCGCGGAGCAGATCGCCGACGACAAGAACCCGCACGGCGGCTGCACCAACGTCCGCACCACCATCAATCTCAAAGATATCGCCGATACGAACGCCCGCAAGGTCTATGTCGTTGTGCGCGATAAGAGCGGCAATCTGAGCGACGTGTTCACGATCACCGTTCCCGCCTACAGCGCGCAGCCGACGCCCACCCCGACGCCGGCCCCGACCGCAGCGCCGACGAGCGCTCCCACGACCTACACCGTGACGCTCCAGGGCGGCACCGGCTATAGCATTGCCGCGACCGGCGGCTCCAAGAGCCCCGTAAACGCCGGCGGCAGCTTCTCCTTCACCGTAACGCCCGGCAACGGCTACACCCGCGGCAACGGCTTTTCCGTAAAGGCCAACGGCACGACGCTCACGAGCAACAACGGCGTTTACACCATCAGCAACATCAACGCCAACCAGACCGTCAGCGTGTCCGGCATTGTGAAGAGACAGAACACCGGCGGCGGCACGCTGCCCGCCGCGCCCGCCATCACCACCACGACGCTCGCCGCGGCCACGATGGGCAAGGAATACCGCCAGCAGATCACCGCCACCGGCGGCACGCCGATTACCTGGTCCTACAGCGGCACGCTGCCCGACGGCATGACGCTCGCGGCCAACACCGGTATTCTCTCCGGCACGCCCACGCAGGAAGGCTCTTTCCGCTTCGCCGTGAAGGCGACGAACTCCACCGGCTTCTCCACGCGGCAGATGACGCTCGTCGTCGCCGGCAGTGAGTACACCGTCACCAAGGGCGCGAACAGCGAATGGACGCAGGGCGGAGACAAAGGCATCGAATTCTCCGGCAGCGGCAAGGGCACATTCACCGTGAAGGTGGACGGCGCCGCGGTTGCCGCCGGGAAATACACCGCTTCCGCAGACGGCTCCACCGTTACGCTCAAGCCGGAATATCTTGACACGCTCGCCGCTGGCTCCCACACCGTGACGCTCGTCTACGGCGACGGCAGCGCGAAGGCCAAGTTCACCATCAAGGCGAAGGATAAGACCGTTGCCCCGACCGTTTCCTCCCAGCCCGCGAGCGCGTCCGTCAACGCGGACAGCTCCGCCACGTTCACCGTGACGGCGAGCGGCACCACGCCGCTGCTCTGCCAGTGGCAGGTGGACAAAAATGACGGCAGCGGCTGGACGGATATCTCTGGCGCGGTGAACGCGAGCTACACCGTCGAAAAGGTCACCGCCGAGCAGAACGGCTGGAAGTACCGCTGCGTGATCAAAAACGCTGCCGGTTCCGTTGAGAGCAACGCCGCGACGCTCACCGTGAAGGAAGCCATCGGCGACGTGAAGAAAAACGACGACACCAAGGACACCACGTCGTCCGGCGGTCTCGGCCGCATCCTTCTCATCACGGGCATCATCGTGGCCGTCCTGGCACTCGGCGCGGGTCTGTACTTCTACTTCCGCCGCCGCAGCGCCTCCCGCTACACGGAGGACGATACCGCCTGGAGAAAGTGATCCGGAAATAAACCAATACGCAAGGGCCGCCCCTTATCGGGGCGGTCCTTGAGCTTGTCAAAAAAGGATTTTTGACAAGCTCTCAAACGAGACCCACTGCGTTGGGCTCTCGTTTGAAAAGGCTGCGGCTCGCCGCAGCGCACTCGCTGCGCTCGCACGTTTGCGAGCCGAGAAGTATTTTCTCCGACGTACACGCCGCCGGAGAAAATTAATGAAACTCTATTTGCGCCTGCGGGCGCAAACTCTGCGAGGCTTTTTCGACAGGCTGAAGGCCGCCCCTTATCGGGGCGGCCCTGATTTTTTCCGCCTCTCGCATAGACTTTTTTCTGTCGGCCTTTTACCGGGCTGTGAAACCGTAAATCTGTGCAGTATGCGGCGGGATCGGGTGCGGAAGGGTGCTTCGCTTGGTATTATGAATAATATTTATTTTACCGCTTGACATTTTCGGATTTATGAATTAATATTCAGCCATAAATTAAATATATCGCCTTCCGCATCACCGGGTGCGGGTCAAAAAGACGTCCGGGCAATTCCGCAGGTACGGCGCACATGCGCTACAAGGAATGCCCCGGACGCCTTTTGCTTTATCCGGGCTGCAGCGGGCGGAAAGGAGAATTTTTATGTACATCAAGCCGTTTGCCGTAGAGGAATGGATGAACGAATGGGAGGTCGGCGCGCGATACAACATCGCGGAGACTTGCGTCGATTCCGTGTCGCTCAACGAGCTGTTCGCGCTGACCGGCGAGGACAAGGCCGCCTTTCTGGAGAATCTCGCCGCGCGCCGGCTGACCTACGGCGACATTGAAGGCGCGCCCGCGTTCCGGCAGGGCATCTGCTCGCTTTATAAAACGGTCAAGCCCGAAAACATCGTCACAACGCACGGCGCGGCGGGCGCGAACCACCATGTGTTCTGCTCGCTCGTATCGCCGGGTGACCTCGTCATCAGCGTTCTGCCGACGTACCAGCAGCTCTACTCCATCCCCGAATCGCTCGGCGCAAAGGTAAAGATTCTCCCCCTGAGCCGCGAAAACGGGTATCTCCCCGATCTTGACGCGCTGCGCGCGCTCGCCGTGCCGGGGACAAAAATGATCTGCATCAACAACCCCAACAATCCGACCGGCGCGCTCATGAGCCGCGATATGCTCGAAGAGATCGTGCAGATCGCGCGCGAGGCGGGCGCGTACATTCTCTGCGACGAGGTATACCGCCATCTCTCCCAGACCGACGAGTGGAGCGAGTCCATTGCGGATCTTTACGAAAAGGGCATCTCCGTGAGCAGCATGTCAAAGGTCTTCTCTCTTGCCGGGCTGCGGCTCGGCTGGATCGCCACGCGCGACAAGGACGCGCTCCGCGCGCTCGTCTCTCACCGTGATTACGATCTCATCAGCGGCGGCATGATCGACGAGGCCATTGCCGCGCTCGCGCTCAAGCACAGCGATAAAATGCTCGCGCGCAGCCGCGCCATCGTGCGGGAAAACCTCGCCATTCTGGACAATTGGGTCGCCGGAGAAAAGCACGCGAGCTACGTCAAGCCCCTCGGCGGCACGACGGCGCTCGTCTACTACGATTTCGACATTCCCTCCTATGAGCTGTGCGAGGAGATGTACCATAAGACCGGTGCGTTCGTCACGCCGGGCGACTGCTTTGAACAGCCGAAGAGCATGCGCATCGGCTACGCCTACGGCAAGGACGCGCTCGTGAAAGGGCTGAAGGCCGTGAGCGAATACTTTGCGTGGAAGGAAAAGGAGCTGGAAAAATGAGCACCATCCGCGTCATCGGACGGGAGGATATCCAGAAGGTATTCACCGTGACCGCGGCGCTCCGCGCCGTAGAGAGCGCCTACGCCGGGAAATCCGCCGGAACGGGCCGCGTGTGGCCGATGGTATTCCATGAGTTCGACCCCGGCCACGCCGATCTCGACATCAAATCCGGCGATCTCGAAAGCGCGGACGTATACGGTCTGAAGGTCGTTTCATGGTATGACTCGAACGCGGAAAAGGCGCTCCCGGCGCTTTTCGGCACGTCGCTCCTCTTTGATCTTGCCACCGGCGAGCCGAAGGCGCTTTTGAACGCCGGGCCGATCACAGCGCTGCGCACCGGCGCCGCGGCCGCCATCGGCGCAAAATACCTTGCGCGCAAGGACGCGAAAACGCTCACGATCGTCGGCTGCGGCGAGCTCTGCCCGTATCTTGCCGCGGCCGCGCTCGCGGCGATCCCGTCCCTCAAGACCGTGTATCTCACAAACCCGCACCGCCCCGAAAAGGCCGCCGAGCGGCTCGCCGCTGTGACAGCGGCAACGGACGCGCTGCTCAAGGCGTGCGGTCATGCCCGTACCGCCCCGATCAACGCCGCGGCAGATGCAGCATCCGCCGTCGGAGAAAGCGACATCGTTTTCACCGCCACCTGCGCCAAGGCGCCGGTCGTAAAGAGCTCCTGGGTCAAGCCCGGTACGCATGTAAGCTGTATCGGCGCCGACCTGCCCGGCAAGCAGGAGGTCGAATCGGCGGTGCTCGCCCGCGCCGCCGTCTACGGCGACGATACGGCGCAGTGCTTCGCCGTCGGCGAATGCGAGCTGCCGCACAAAGAGGGCGTCCTCCCCGCTCTCGCCGGGGAGCTTGGCGAGGTCATTCTCGGCGAAAAGGCCGGACGGACGAGCGATGCGGAGACCACCGTTTTCGACTCCACCGGCATCGCACTGCAGGACATCGCCTCTGCCGCAGTCATTCTCAATGCCTGCGAAAAGCAGGGCCTCGGCACGGTCTGCGAAATATAAACCAGAAAACCCTCGCCCCGGACGATGCGTCCGGGGCGAGGGTTTTCTGCAATTGCAATTATTCGACGCGGCCTTCCATACCCGAGACCTGAGGAAAAATGTCAAAATGAATAGGAAAACGGCAGGTAACGCTTGCGGAACCATGCCAGATGTTATATAATTTGACATAGTTCCGCAAGGCACGTAAAAAGGAGGATGAGAAATTGATGAAAAAAGCACTTCACAAGCTGACTCTCGCAGTACTTATCGCCGCGTTTATTCTGACTTTGGCCGGGTGCGGTTCCGATGATACCCTGAAAAAGAACATCACAGGAAGCTGGGCCTGCCGCGGGATCGACGTGACCGATATGATTCTGGAGGGAATGCTCGAGGGCGTCAGCGGCGATGCCGAAGCAGAGGAGTTCATCAGCAATATGAATGTCGGCGTGCTGACGGTGGACTATCTTCTCGATATCCGCGAGGACGGTACATTCGTTCTTTCGATCGATCCGAGTTCCGCCGGCAAGCTGGCCGATCAGCTTTCCGCCGCAATGGCTGACGTAATGTATGCCTATTTAGAAACCGAGCTGGAAAAGCTCGCAAACGAGAACGGCATGACGCTGGATGAGGCGATAAGTGTACTCGGCTGCAGCAACATAGATGAAGCGATTGAAAGCTCGCTGGGCGGACAGTCCCTGGCGGAGTATTGTGACGGGGTCTTCGCCGAATCGGACATACAGGACATTTTAGCAGAGGGCACGGAAAGCGGTACTTACAGCGTGAAAAGCGGCAAGATCCTTCTCTCCACCGATGATTCGGCCATCAGCCTCATCGAGTATGATGAAAAATCCGACACCGTCTCTCTGACCGAGTCCGGCTTTGACGAGCCGTTCCTTTTCATCCGTCAGTAAGTAAACAAAACCTTTATAGGAACACTGCCCCGAACGGATGTTCCGTTCGGGGCAGCGTTCCTATGCAAAGAGGGAGTTATTCGACGCGGCCTTCGAGGACCTTGAGATCGTAGGGCTCGAATTTCACGTGGCGGTAGGCTTCCACATCCAGCGGCACGCCGGTCCAGTCGGAGTGCGGCTCGCCGGTCTGCTTGACGAGAACGTCATAGAGAATGTCATACGTCGTGCCGTCGATCGTCTCGGTCATCGTGCTGTAGGGCAGCGTGCGGTGATAGGCGATGTGCTGGCCGTGGTTGTTGAAGTGGTAGCCGCAGCGGATGCGGCAGCCGTCCAGACCCAGATACTCAAAGTTCTTCATAAGATCGGCGAGGATCTGGTCGCCCTCTCGCTCGTAGAGGTTTTCGGGCGTGGTGATGGTGTAGTCCGCGCGGAACTGGATGGGCAGGCCGTACTTTGCGAAGCGGTTGGCAAAGGCGATCATGCCGTCGTGCGGATAGTTCTTGAAGAGCACGCAGTTGATGCGCACCGGCACCTTGAGCGAGCCGAGAAGCTCGTCGTTGCACTCCTCCACA
>ERZ1673738.5264-NODE-5264-length-11951-cov-28.345578_pt1 | contig 11951 bp, 9 predicted proteins | sample MGYA00580198_ERZ1673738 | MGnify/ENA primary metagenome ERZ1673738 (study PRJEB41218, sample SAMN15661784) | gut metagenome | host: Homo sapiens | place: Canada: London | collected 2015-08-20/2019-03-30 | study: EMG produced TPA metagenomics assembly of... | reverse complement strand
ACCTCGCTCGCCGTATCGGCACTTAGAATTATGCGGTATTGCCCTAGGGTGTATCCTCTAATAAGATAAACGAAGAAGTCATCCAAATTGTTACATAAAAGGCATTTTTCCTATCCATATTTTCACAGGGAAATATCTTTGCCTTAAGTTGGCGGGCGCACAATGTGCGCCCCTGCGGTCACTATAGGGAAATGCCATTTTCCCCGCACAACGCGCCCTGCTGCATATGCTGGCCTTGCGGCGTGTTTTATTATATTTTGATTATACCATGCCTCGCGGCAGAATGGAATGGAATTTACAGGAATCAAGTGGTAAAATCCCGCATTACTCTGCAAAAAGCCCTCGGCACAGTGGTTTGGCACCGTGCCGGGGGCTTTGCATTGGTTCAGGCTTTGCTGCCGGACCGATTATTCATCATCAACGGTATTGTCATTGCCAACCGGGTCTTCGGCGGCAACATCGGCGGTTTCGGGGGTGGCTTCCTCCTCGGCTTCCAGCGCTGCCTTGTCATAGGCAAAGGCGTTCAGGGCGTCAGTGCTCACTTCATACACAACGCCTGCTGCGCCGGAGCTGCGCAGGTAGCACAGGGTATCGTCCTCGGCGTCGTTGCCGCCAAAGCTGCACTGGATGCTGGTGCCATCCGATGCAATCAGGGTAACGATGGCATTGGGGGTATCCAGACCATACACGGCATCGGCCTGCGGTTCGGTCACACTCCACTTGGTTTTCAGATCGCAGATGGTGCTCGCCATCTTTTTGACGATATCCTGATTCAGGTTATACTCCGCATCATCCGTCAGCGTCCAGGTGCTGTCATTCTGGGCAAAGCTCAGGGTTCCGCCGTTGGCAGTCTGCACCACCATCTTGGTCACATCGTCCACATCTATGTCCGTAATGCTCTGGGCGGCATACAGCTGCTTTGCGGTTTTGCAGATGCCGCTCAGGGCCGAACTGTCCAGCGTATACACCGGGCCGTCTGCGCTCAGGCGGGCATACCAGTTGTTTGTGATGGAGTTCTTGCTGCCAACGGTCAGCGTCCATTCGGTATCTGCCGTTTTCAGGCTCAGCTCATAAGTCGGGGTATCAAAGCCCATGCTGGCAACGTCGGCGTCATCGCTCAGTTCGCGCAGCGCGGTCAGCGCGGTCATGCTGTCGGCAACGCCTTGGGCCTTACTCTGGTCAAGGGGCAGCGCGGGGTCAGAATCCAGTGTCCAGGTATCATCCGTTTTGGTCAGGGCGGATTCCAACGTTGCGCCATCGCTGGCGTCTTTGTAGGCAATCGCGGTCACACTGTCAGCATCCAGGCTGCACAGTGCAATGCTGGTATCCTCTTCCTCGGTGTCTGCATGGTTCAGCACGCCAAGGGCAACGCCCAGCACAACCACCACGGGAACCAGCACAAAAAGGGGCAACATTTTCTTTGTGTTCATTGGCTGTTATCTCCTAAGGTTTCTGCGGCACTGGAAATATCAACGGCGGCGGCGCACCAAAGTGATGGCAATACCGGCCACGATAAAGGCCAGCGGCACCACAATGGTAAACAGCAGGCCAAGCAGCTTAATCGATCTGCCCGGCACCATCAGGGTTTCGGCACTCATGCTCTTGCTGTCGATCACCACACCCTCGCCGGTCATCCAGTTCACGGCGCTGGTCAACAGCTGGGCATTGCCGCCGGAAACCGCGCTGTTCATCTTGCTGTTCAGCATGTTGGGGCAGTTCACCCACACCACTTTGGCGCCGGTAGCGCTGTTGCTTGCGGCAACGGCAATGTTAAAGGGGCCGTTGGGATCATTTGCCCCCTGCTCGGCGGTGGTAGCCTCGGCGTAATCCTGCATGGAGTATGCCGTGCTGCTGGTGCTCAGCAGGGTGGTCAGGGTCAGGTCATCGGTGCTGTCGCCTTTCACAATGCCCTGTGCCACGGGGGTAAAAACATGCATGCCGTCAGTTATGCCCGCGGTGATATCGTTGGAGCTCAGGCTCGGCAGCAGGTAGGTCTGCGGGTAGCGGTAAGCGTAATAGCTGCTGTCATTTTCAATCACAAGGCCTTCCTGGCGGGTCATGCCGTACTCTGCCAGCAGGGCATCCAGGTTGGGGGTGCTCACCGTCAGATCGGTGGTCACAAACAGGTGGCCGCCGTTTTCCAGATAGGTCTTGATGGCAGCGGCATCCAGGGTGGAAAGGTCCGCCTGCGGGTCGTTGATCAGCAGGGCTGCGGCATCTTCGGGCACTGTATCGGTGGTCAGCAGGTTCAGGTCCTGCATGGTAACGCCGGAATTATCCAGCGTTTCGGTAAAATCGCTTTCCAGGCTGGATTCGCCGTGGCCGGTCAGCTGGTACAGCACATAGCTGTTCTCCCGCGTGACCTTGGCAATGCCGGAGGACAGCGCTTTCTCAGCGGAGAAGCTCATTGTGTAACTGCCGGTGGTATAATAGCTGGAATAATCCGCCGTATACATATCATTGTAGTCCACCACGGTGTGGTTATCCCCGCATACAAGGATCACGCTGGAGGAGCTTGCGTTCTGCGCGTCATACTGCTGTGCAAAGGTGGGGTACAGCGCGGGGTCGCGCTGCTGCCAGGTAAAATGGCTGCTTTCGCCCGCATAGCGGTCCAGAATTCGCGTAATGTTGGAATCCTCGTTGCCGGTTTCCGCCAGGTAATAGGCGGTCACATCGGTGTTCAGTTCCTGCAGCATGGTTTTGGTGGTATCGCTCAGGGTGAACATTTTGCCGGTGGAAATATCAAACTGGGTAAACTTGGTGGGCACCGCACCCACCACAAGGTTGAGCAGAATTACCAGCACCAGCACCACAACGGCCAGCACGCTGGCGTAAGCACCGCTGCGCAGGCTGCGGCGGCGCGCTGCCTGCTGTGCCTGGTTAGGGGCAGGGGCATTGGCCGCGTTCTTTTTCTTAAAGTTCATCGTCGGACCCCCCTCTTTAATTCCAGCGGCGGCGTTCCAGTGCCTGACCCGTCAGGAAGAGGAACAGTCCCGCCACCGATAGATAATACACAATGCCGGTCACGCTGAACATGCCGCCCACAAAATCCGTAAACGGCTGGAACAGTGCCAGCGCGCCAAGCACGCTGTTAAAGCCGGTCAGCAGCCAGGCCGGGCGCAGCTTAAACAGCAGCACCAGCACCACGGCACCGCCGCAGAACACCGCGCTGCCCACCGTGACATTTTTGCAGGCCAGACCGACCAGCAGAGCCACAACCGCCAGCACCACGCAGAACACGATGAATGCCAGCGTGTTGCCGCTGGTGAACAGGCTTTTGATGCCGTTCATCAGGTAGCAGATCAGCAGCGCACCAAAAGTAGCCAGGTACGCAATGATCTGGTTTTCCGTCAGGGCGGAGACAAAGGTGCCGATGGCAATGCAGGCAGCGCCCATCAAAAAGTACGCCAGCCAGGTGGCGTAAGCGCTGGTAAGGGAGATGGTGCCAAAGGCCGTGAGCACCAGCGGCATGATGGCCGCTGCCGCCATGGGCACGGTAAACACCGCCAGCTGGGCAAAGTACTTACCCATCACGATAGAAGGGATACCCACCGGGCTGGTGAGCAGCAGCTGGTCGGTTTTATTGCGGCGTTCATCCGCAAAGCTGCGCATGGTCAGCGCCGGCAGCAAAAACAGCATGACCAGCGTGGTAGAATACAAAACGGTTGAAAAATCCGACGTGCCATACACCAGGCAGTTGGCGGAGTAATATAACCCGATAAACGCCAGCATAACACCAATGACAACATAGCCGACCAGGCTGGTGAAATAGCTGCGCAGTTCCCGCTTAAAAATGGCAAACATGGCTCACTCTTCCTCCTTTTGGTCGTTTTCGGCTTCCGGTTGTTCCGGAGTATCATCCGCCGGGGCCTGCGGTTCGGCAGGCTCAGCAGACTGTTCCGGCTGTGCGGCAGCCGCTTCCGGAGCCGATTCTTCGGTTTCTTCCGGCTGGGCTTCCTCCGGTGCAGTCTCGGTGATCTGTAGGAAGATATCCTCCAAACTCATCGTATCGCTTGTCAGGGACACAACCGGGCAGCCAGCTTCGGCCAGCGCCTTGGACAGGGCCGCGCGCAGGTCTGCACCGGCGGTGCTGGTGGCGGTAAAGCTGACTTCATCGCCCTTTTCTGCGGTCACGCGCAGGTCGGTCAGGCCCTCCACCTTGGCGGCAGCGGCCAGAATCTGTTCTTTGGTGCCAAGTGCCGTGGCGGCAATCATGCCGCGGGCAGCCAGCTGGGCGGCCAGCTCTTCCGGCGTGCCCTGGGCGGCCACTTTACCGTGCGCAATAATCAGCACGCGGTCACAGATCGTCTGCACTTCGCTCAGGATATGGCTGGAAAGGATGACGGTGTGGGTCTCTCCCAAGTCATGGATGAGGTTGCGGATCTCGATCATCTGGGCGGGGTCTAGGCCAACGGTGGGTTCGTCCAGAATGATCACCTTGGGGCTGCCCAGCAGCGCAGCGGCAATGCCAACGCGCTGGCGGTAGCCTTTGGAAAGGTTGCGGATCAGCCGCTTTTCCATCTCCTGCAGCCCAGCGCGCTGCACGGCCTGCGCTACATCCTGCACGCGGTCCGCTTTTTTCTTTTTGCCTTTCAGCTCGCTGACAAACAGCAGGTATTCCTGCACGGTCATATCGGTATACAGCGGCGGAATTTCCGGCAGGTAGCCGATGCAGGCTTTGGCCTCCTTGGGCTCTTCCTGAACATCATGGCCGTCAATGGCAACGGTGCCGCCCGTGGGCGCAAGATACCCGGTGATCATGTTCATTGTGGTGGATTTGCCGGCGCCGTTGGGCCCCAGCAGGCCGTAAATACAGCCGTCCTGCACAGTGAAGCTGATATCATCGACCGCGGTGTGTTTTCCGTAACGCTTGGTCAAATGCTTGACTTCGATCAATGGATGCACTCCCCTTTTCTTGGGGGCCGCCCGCCGCAGGGCAGGCGTACCCCTGAACTATCCAGAAGTATACTGCCTATTTGTGAAAATTGTGCGTCGTTTTTTTGCCAGGATGTGAAAATTGTGTGCACATGCAAAAGCACCCCTGCGCGGCTGCAGGGGTGCCAAATTAGCTTATTCTTTTGCTGCTTCGTTTCTTTTGCGGGGGGCAGCTTTAGGCAACACCGCACAATTCCCGCCTGACGGCTTAAGCACCGCTCCGGCAGCTGCGGCACGGCATCTGCGTTGCCAAAATGCTCGATAATACACAAAGTATTATCTGCGCTTTTGGCTTGGCATCTGCCGCACCTCGCTCGCCGTATCGGCACTTAGAATTATGCGGTATTGCCTTACTTTCTCCGCTTTGCTTCCACAATGACGTCCGCAATGTGCATGGCAACATCATCCTTGCTTTGCAGCGGCAGCGCGGTGGAAACGCTTTCGGTAATCAGGGTTACAACGTTGGTATCCACGCCAAAACCGGCGCCGGGCACCTTGACATTGTTGGCCACAATCATATCCATGTTTTTCTTGTGCAGCTTGGCAGTAGAATTTTCGATCAGATCTTTCGTTTCCATCGAAAAGCCGCAGACAAACAACTGCTCCGGCTTGTGCTCGCCGACCCAGCCCAGAATGTCATCCGTGCGTTCCAGCTCAATTGAAAGTTCACCATCGTGCTTTTTGATCTTATCCTGCGCCACCTGGGCCGGGCGGTAGTCCGCCACAGCGGCGGCCATCACCAGGGCATCCGCATCCATGGCGTTGGCCTTGACAGCTTCAAACAGTTCTGCCGCAGTGGCAAAAGGCACCATTTTGACAAACGGAACCGGAGGCAAGTCGGAAGATGTCAGCAGCGTCACATCCGCGCCGCGCAGCATACAGGCGCGGGCCACGGCATAGCCCATTTTGCCGGTGGAATGGTTTGTCAGGTAGCGCACCGGGTCCATCGGTTCGCGGGTGCCGCCAGCGGAAACCACCACTTTCATGCCCTGCATGTCTTTTTCGTGTTCCAGCTCCCGTGCCACATAGTCCACCAGAACGCCCTCATCGGGCAGGCGGCCGGAGCCCGTATCGCCGCAGGCCAACAGGCCGGAACCGGAGGGAATGACGGTGAAACCGTAATGTTCCAGCGTTTTCAGGTTATCCTGGGTGATAGGGTTTTCCAGCATATGGGTGTTCATGGCGGGGGCCACCAGCTTGGGGCAGCGGGCCGCCAGGGTAACGGTGGTCAGCATGTCATCCGCCAGGCCGTGGGCCAGCTTGGCGATCACATTTGCGGTTGCCGGGGCGATCAGCATCAAATCCGCCGCGTTGGCCAGCGAAACATGGGCCACATCATACTGGAAGTTGCGGTCAAAGGTATCCACAATGCAGCGGTTGTTGGTCAGGGTTTCAAACACCAGCGGGGTGATAAACTCCGTGGCGTTTTTGGTCATCAGCACATGCACATTGGCGCCGGCTTTGGCCAAGGCATGGGCCACATTGGGCATTTTATAAGCAGCAATCCCGCCGGTAATGCCCAGCACAATGGTTTTGCCTTTCAGGTTCATGATAACACATCCTTATATTTGGCCGGGCTTCTGGCTGCCCGTATTGTTCTGCTTTTAAGTATATCCTGCCGGGGGGCAAAAGTAAAGGCAATACCGCATAATTCTAAGTGCCGATACGGCGAGCGAGGTGCGGCAGATGCCAAGCCAAAAGCGCAGATAATACTTTGTGTATTATCGAGCATTTTGGCAACGCAGATGCCGTGCCGCAGCCGCCGGAGCGGTGCTTAAGCCGCAAGGCGGGAATTGTGCGGTGTTGCCTAAAGGGAATTCAACAGTTGGCAAACGGGCTGCGAACTGCTATAATAAACTGTAATTTTACATTCTGCGCATTTTATACTTTTATAACAGGGCAATTCTGCATCATTCTAAGGCAATACCGCACAATTCTAAGCACCGCTCCGGCGGGAATTGTGCGGTGTTGCCCTAAGCCTATCGAACGGGAAACATTGCCGGGTTGCCAAGGATACGAGGTTTTACCCTATGATTCTTGCAGTTGATATCGGTAACAGCAACATCTGCATTGGCGGGCTGGATGGCATGAAGGTGCTGTTCACCGCGCGCATGGTCACCCGCCCGCGCTGCACCGGGGATGAATACACCGCCGAGCTGAAATTTCTGCTGGGCCGCCTTGGCGTTACCCCTGAAGCCTGTGAGGGCGTTATCGTGTGCAGCGTGGTGCCCGACCTGACCAAAGTTCTGGCCGATGCCTGCACCCGGCTGACCGGGCGCAAAGCCATGCTGGTCAGCCCTGCACTGAACACCGGGCTGACCTTTGCGGTGGACGCTCCGGACCGCGTGGGGCGGGACCGCATTGCCGATGCCACCGCCGCAGCCGCCCACTATCCCCTGCCCTGCATGACGGTGGACCTTGGCACGGCCACCACCTATAATGTCATTTCTTCCAAGCGGGCGTTCCTGGGTGGTTTTATCCTGCCCGGCGTGCAGACCAGCCTGCGGGCCATCAGCAGCGGCACAGCGCAGCTGCCGCCTATCTCGCCCGAAACGCCGGATCACCTGATTGGCCGCAACACGGTGGAATGCCTGAACAACGGCGTGATGTTTGGCACCGCAGCCATGCTGGACGGCCTGGCTGCCCGCGTGGAAGCCGAACTTGGCGAGCCGCTGACCGTGGTTGCCACCGGCGGCCTGGCCCCCTGCATCATGCCCTGCTGCACCCGCAAGGTGATTTATGATTCTGACCTGTTGTTCAAGGGGCTGGCGATCCTGTACAGCAAAAACGCCGAATAAGCAAGTTTGCACGTTTTGTATTCTGCCTGCTATCAGAAAAGGGACCGGCATTTTCTGCCGATCCCTTTGTTTTATGTATTTTCCGAATGTTTTACATATCCGGCGTAACCATCACAGCGCCGTAATTGCGCACGCTCAGCACATGGCAGCTGCCCGCGCCAAACACAGCGTCAATGGCGTTCTTGTAGGTTTCCAGCAGTGCCAGCGGAACAAATGCCTGGATGGTACCGGCAAAGCCGCCGCCCTGCAAACGCCATGCGCCGCGGCCGTTCAGCACCTTCTGGCTGATGGCCAATGCCAAAGGCACGCCCTGCTCCTGCGGGTTCTTGATGCTGTAGGCGTTCTGGTTGAACTCAAAGCTGGAATGGCCGCCCTCAATGATCAGCTGCAGGAAGCGGTCAAAATCATCTGCCTTGATGGCTTCATAGATTTCCCCGGCGCGGCGGCTGTCATTATAAAAATGGATGGCACGCACCACGGCGCGGTCGCCGGTCACTTTGCGCACTTCGGGGATGGCTTTCAGGAAGGTTTCCTCGTCCACATCGCGCAGAACCTTTTTGCCAAAGAATTCGGCAACGCTCTCCATCTCGCGGCGCACAGCGGCATAATCATCGGTCAGGTCAGCGTGGCTGCCCTTGGTATCGCTGATGCAGAGTGCAAAGCCCTTGGCTGCCAGATCAAACGGAACTTCGCGCACGATCGGATGGCCCACTTCCTTAAAGTCGATGGTGATGACCTTTCCCACGGCGCAGGCGGTCTGGTCCATCAGGCCGCAGGGCTTACCAAAGAAAACATTCTCAGCATACTGGCTGATCATGGCGTTTTTGACCTGGTCGAAACGCTTCATGTCATTATCGTTGTACTCGCCGCGGAAGATAGCACCCATGCACACCTCAAAGGCAGCCGAGCTGGACAAACCGGAACCGCCCAGAACGTCAGAGGTGGTGTAGCAGTCAAAGCCGCCCACCTTGCCGCCGTCTTTCACAATGCCGGCAGCCACGCCGCGGATCAGGCTGGCGCTGTGCTCTGCTTCAACGGGCTGCGGGGTCAGGTCGCGCAGATTCACATCGTCGATCTTACCAAAGCCGTGGGAAATCACGCGTACAACGTTCTCGTCATTCTTGGCAACCACAGCAATGATATCCAGGTTTACGGCAGCTGCAATCACCACGCCGTTGTTATGGTCGGTATGGTTGCCGCCGATCTCGGTGCGGCCGGGTGCCGAGTACAAACACACTGTGCGGCCCGTGCCAAAGTTTTCTTCAAAATGGTCGATCATATCCACATAACGGACACGCTGGGCTGCCACAGTAGCAGTGTCTGCCCCATACAGCTTGGCAAAAGCCTGGTCGTAACCGCCGTTCAAGATATTTTGTTTCAGTTCCGCACTCGTTGCCATCGTTCATACACCTTTCTTCGTTTGGCTGTCCCTTGTAAAATATGCACAAAAACCGCGCGTTCTTTTTAGCTATGCAGCGCATTTTAGGCCAGTATCACGGCTTCTTGTACTCAGTATAACAAATTTTAGCAGGATGTAAACATCTTTTTTCAACGCGATTATGGACTTTTGATGAATCTTCTGATATAATGGTAAAAAATATGCTCCATCCTGTTCCGGCCTGCTGCGGTGGGCCCTGTTTTGGGAGCAGAATGGCGAACCACAACCAGATTTTGCAAGAGTGAGGGATTTGGTATGCCGACCATCGCAAAGCAATCTTATAAGCAGAACTATACCGATAATGTAGAGCTTTCCATTTTTAATTGTGGCCACGAATACTGCCAGCCGGGCCACACCTGGGGCCCCGGTGTGCGTGACCATTACCTGATCCATCTTGTTGTTGCGGGCAAAGGTGTGTATCAGGTCAACGGCGCTGCGTATAATTTGCAGGAGGGTGATCTCTTCCTCGCCAAACCCAACCAGCTCATCACCTATGCGGCAGATGAAACCGACCCGTGGGAATATTACTGGGTCGGCTTTAACGGTGCCTGCGCCAACAAGCTGGTGCAGCAGACCCCGTTCAGCGATGTGCAGCCCGTGCACCACTGCAAAGACCCCCAAAGCACCCGTGAAACCATTTATAATATCTACCTGGCCCGCGGCCCGGAACCGCAGTGCGAAGCCCTGATGACCGGCTACCTGTACCTGTTCATGGCCCAGCTGATGAAGGAAGCGCGCGAAGCCATGCCCAACACGCCGTCTTCCAGCAGCCAGTATGTGCTGGCCGCTATCAAGTATATTCAGTTCAACTATTCCCATGATATTTCGGTAGATGACATCGCCAAGGCGGTTGGGGTCAGCCGCAGCCATCTGTACCGCGTGTTCATGTCCAATGTAGGCCAAAGCCCGATTGACTATTTAACGGGCTACCGCATCAGCGAAGCGTGTTCCCTGCTGAAAAACACCGGGCTTTCCATCGCCGAAATCGCGGTCTCCGTCGGCTTTTTTGACCAGTTCTATTTTTCCCGCGTGTTCAAAAAGGTCAAAGGCGTTCCCCCCAGCAAGTACCTTGCCGCGCTGGAAAAAGACCCGCAGCTGGGGCTGGTATAAGCCATTTTCACACAATGTCCCACCATACGGCAGCACCTTGCTTTTTGGTGCTGCCGCTCAGTTTTTACCGACAGACTGATATATTTGCCATAACATTAGAGCAAACGGAGCAAACCATGTCTTTGAAGAAAAATCAGATTTTTGAAACCACGATTGAAAACCTTTCCAGCGATGGCAGCGGCGTTGCCCATGTGGAAGGGCAGGCCGTTTTTGTGCCCGGCGCGGCACCGGGGGATGTGATCCGCTGCCGCATTGTAAAGGCATTGAAAAGCTATGCTTTCGGACGCATTGACGCGATTTTAGCCCCCGGCCCCGGCCGCGTTGCGCCGGATTGTGCCGTGTGCACTCCCTGCGGCGGCTGTGGCCTGCGCCATTTGAGCTATGCTACGGAATGCGAGGCGAAAACCGGCTTTGTGCGGGATGCTTTTGCCCGCCTTGGCGGCTTTGATGTAAGCAGCTTTGAGTTTTCGCCCGTTCTCGCCCTGACGGACCACACCGCACACTACCGCAATAAGGTCCAGCTGCCCGTTGGGCTGGATGCCGATGGCCATGTCGTGACCGGTTTTTACGCCGGGCACACCCACCGTATCGTCCCCTGCCCCGATTGCAAATTGCAGCCGGAGTGGATGAACGCCCTGGCCCGCCGGGCTTGTGCGTTACTGGAAGCCTACGGCATTGCCCCCTATGACGAGGAAACCGGCAAGGGCCGCGTGCGCCATTTGTATATGCGCCAGGGCTGGCACAGCGGTCAGCGCCTGCTGTGCTTTGTGGTAAACGGCAACGGCCTGCCCAACGAAGCCGAGATCTGCCGCACCTTGCAGCAGGAGTTCCAGCTGACCACCGTGCTGATCAACCGCAATACCGCCCGCACCAACGTGATTTTAGGGCGGGATACCCGCACCGTGCTTGGCCCCGGCGTGATTGAGGATACTTTGGCCGGAGTGCCCATCCAGATGGGTGTGCACGAGTTTTATCAGGTCAACACCCCCGCTGCCGAGCTGCTGTACGCCAAGGCGAAAGAGTTTGCCCGGCTGCAGCCGGATGACTTTTTGCTGGACCTTTACTGCGGTATGGGCACCATTGGCCTTTCGATGAAGCCGCACTGCCGCCGCCTGGTCGGCGTTGAGGTTGTGCCGCAGGCAGTGGAAGGTGCCAAAACCGTTGCTGCGCATCTTGGCCTGCCCCCGGAGGAAGCCGATTTTTACTGCATGGACGCCGGCGAAGCCGCGACCCGCCTTGCCAGCGAGGGTGCCCACCCCGATGTGATCGTGGTGGACCCGCCGCGCAAAGGCTGCGATAACGCCACCCTGGCTGCCATTGTCCAGATGGCCCCACGCACCCTCGTCATGGTCAGCTGCAACCCCTCCACCGCCGCCCGCGATGCTAAGTTCCTGTGTGAACAGGGGTATACGCTGGAAAAGGTTCAGCCCGTGGATTTGTTTCCAAGGACAAAGCACGTCGAAGCGATAGTTTCGCTACAAAGAGAAATCTAGTGGAAATCATCCGATTTACGTTGTTTTCTCGTCACGTTGTGTTCGATGGCGAGGGCGATAAACTCCGCAATAAACGCATTGAAAATCACATCACCGTTTCGGTGGTAATTGATATGGAGTGTGGAAACACAAAGAATTGAATATCTAACAATCGGCATAGCCGCAGACTTTCACAAA
>ERZ1673738.5263-NODE-5263-length-11955-cov-5.139244_pt1 | contig 11955 bp, 8 predicted proteins | sample MGYA00580198_ERZ1673738 | MGnify/ENA primary metagenome ERZ1673738 (study PRJEB41218, sample SAMN15661784) | gut metagenome | host: Homo sapiens | place: Canada: London | collected 2015-08-20/2019-03-30 | study: EMG produced TPA metagenomics assembly of... | reverse complement strand
GGAACAGGCGGATCTCGGCCTGCAGGTCATGGCAAAAGACCTCGGCGCTTTTCCTCTGACGCTGTACGGCGTATCCGATCCGGAAATTTTTGCTGAACAATTCAATCAGAGCCGGTATCTTTCCGCGGCCATCAGCGCCATTTGCCTCCTGATCTGCTGTCTCTTCATTTTTACACTGACAAGGAGCATCAACAAAAGGCTCGCCTGCCTTGTCCGCCAGGCAGGCGAAATCGCCCGGGGGAACTTTGTTACAACAAAAACCCGGGAGGGAGGCCGGGACGAATTCGATGTGCTGCAGAACAGCATCAATGCCATGAGCGTTCAGCTCCGGCAGCTGATCGAAGACGGTTATCAGGCGGAAATCGCGCGCATCGAGCAGGAAAAAGAGACCAACCGGGCAAAGCTCCTCAGCCTGCAGGCGCAGGTCAACCCGCATTTCATGTTCAACGCGCTGGAAAGCGTGCGCCTGCGCGCACTGGCCAAGGGAGAAAAGGAGACGGCAGGCGTCATCAAGTATATGGCCCGCATGCTCCGCAATCTCATCGAATGGGAGCGCAACATCATCACGCTGCGCGAGGAGCTGCGCTTTCTCGACGAATTCCTCTATATTCAGAACTACCGCTTTGAGGATGAATTTTCCTATGACATCGACGTCAGCGAGGAGGCGTATGACTGCCTTCTGCCGAAAATGATCCTGCAGCCTCTGGTGGAAAACGCCTGCGTGCATGGCGTGGAGGCGGTCTCGGAAAACCGCTGGGTTGGCATCCGGGCCAGGGTAAACGACGGTCTTCTGGAAATCCGCGTGGAGGATAACGGCGGCGGCATGACGCCCGAAAAGCTGCAGGAGCTGCAGTCCATGCTCCGGGGCGACGCAAAGGCGGGACGCAGCGTCGGCGTCTGGAATGTTTACAGAAGGCTCGCGCTGTATTACGGAGACAATTTTCAATTTGATATTGAGAGCACCCCGGGACAAGGCACCACATGCATCGTCAGCCTCCCGGTGAACAAGGAGGAGGTTCTTCCATGTATTCCGTCATGATCGTAGACGACGAGAAGGCCATCCGCACCAATCTGCCGCACGCGATGGACTTCCGCAAATACGGCTTTCAGGTGTCCGCCGTGGCCAAAAACGGAAAGGACGCGCTCGAGCAGCTGGAAAAAACGCCGGCCGATCTCATTTTTCTCGACGTCTGTATGCCGATTCTCGACGGTATCGGCATGCTCCGTGAACTCGCCGGCTGGGAAGAAAACTCGCGTCCCTTTGTCGTCATACTGTCGGGATACAGCGATTTTGAATATGCCCGCGCGGCAATCAACTACGGCGTGAAAGGGTATCTGCTCAAACCCGTCGACGAGGATGAGGCTGAACAGCTCTTGGCAAAGATGAAAGAAGAGCTCGACGTCCGGACGCAGCGCCGCGCAAAAGCCGGCATCGGCGAGCGCGTCAGTCTCCTGCGGGAGCTTCATCACAGCGGCGACGGCAGCCGGGAAGGCTTCTGCGACGACGTCGTCGTACACCTTATGGCCCTTTCGCACGATCCTGAGGGCGGCCTCGCCGCCCTGCGCCGAACCATGGAGGAGCTGATTCCCGGCGGCGCGGAGGCCTTTCTTCACAGCCGCGGCAGCGTCGCCACTTATCTGCTCTCCGTCCCGGCTCTGGAGGAAGCGCAGCACAGCGTCACGCTGTTCGGACGGCATGCCGTCCATCTGGCCGGGCAGCAGGGAGGCGAGTGCGCCCTGCTCATAGACGACGAAATCTTCACCAAGCCGGAAGGCGCCTTCCGCAGGGATTTTGAAGATCACTTTTATCGCATGGCGTCCGAAATTTTCTGGGGCGCAGAAGGGCTTCTTCTGGCCAGCTCTGCGCCGCGGTATCTCACAGAGCGTTCCGAGCGCCGGATCGAGGAGGAGGACGCCCTGCTGCGGAAAATCCAGAACGCCATACGGGAGGCAGACGGCGAGGAACTGCGCGCCGCTTTCGAGGAGCTGACCCTGTCCGTGGAGGAACGGCGGCTGCACCTGGTCCTTCTGCAGGAGGTCTGCTATCGGATCTACTACGCCCTTGCGGTGGTATTTTCCGAGGAAGGCCTCGACGGAGCGCAGCTGCAGCCGCTCGACCTGCGCAGCGCGCCGGCTTTTCCCCGATATGCCAAATGGAAAGAACTTCTCTGGAACCAGCTTTCCGGCGCTCTCGATCTGGTGACGGAGGAAAGAAAGCGGCAGAAACCCGGCCTTGCGGATCAGGCGGCCGCCTATGTCCGGGCGCATTTCCGCGAGCCGATTACACTCAAGAGCGCGGCAGACGCCTGCTTCGTCAGCCCAGCCTATCTGGGCCGCTGCTTCCAGAAATCAATGGGCGTAAGCCTGAAGCAATATCTGAACGATCTGCGTCTGGAGGAAGCCAAACGCCTTCTCGTACAGACCGATCTGCGGATCTATGAAATTGCCGAGGCGGCCGGTTTCGGAGAAAGCAAGCACTTCGTATCGAAGTTTACAGCGGCCAACGGCTGTACGCCGGCCGAATTCCGTCGGGTGGAAACGGGACACGAGGAAAAGGGATCCTGAGAGCAACATTTGCACACTCCGCAATTTTTGCGTAATAATAGCGCAAAAAACCGGAAGATTTGATTCTTTTTTAGGAATGATTCACAGGAGCCGAAACGCTATAATAAAGCCAATGAAGCAATTCACGGAGGATGCCGGATTGGGAAGGCTTCTCAATCCGCAGAATTCAAGAGAGGAGTATGAATATGAAGATCAAAAAGCTTTCGGCGACCCTGGTTGCGATTGCCATGCTGGCCTCCCTTGCCTCGTGCAGCGGCGGAGACACCAGCTCTGCCGGCGGGGATACCGCTTCCGGCACGGACACGTCTTCTCAGGCCGGAGGAGCCGATGCGGTCACGGACGGGAATTACGGCGGGCTTGTGGCCCTTCCCGACGCCGGCGACCCGATCACCTATTCGATCTTTGTGCGTGACCCCGGCACCACCGCTTCGGACGACAACCCCGTCATCCAGAAGATCGAGGAGCTCACCGGCGTCAGCTTCGAGTATGAGTACCTCGTCGGCGACCTCGACACGAAGCTCGGCACGATGGTGGCCGGCGGCGATTACCCGGACGTCGTGTTCTCGCCCGAGGGCGTTCCGCAGTTCATCGAGTCCGGCGCGGCCATCGCCCTTGACGACAAAATCCCGCAGTACGGCAACCTCAACGCGATGTACAACCAGGTCATGACGTACCTCACGAAGGAAGACGGCCACGTCTACACCATGCCGATCTACGGCTACTACTTCAACGACGTGACGGATGAGGCTCCCACCTTTGAGTGCGGCTACGGCTTCTACATCCAGAAGGCCGTTCTCGAGGAGGCCGGCTATCCCGAGATCAGCACGGTCGACGAGTACTTCGACCTCATCGAGGACTACATGGAGAAGCACCCCGACATCGACGGCGTGAAGACCTCCGGCTTTGAGGTTCTGGTGGACGGCTGGCGCAACTGGGCGCTGCTCAACCCGCCGCAGGCGCTGATGGGCGTGGGCAACGAGGGCAACATCACCGTCGATCAGGAGACGCTTGAGACTTCCTTCCATCAGATCAGCGACACGGCGCACGACTATTACCTCAAGCTGAATGAGGAGTACCGCAAGGGCGTCATCACCCCCGAGACGCTGACGCAGACGTACGACCAGTACATTGCGAAGATCACCTCCGGCGCGGTGCTCGGTTTCTTCGACCAGAACTGGAACTTCTCCAACGGCGAGAACGTGCTCAAGACCGACGGCAAGTACGAGCGCACCTATGTCAGCGTTCCGCTTCTCGCGGAGGGCTTTGAGGGCGGCTACATCGACAAGGCAACCGGTCTGCCGACGGCCGACAACGGCGTCATGATTACCACGAACTGCAAGGACGTCGACCGTCTGCTGACCTATTATGACTGGCTCCTGCAGAGAGAGGTTCAGGATTACCTCAACTGGGGCGAGGAGGGCGTTGACTGGAACTACAGCGAGGACGGCACCGACAAGGTCCTGACCGCGGAGCGCCGCGCCATCAACCTCGACACCGCCCGTCTGCGCGACGAGACCGGCTATCAGCTGTTCAACTACGCGCCCCGCTGGGTCGGAATCTACAAGGATGACGGGATGCCCGTCGAGCCCGGCGCCTCCGCCGCGGAATACCTCGCGAAGCAGAGCGAGTACGATCAGTCGTTCCTCGCCGGCTATGATGTGGAATATCCTGCAGAGCTGCACGGCGGAGCGATTGAACGCCTCGATTACTATCCTGTCTGGGCTCTGACGATTGAGGACGGCAGCCCCGCCGCCGTCAGCCAGCAGAAGATGCTCGACATTGAGACGAGATACTATCCGAGACTGATCCTCGCTGCCGACGAGGCTGAATTTGAATCGATCTGGACGGAGTTCGTCAACGAGTTCAACGCTGTGGATCTCGCGTCCTATCAGGAAGAAATCGACCGCCAGATCGCGGCGAAAATGGGAAGCTGATTTGAGCTGAACCCATGGCAGCAGGAGGGCGCAACACCCTCCTGTTGTTCTATTCGCAAGGAGAGAGGTGCAGAAAATGAAAGATAAGCTGAAGCGGTTGGCAGGGCAGAAGGTTCTGTACTTCATGATCGTCCCCTGCATGATCTACACGTTTATATTCAGCTACTATCCGCTGAGCGGCTGGATCATGGCATTCCAGAAATACAAGCCCGCGAAGGGCTACGCCGGCTCGGAATTTGTGGGCTTTGATCAGTTTACTTTTCTTTTTACGGACAGCGAGTTCTGGAAGGCAATGCGCAACACGCTGGCCATGTCGCTGATGAACCTGTTCTTCGGCACGGTGCTCGCCATCATCTTCGCCCTGCTGCTCAACGAGCTGCGGATGCAGGGCTTTAAGAAGTTCACCCAGACGGCGTCGTATCTGCCGCACTTCCTCAGCTGGATCATCGTGACCTCCCTCGTGGCCGATATGCTCGCGAGCGACGGCATGGTCAACCAGCTGCTCATGGGCATCGGCCTGACGAAGAGCCCGATTCTCTTCCTCGGCGACGAGAAATACTTCTGGTGGGTGGCGACCTTCGCCAACGTCTGGAAGGAGACGGGCTGGAACTCCATCATCTACATCGCCGCCATCACGGGCATCGACCCGACGATGTACGAGGCGGCGGAGCTCGACGGCGCGGGCCGCTTCAAGAAGATGTGGCACGTCACGATTCCGGGCATCAAATCGACGATCGTCGTCCTGCTCATCATGAATCTCGGCTGGGTGCTCAACACAAGCTTCGAGGTTCCGTACCTGCTCGGCACCGGTATGCTGCAGGACGTCTCGCAGACGATCGACATCTTCGTTCTCAAATACGGCATGAGCATCGGCAACTATTCGCTCGCGACGGCTGCCGGTATCTTCAAATCCGTGATTTCGCTGATTCTGGTCTTCGGCACGAACGCGTTCGCCAACCGGCTCGGCGAGAGCAGTCTGATGTGAGGAGGGGAAAAGGATGGCTGCAGCAGTAAAACGGCACAGAAAGCTGAAGCCCGGCGACGTGATCTTCCGTCTTGTCAACGGGCTGATCATGCTCACGACGATCGTGGTCATGATTTACCCCTTCTGGAACACGATCGCCATTTCCTTCAACGACGCGCAGGACACGCTGCGCGGCGGCATCACCCTCTTCCCGCGCGTCTTCTCGACGTACAGCTATGAGACGGTCTTCAAGAACGATCTGATGCTCACCGCTGCCATCAACTCCGTGGTGCGCACGCTCCTTTCCACGGTGCTCGGCGTCGCCGTCAGCGCGCTGATCGCGTACGTCCTCTCGCGCCGCGAGCTCATCGGGCGCAGATTCATCACGGCGTATTTCCTTGTGACGATGTACATCTCCGCCGGCCTGATTCCGACGTACTTCCTCATCAAGGATCTGCACCTGCTCAACAACTTCCTCGTGTACGTCATCCCCGGCCTTGTGAGCGTCTTCAACGTCATCGTCGTGAAGTCCTTCATGCAGGAGCTGCCGGACAGCCTCACCGAGGCGGCGATGGTCGACGGCGCGGGCTACTTCCGCTGCTTCTGGCAGATTGTCCTGCCGTGCTGCAAGCCCGTCCTCGCGACGGTCGCGCTCTGGTGCGCCGTCGGCGCGTGGAACCAGTGGTTCGACACCTTCCTCTACGCGTCGAGCAAGGAGAACCTGACGACGCTGCAGTATGAGATGATGAAGCTGCTCTCGTCCTCGATGCAGACGGGGCGCGACGAGTCGAGCATCTTCGGCAGCGATCAGGTGACGAACACCGTCACCCCCGCGTCCATCCGCGCGGCCGTCACGATTGTGGCGTCCGTGCCGATCCTGGTCGTCTATCCGTTCCTTCAGAAATACTTCGTCAAGGGCGTGACGCTGGGAGCCGTTAAAGGCTGAGAAAAGCTCTCGGCCAAACATCATCGCCCGCAGCTTTGGCTGCGGGCGATGATGCCGTGACCGGAGCTTGTTTCAAAATCATAAACATCGTCTTTTTCTCTGTTTTCAAACAAGTCCTAGCGTCTTTGATAAAACTGCCGGAATTCGGTGGGACTGCACCCTTTGAGCCGGCGGAAGTTTCGGTTGAAGGAGGACATGCTCGTATAACCGCAGCGGGCGCAAATTTCCGAAACGGAAACCCCGCCGTTTTTCAGCAAATCCTCCGCTGCGCGGACCCGCAGGGATGTAAGATAATCGTTGAAGGTCTGCCCGGTATGACGCCGGAAAATGCGTGTAAAGTAATACTTGGACACACCGATCCTCTCGGCGGCCTCCTCAAGAGGCAGTTCCTCCGCATAGTGAACCTGCAGATACTCGAGAAAATGATTCAGCTTTTTGGAGAGACTGTCCGCGGACCGGAAAACCCCCGGCGATGCAGTCGGACCACCGGAAATGTGAAAATCGGTAAAACAGGCGAAAAAGTCAAGCATCCTGGCATAGATGGAAAGCTGGCGCGAAGGGCTGTCCCCCCAGTACAGGGAGGCAATCTCCATGAAAAGCGTGATGACCCGCTCGTAGATTTCCGGAAAGGTCCCGGCAGAGAGAAGGACGGGCTTTGTCAGAAGAGAGCGCGTCTGCAGAAAACTTTTCATCTGACAGAACAGATCGAGATCCAGCAGAAAGATAAAGCGCGATCCGGGCGGAGGCGGCTGCAGAGTGTGCAGCTCTCCCGGCGGAATCAGAAGAATGTCTCCCGGCTCCAGCCGGTATTCCTCTTCCTGCAGGGATACGGCGTATTCGTTTTCCAGCGGAATCACGATTTCCAGCGCGTCGTGCCAATGCTTGGCATAGCCGTCCATCTGCGTGTTGTACCAAAGCCGCAGGCATGTTTTGTCCACAAAGGACGGAAGCTCAAATTCCTCCGTCACCATCTGCCGCATCCCGGGTTCATACCGATCCGGCTGAATACGGAACAGCTCTTTCTGCGCCGGCGTAAGCGTGAACAAACGGCTGGGATTCATGAAATCTTCCTCCTTCCAGTAATCGGTTTCCGGGGAATCACGCCATGCACGGCGGACCGCACCGGAAACGCTCCTCTCCCGACACGTAAAACGGCTTGGTTTGTCAAAGCGATCGGCTGCCGAAGCGTGTGCTGGCTTATCTATCAGTAAGTATATCATAATTTACAGAATGGAAAAAGAAGGATTTCTTTCAAAAGGAGGCCATTGCCATGCAGGAATTCTCCACCAAAACATATCGCAATGTATTCCGTGAAATCGGAAAAAGCGAGGCGGAGATTGAAGAACGGCTCCGTCAGATCGTCCATACCTTCTTTTACGAGGACGGTGAGAAGGTCTACTTCCCCGTCGGAGAGGATATGGCCTATATCGAAGACACCGGAAACATCGACGCACGCACAGAGGGCATGTCCTACGGCATGATGATCTGCGTCCAGCTCGGCATGAAGGAGGAGTTTGACCGCATCTGGAAATGGGCGAAAACGCACATGTATATGGAGGACGGCGAGAACGAGGGATACTTCGCCTGGTCGTGCAAGCCGGACGGAACCAAAAACGCCTACGGTCCCGCTCCCGACGGCGAGGAGTATTTCGCGATGGCGCTGTTCTTCGCCTCCCACCGCTGGGGGGACGGAGAGGGCATTTTCAACTATGCCGCGGAAGCAAAAAAGCTGCTCATTGCCTGCCTGCACAAAGGGGAAAACGGACGTCCCGGCCAGCCGATGTGGAACCGCGAAAACCATCAGATTCTCTTTATCCCCGGCTCTCCCTTCACCGACCCGTCCTATCATCTGCCGCACTATTACGAGCTTTTCGCCCGCTGGGCCGCGGAGGAGGACAGACCCTTCTGGCAGGAAGCCGCCCGCGCGAGCCGCGCGTTCCTGGTGACGGCCTGCCATCCCGAAACCGGCATGAGCCCCGAGTACTCCCACTTTGACGGCACGCCGTACCGTCCCGTGCGCTTCGGCCGTCACGACTGGTTTTACAGCGATGCATACCGCACCATTGCCAACATCGGCCTGGACTACGAATGGTTCCGCACCGATGTGGGCCAGACGGCGGCAGCTCCCAGACTGCAGCGCTGTCTCGGCGTCGACAACCGGGAGAACCCATTTGTGACGTATGAGATTGACGGCACGCGGCTCGATCAGCCCGCCCTGCATCCTGTCGCCATTCTGGCAACCACAGCGCAGGCCTCCCTTGCGATCCCCGAAAGTCTGGAAGACCCGCAGACGCCCGCCGGAAAGCTGGCGCGCGAATGGGTCGAGCGCTTCTGGAAGGAGCCTCTGCGCCGCGGAAACCGGCGTTACTATGACAACTGTCTGTATTTCTTCGCCTTTTTGTCACTGAGCGGCCGTTACCGCATCTGGTAAAGCAATTCAAAAAAGGAGGCTGGGACGGTTTTTCCAATCGTCCCGGCCTCCCTTTGTTTTGCTTTCAGGATTCTGTCTCCGCCGTCTCCCCGGCGTTCAGACTGTTCCATATTCCCACGAGATCCGAGCTGCAGGAATAGCAGAAGCCGCCGTCCTCTGAACAGAGAATTCCCGTTTTGACCGCTATGCCGGCATACAGAAGCTCATACTCCGTCCCGTCGGACAGCTCAAAGGAAAACGAAGCGACCGGCGCATCGTCCGGCTGCTCCGTCTCGCTGCTCCGCAAAGGAATCGTGGTAAAGCATTCATACAGCTCCTCGACAGCGCTGCGCTCCGTCACAATCTTTTCCTGCCCGGCGTCGGAAGGATTTTCCCGATACACTGCCGTGACGCTCTCCACATCATCAGCTGCAAACGGCAGCTCCAGATAAACGACGCTCTCCTTTTGACAGCCGGTGAACAGCACGAGAACAAGCGCCAGCAAAAAAGCCGGCAGATTCCGTTTCCTTGTCATATGGCATCTCCTTTCCGTTTACAGCCTGCTTTCCGGTTTTCGGAGCCCCGCGCTCCTTTTCTCTACGACTTTATTATACTGGAAGCATCCTGAAAAAACAACGTATTATCAAAAACCGCTTTCCTGTCTCCGCTTGTCTTTCCTGCATTCCAACCTTGTTCCATTTCCTTTTTCCAAAAAATTTGATGAATCAATCTTGAAAATGCGCTATAGTAAGGAAAGAAAGCAGCGGCAATAAAACCGATGCTGCTTTCAGCGCGAGCCGCGAGCCAAAAGGCAAAGGCTGGACACAGGACGCAAAGCGCGGAACACCCCTAAAAGGATCAGCTTCGCACCGGTCCCCCTCGCTGCTTCGGCCGGCGCTTTATGGTACACCGCCGCATACGGCACTTAAAGCGGCAGCGAACGCCCCGGCTCAGCCGGGGGAAAGAAGAAAGGGATCTCCTGTGAAGTTTCAGCCGGATTACCATTACCTCGAGGATGCGGCGCGCAACCGCACGCCGAAACGTCTTCCCCTGTACGAGCACATTGTCGACAGCTCCGTGATGGAAGCGGCGCTCGGCGTACGCTTTTCTTCATTGGAGATGTGATCGAAAAGTGTCAGGGCCACGGAGGCTTTGCCTTCGGATGCACCAATTCGATCGCACCGTACGTTCCGCCGGAGCAGTACCTGATGATGCTGCGCTGTGTGCGGCGGCTCCGCGGCGAGGAGATTTGACAAACACGGCAAACAGGAAAAAGCGTCCCGTCTACCTCAGGCGGGACGCTGACAGGGGCTGCTGCAAGGCAGCCGAACCCTCAAAAGGAATACACAAAAACGAACCTCAAGAGGAGGCGGAAGCACTCCTTTTGAGGTCCGTTTTTTATTTTTGCATTCTATTTTTTGCAGGCTGCAATTCCGTTTTTATTCTGCACCGGACCTCTGTTGACATACTCTGCGGCCGTTCAGTTCAGAATCCCGCGCACGCCTTCGTCGGACATCGGCTCGCCGCGCGTATACTTCGACTCGATGGCGACCGCCGCGCCGGAGCGGCTGCTCTTTTCAAAGCTCTGCATGATTTCGAGAACGTGAAGCGTCTGCTTCCAGCTTTCCCGCGGATCGCGGCCCGTGCGCAGAGCCTTGGCCATGTCGGCAAGGCCGAGGGCGCGGGAATTCTCCGCATAGTCGAAGCAGAGCGGAACTTCCCGGACTTCGCCGCCCTCCTGGCGCAGAAGCCGGACAGGGCCCCCGAAGGTATTCGGATCGGGCGCAAACAGCGTGCCCTTCGTGCCGTAAATTTCAAGCCGCGCCTGGCCGGGATAGCAGACGTCAAACGTCGTAAAGATTGTACCGGTCGCACCGTTCTCAAAATTCAGAATTCCCGTAACGTACGTCGGCACTTCCACCTTTACCACCTCGCCGCACTTGGGCTGGCTCGTGATGGTACGCATCGGGAAGGACGCCTTCGTCACGCCCATGACGGAGGAAACCCCGCCGAGCAGGTTGATCATCGCCGTGAGATAATACGGCCCCATGTCCATCATCGGACCGCCGCCGTGCTGGTAATAAAACGCCGGATCAGGATGCCAGCTCTCGTGGCCGCGGCAGATCATGAAAGCCGCCGCGCCGATCGGCTCGCCGATAAAACCGGAATCAATCAGCTTGCGGCACGTCTGGATGCCCGCCCCCAGGAACGTATCCGGCGCGCCGCCGAGGAGCAGGTTCTTTTCCTGCGCGAGGCGGACAAGCTCGCGGCCCTCCTCCAGCGTGGCGGCCAGCGGTTTCTCGGAATAGACATGCTTGCCGGCTTTGAGGGCTTCGCTCGACACACCGAAATGCTCATAGGGGCGCGTCAGGTTCAGCACAATATCAATTTCCGGATCGGCGAACAGCTCGTACATGGTATCGTAAATCTTCGGGATACCGTACTGCTCCTTCGCGCGCTCCGCCTTTTCCCGCACCAGGTCACAGACGGCGACCAGCTCGATCTCCTTGAAGAGCCCCGTAATATTTTTCAGGTAGATGCCGCTGATATCGCCGACGCCTACCATACCGATTTTGACTGTCTCCACCGTGTCTCCCTCCTCAATACATCTTGGCCGTGTTCTCGAACCGGGCGGTTGTCAGTCCGTGCTCGACGGCGTACTGCTTGCCCTCGCCCGCCCAGACCATGCCGCGCTCCATCAGGATCTGCGCGTTCGGCGACTTGTCGAACACATCGTCGTGATGGCCGAGAGAGGTATAAAACACCCGCCCGTTTCCCCAGAACTTGGTCCAGGCCACCGGCATATCAACCGGCTTGTTGGAAATGTGGTAATACGGCACAATCGGGAACCGCGTGGTCGCAAGCACCTCGATCGCGGGATCAACATGCAGATAATAATGCTCGCTGCACACCGGGAAATCCTCCAGCCCTTCGACAATCGGGCTGGAACCGTGACAAATATTGACCGTGTATTCGATACCGTCGCCGCCGGGATGGCTGACCCACTGGCCGCCGGTGATAAACTGCCACTCCGTGTCCTGACGGAAGGAATCGCACATGCCGCCGTGACAGCCCGCAAGCCCCACGCCCGCGCCGACCGCCTTGCACACATTGACGACGTAATCGTGACAAATCT
>ERZ1673738.5254-NODE-5254-length-11971-cov-69.946123_pt1 | contig 11971 bp, 9 predicted proteins | sample MGYA00580198_ERZ1673738 | MGnify/ENA primary metagenome ERZ1673738 (study PRJEB41218, sample SAMN15661784) | gut metagenome | host: Homo sapiens | place: Canada: London | collected 2015-08-20/2019-03-30 | study: EMG produced TPA metagenomics assembly of... | reverse complement strand
CTATCCCCACATCGCCTTCATAAAGGAGGACTGCCTGTGTCTACAATGTTGGAGCGCCGCTACCGGCGGCAGCACCTGAACTGTGTGCGGCACATCACCCTGGACCCCAAGGGCCGGGGCGTGGTGCGTATCCACATGATCCCACCCCGTGAGGACGCGGAAAACGCGCCCTTTCTGCTGCTGCTCAACGGCAGCAAGCTGGTGCCCCTGAACCTGAGCTGGGCCATCCTGCTCTCCTGCTTCATGGACCGGCTGGAGCCCTTCGCCGGGCTGGAGATCACTGAGAGCGACTGGAGCGCCATGGCTGCCGGCGCGGTGGCCCGGACCCATAAGGTCTACCCCTTCACGCCCAAGGAGCGTCTGGCGGAGGACCTGCAAATCATGATAGAGTCCCTGGTGGCCATCGCCCGGGGACAGGCGCCGGAGGCGGAGGTCGCGCCGCTGACGCTGGGGGAATACGCCCCCGAGATGACCGCGCCCCACCGTATGGACCTGATGGTCAGCGCCATGACCCGTGACGGCGCGTGGCACTGCAACCAGAAATGTCTGCACTGCTATGCGGCGGGACAGCCCCTGTCCGACACGCCGGAGTTGACCACCGCCCAGTGGAAGGAGGTCTTGGATCGGCTGCGCGCGGCAAATATCCCCCAGGTGACGTTCACCGGCGGCGAGCCCACCCTGCGCGCCGATCTGGTGGAGCTGGTGGATGCCGCCCAGTGGTTCGTCACCCGGCTGAACACCAACGGCCGCCTGCTGACGCCGGCGCTGTGCCAAAAGCTGTATGACGCCAGCCTGGACAGTGTGCAGGTGACGCTCTACAGCCATGATAAGGACATTCACAACGCCCTGGTGGGTGCCGACGGCTTTGATGACACCGTGGCGGGCATCCGTGCCGCTGTGGCGGCGGGGCTGTCCGTGTCCGTGAACACGCCCCTGTGCAGCCTGAATACCGCCTATGACGAGATGCTGCGCGTCGTCCACGGTCTGGGCGTCCGCTACGTGACCTGCTCCGGGCTGATCCCCTCCGGCGGCGCGGTGGGAGACGAGAGCCGCGCCACGGCGCTGACCGAGCAGCAGCTCACCGACGTGCTGACAAAGGCTGTGGCGGCGACGGAGGAACTGGAGATAGAGCTGGATTTCACCAGCCCTGGCTGGCTGAAGGAGGAGACGCTGCGCGCCCTGGGCCTGACCCTGGTGCCCAGCTGCGGCGCCTGCCTCAGCAATATGGCCATCGCCCCGGATGGCGGCGTGATCCCCTGCCAGAGCTGGCTCAGCAGCCAACCCTTGGGTAATATCCTCGCCGACGACTGGGACAAGATCTGGCAGAGTGAGCGCTGCGCGGCCATCCGGGCCAAGAGCGCCAAAATGGAGCAGCTGTGCCAACTGCGTGAAAGCAACCGGGAGGAGGGCACCCTATGCTGAAGAAACTGCACGTTCTGCTGCTTGTCTTACTGGCGGCGGTTTGCTTTACCGCCACCGCATGGGCAGATTACGACTACATCGAGCAGTACGGCGTTATGGTGACGCCCAACACGGAGGATGGCAGCCTGCTTATCACCGTGAAGCTGGAGTGGACGCCGCTGGAGGAGCTGCCCTACGGTCAGGAGCTGAAGATCGGCGTACCCAACGGTTCCATCCGGGACGCGGTGGCGCAGACGGACAACATCGAGCGCCTGGACTTCGACAACAGCTATATGTACGTCTACCTGACCCAGGGCTACGACGAGGGAGAGACCTTTACCTTTGCCTACTCCTGGGTGCAGGAGTATATGTATCAGCTCAGCACCAACGGCGTTATTGAGGACTATGACAATGTTCACTATGACTATGTGACCTACGACTACACCCCCGGCTGGTTCGACGAGGCCAGGATCGGCCAGATGACCCTCATCTGGAACGACCCCGCCGGGCTGACCGGTGATTTCACCGAGGGCACGGTCAGCGGCGCTGACAGCGTGACGGTGCAAAACGGCATGGCCATCACCGCCTCCGATCTGGACTACGGCTACAAAATGAACGTACAGGTGCGCTACACCGACTGGCCCACCCAGCTGTCGGAGGAATACAGCGCCGACAACGTCCCCGACGGCGGCTGGAACGGCAGCGATGACTATTACTACGACGATGACGACACCGGTGATGCCATCGTCGGCATGATGGTGACGATCTTCGTGGTGATATTCATCTTCGTGCTGATCTCCGCCGCCCGCCGGGGCGACGGCTACGCCGGCGGCTTCGGCACCCGGTATGTGTTCGTGAACCACCTGTGGTACCCCGCCGGGCCGGACGGCAGGCCCCGTCCCGGCAGCGTGGGCACCAAAACAAAGCCCAGACCGCCCAGAAGAGGTGGCGGCGGCTTCGGCGGCGGAAGCCGTGGCGGCGGCTTTGGCGGCGGCGGTTTCGGCGGCGGCAGCCACTGTGCCTGCGCCAGCAGCTGCGCCTGTGCGTGCGCCTGCGCCTGTGCCGGCGGCGGCCGCGCCGGCTGCTCGGCCAAGAACCTCTACGGCGTGGGCCTGGACGAAACACTGTCCGAAAAGCTCTGATACAAAAAACATCCCCCGACCGGGGGATGCTTTTTTTACGAGTATTGGAAACCTCTGCCCGGCTCCTTGAACTCCGCCACACGTTTGTTAAAGCTGGCGAAGGCCGCGTCCTCGAAGGCCAGGGTGTCCTCGGCGCCCATCTGTCGCAGCAGCCACTTGCACAGCGGAGGATTTAGGATCAGCAGCGGGCCGATCAGCGCCGTGGCGTACAGCCCGCCCCGGCGGAAGCCCTCCGGCTTCGACTCCGGTGTGCGGCCCACGCCCCGCACGGTGTCAAACCAGCCCCCCGCCTCCGCTGCGTCGTAGTGGAAGCCGAACAGGCTCTTGAAGCCGACGACCTCCATACCGTCAAAGGTGCCCAGGAAGAAGCTGTTGTGCCGCTTCATCATGGTGTACTTCACCCGCCCAGGCAGAATGCCCAGCCCCTCTATGGTGTCGGCGCTGTCGCTTTCTATGGCGGCGGAAAACACGTCCAGCGCATTGCCGGTCAGCAGGATCAGCTGTCCCGCGTCCGCCCTTGCGGCGATGTCCGCGGCATAGGGCCGCAGGGCGTCCGCCGCCAGACGCAGCCCCTGCTCCGTGGTGCTGCCCATATAGACCAGCGCCACATCCTCCGTGAGGAACCGGGGTTTGCTGTGCAGGTCCGTCTCTATGATCTCCAGCGCCGGGCAGCAGCGCTTCAGATAGTAGATGTTCTGCAGATCGCCGTACAGGTTGCAGACCTCCGGAAACAGAATTTCCGCCTTCATTGCGCGCCCTCCTTTGCCAGCAGCTTTTCCTTCAGCTTTTCCCTGACCCGGAAGGCCAGGGGCGTGCCGTCCACGCCGTAGAGCAGATACACGTCGTCGCCAGGGGTCAGCGGCAGCAGCTCCAGGGCGGCGAACTCGTCCTCGGCCAGCCGTATCTTCTGCCGGGGGATGCCCGCCAGCAGCAGCCGCAGATGGTAGTCATAGGCCCGCGGCCCGGCGCAGACCAGGCACGTCACATCGTCACTGTTCAGGAATTCAAAATCTGTGTCGTACATCCAGCTGGGGTTTTCCGACCAGCTTTTGGCCACGCCCAGGCAGTTCATCATCAGCAGCAGTTCCTTCTTCCCCGGCTTGGACCGGATATAGTCGAAGTTGCGGGAGCAGGCCAGGGCGTTCTTGTCCTTGGACATCTGCATAATGACCTTCACGCCGCCGATCTCCTCCTCGGACAGCCGGCTGGCGGGGATCTTCACCTCCGCCATGCGGCGGGCGATGGTGCCGTGGTCATAGCCCAGCTGCCGCAGGGCGGCGATGACCGTCACCGTGTTGTAGATGTTGTGCAGGCTGTCGGTGATGAGGGTGTACGGGTACTCCTGCCCCGCCTCCCGTATGCACATGGTGTGGGCGGCGGTGTCCACCTTTGTGGCCAGATAGTCGCAGTCGGGGGAGTGGAAGCCGCAGTTCTCGCACACGGCCCGGCCGATGTGGTGGTAGCGGCGGTATTCATACCGCAGCTTCCCGGCGCATCGGGGGCAGATACGCATATCGTTCAGCAGGTTCTCGCATTCCGTCACGTCGGTGGGCAGCCGGTCGATGCCGAAATATACCCGCTGGTTCTCCGGCGCCACCGTGCAGGAGATCAGGTCGTCGGCGTTGAGGATCAGCCTGCTCTCCTTAGGCAGGGACCGGGTCAGGATGTCCGCGATGTAGCCCGGATGGGCGTTCCGCATGATGGAGTCCCGGAACAGGTTGGTGATGACGATGTGCTCCGGCTTCACATAGGGATAGATCCTGGGCGCGGAGCGCTCGTCGATCTCCAGGATCGCCAGGTCGTACTCCGGCCTGATCCGGCCCAGCAGGCCGCAGCCCTTCAGCAGCGCCGTGCTGACGCCGGAGATGATGTTGCTGCCCGCCCGGTTGCTGAGTACGGTCTTGCCCTCGGCGGTGAGCACGTCGTTCAGCATATTGGCCACGGTGGTCTTGCCGTTGGTGCCGGTGACGGCTATGATGTGCTCCGGCTTGCCGATATACTTCAAAAAGTCCGGACACAGCTTCACCGCCAGACTGCCGGGAAAGTCCGTGCCGTTGTGGCGGGTGATCTTCAGCGCCGGGATGGACAGCTTTGCCATCCACAGCGCAAACAGGAACCGCAGTTTACCCATTGTCATTCCTCCAGAGCGATGGCGCGGCAGGAGCAGCCATCGGCATTCTCAAATTTCAGGGGCAGCGTAACGAACGTGAAGCGTCGGCCCAGCAGCTTGTCCAGCCCCTTGAGGTTCTCGGTGTTCACAAAGTCCGCGCCCAGCAGTGTCATGTGGTTGGGAAAATCCACGTTGTCGCAGGGGTCCAGCGAGATGGTGTCCTCGCCCACGCCCTTCAGCGGCAGGCCGGCCAGATATGCCGCCGCCTCCGCCGTCAGGCAGGGAAAGCCCTCATAGTAGCCCGGCGTGCCCCACTTCTTGTCCCAGCCGGTGCAGAACAGCACGAAGTCCGCGCCGTTCAGGTCATAGCTCTGCAGCAGGGACAGAGTAATGGCGCGCTGCCCCCGGCAGTCCACCACCACGGCGGGACCGGCGAACTTCGCCGCGTCATAGCAGTCCAGCGCCGTACCGTCACGGAGCATATGGGCCGGGGCGTCCATGTGGGTGCCGGTATGGGAGAACATATGCAGCAGCGTCTCCCGGTAGCCGCACTGGTCGATCGTGCAGGCGGTGGTCAGCCGGGGCTGCTCCGTGCCGGGATACACCGGCATATCGTTCCGTATGGTGTGGGTCAGCTCATGTGCCGTCATGCGTCCGCCTCCTTGTCGTGTGTCTGCAGCCAGATCAGCAGCGCCGCCACATCCGCCGGTGACACGCCGGATACCCGCCCGGCCTGCCCCACGTTCAGGGGCCGCAGCGCGCTGAGCTTCTCCCGCGCCTCCAGCCGCAGACCCTGAATGTGGTCGTAGTCCATATCCGGCGGCAGCTTCCGGCGCTCCAGCTTCTCAAACTCCGCCACCTGCCGCTGCTGCCGCTGGATATAGCCCTCGTACTTCACGGTGATCTCCACCTGCTCCCGCACCTCCGCGGGCAGGTCGGGTCGATTTGCGTCGAATTCTGTCAGGTCCGCGTAGGTCAGCTGGGGCCGCCGCAGCAGATCGATCAGGCGGCAGCCGCTGTCCACGGCGGCGGTGCCCCGTTCTGCCAGCAGGGCGTTCAGCTCCGGCGTACCGGGTATGCCCGTGCGCTCCAGCCGCCGTATCTCCTTTGCCACGGCCTCGTACTTGGCCTCCACCGCCGCCAGCCGTTCATCGCTGACCAGCCCCAGCTCGTGCCCGATAGGGCACAGCCGCGCATCGGCGTTGTCCTGCCGCAGCAGCAGCCGGTATTCCGACCGGCTGGTCATCATGCGGTACGGCTCCTCGGTGCCCTTGGTCACCAGGTCGTCGATCAGCGTGCCGATATAGCTCTCGCTCCGCTTGAGCACCAGCGGCTCCCGGCCCTGCAATTTCAGCGCCGCGTTCACGCCGGCCACAAAGCCCTGCACCGCCGCCTCCTCGTAGCCGGAGGAGCCGTTGAACTGCCCCGCGCCGTACAGGCCGGGCACCGCCTTTACCTCCAGCGTGGGCAGCAGCGCCAGCGGGTCGATGCAGTCGTACTCGATGGCGTAGGCCGGCCGCATCATCACCGCCTGCTCCAGCCCCGGCACCGTGTGCAGCATCTCCAGCTGCACCTCCTCCGGCATAGAGGACGAAAAGCCCTGCACATACAGCTCCTCGGTGTCCAGCCCCATAGGCTCGATAAACAGCTGGTGCCGGGGCTTGTCCGCAAAGCGCACCACCTTCGTCTCGATGGACGGGCAGTACCGGGGGCCGATGCCCTCGATAACGCCGGAATAGATGGGGCTGCGGTCCAGATTTTCCCGTATGATCCGGTGCGTCTCCTCGTTGGTGTAGGTCAGGTAGCACACCGCCCGGTTTTCCGGTACGTCCTTTGTCTCAAAGCTGAAGGGCAGCGGATCCGGGTCGCCCTCCTGCAGCTCCATTTTGCTGAAGTCCACGCTGCCCCGGTGTATCCGCGGCGGCGTGCCGGTCTTGAACCGCCGCAGGGGCAGCCCCAGCGCCCGCAGGCTGTCCGTCAGGGCGTTGGCCGGGTGCAGGCCGTCCGGCCCGGAGGACTCGATGCACTCGCCCACGATGGTCTGCCCGGTCAGGTAGGTGCCCGTGCACAGAATGACCGCCCGGGCGCCCAGCACCGCGCCGGTGCGGAGCACCACAGCGGCGGCATGGCCGTTCCCGTCGCAGCGTATCTCCGTCACCTCCGCCTGCCGCAGCGTCAGCCCCGGCTGCAATTCCAGCGTGTGCTTCATCACCTGCTGGTATTTCCGCCGGTCCGCCTGAGCCCGCAGGGACCACACGGCGGGGCCCTTGCCCCGGTTCAGCATCCGATACTGGATGCAGGCCCTGTCCGCCGCCCGGGCCATCTCGCCCCCCAGTGCGTCCAGCTCCCGGACCAGGTGCCCCTTGCCGGTGCCGCCGATGGCCGGGTTGCAGGGCATATTCCCCACCGCGTCAAGGCTCACCGTCAGGCAGACGGTCTTCATGCCCATCCGGGCCGCCGCCAGGGCAGCCTCGATGCCCGCGTGCCCCGCGCCGATGACGGCCACATCATAGTCGCCGCCGTGAAACTCTCTCATCAGGTGCTCACCTCACCACATAAGACTGCTTGAACACTTTATTATACTATAGAGCACACAACAGCGCAAGAGTGTTACACAGAAATAACTCATAGGTGTTGTGCAATGTGCAATAAAAGTTTACAAAAGCTTTATACAGAATATCCAATTTTGCCCTTGTTATCCGGGCTGCCGCGGCATATAATAACACTGTAAAACGGAAGAAAGGAGCGTGATATCACCATGACGACAACTTGGATCTGGGGTGACCTGGATGACATGATCTTTGCCGACAGCGACTGGGAAGTGAGCCAGCGGTAAGGCATACCGATGAGGAAACCACGCGAAAGCGTGGTGATTTGCTTTTTTTGGGTGTTTTTCGACAGAAAACGCCTCCTGCACATAGATCGCAAAGCCTGATCCCCGCGCAGCAAAGATGAAAAGAGACGGCCAACGCCGTCTCTTATTTGTTATTTTCGGTTGCTCTTAATGAGATATTCGTGATACCTTAACGATATCTTAGCGTCACCTTAGCGACAATGTATGTTATAATAGCGTCATCAAAAGGAGGGGAGGGCGGCTATGACCGGTAAACAAGCCCGCCGGAGACAGTTGCTGCGGACCATTGGCCTGCGCTTTTCCGGCATGGATGTGCTGAAAGCACTGGGACTCTACCTGGTAGCCGTTATGTGCTGTCTGCTGCTTCGCAGCTTCGATATGCACAACGACACCAGCTACGTTGCCATGATCTTTCTGCTGGATGTGTTCCTTACCGCCTACTGGACGGACGGCTATCTGCTGGGCATCATCATGGCAGTGGTGGGGATGTTCAGCGTGGACATCATCTTTACCTACCCCTTCTGGCATATCAGCTTTACGCTGACGGGCTTTCCGCTGACGTTCCTGGTGATGATGACCATCTCCATCCTGACCGCTACCGTTACCAGCCGGGCCAAGCAGACCGAGCAGGTGCGCCGGGAGGCCGACCGCGAAAAGATGTATGCCGACCTGCTGCGCGCCGTGTCTCACGACATCCGCACGCCGCTGACCGGTATCGTGGGCGCCACCAACGTTCTGCTGGAGCAGGACGGCGGACTGACGCAGGAGCAGCGCCAGCAGCTGCTGCGATCCACCAACGAGGACGCCCAGTGGCTCATCCGCATTGTAGAGAATTTGCTGTCCATCACACGCATAAGCTCTGAGGAGGCTAAGGTCAAGAAAGAGCCGGAGCCGGCGGAGGAGGTCATCGAGTCCGCCGTGGCCAAGACCCACAAGCACTACCCGGAGGTGGATATCCGTGTCCATCTGCCGGTTGAGCTGATGATGGTGCCCATGGATCCCCTGCTGATGGAGCAGGTACTGGTGAACCTGATGGAGAACGCCGTCATCCACGGCGAGACCCACCATATCGACGTGACCCTGTCCAGCGAGGGCAACTGCGCGGTGTTCACTGTGGCGGACGACGGCCGCGGCATTCCCCAGCACCTGCTGCCTCGGCTGTTCGACGGCTCCGCGCGCAGCGACCGCAGCAGTGACGGCAAGCGCAGCATGGGAATTGGTCTGTCCGTGTGCCGCACCATTGTGCTGGCCCACGGCGGTGTGATACGGGGAGACAACAGACAGGAGGGCGGCGCGGTATTTACCGTGACCCTGCCCATGAAAGGAGAAAACGATGAAGATTAAAGACAAAGTCCTGATCGTGGAGGATGAGCAGTCCATCAGCAACTTTATCTCCATGATCCTCACCGCCAACGGCTTCGACACCATCATTGTCCGCACCGGCGAGGAGGCCCTGACCATGATCGCCTCCCATTGCCCGGACATGATCGTCCTGGACCTGGGCCTGCCCGACATGGACGGCATGGAGGTGCTGAAATCTGTCCGCAAGTGGTCCAATCTGCCGGTGGTGGTGGTTTCTGCCCGCAACCACGAGCACGACAAGGTGGAGGCCCTGGATTACGGCGCCGACGACTATTTGGTCAAGCCCTTCGGCACCTCCGAACTGCTGGCCCGCATCCGCACCGCCATCCGCCACACCCGCACCACCCTTTCCAATACCCAGATCGCCCAGTCCGGCAAGTTCGTCACCGGCGATCTGACCATCGACTATGATAAGCACCAGGTGCTGATGAACGGCGAGAACGCCGGATTGACCGTCAATGAGTACAAGATCGTGGCCCTGCTGGGCAAGTACGCCGGCAAGGTCCTGACCTACGACTTCATTATCCGGGAGCTGTGGGGGCCCAAGGCCAAGACCGACAATCAGATCCTCCGGGTAAATATGGCCAACATCCGCCGCAAGATCGAGCCTACCCCCGGCAACCCACAGTATATTTTCACCGAGGTGGGCGTCGGCTACCGTATGCGCGAGGGAGACTGATACATACCGAGAAGAAAAGACCGCCTGCGGGCGGTCTTTTTCATATGCGGGGCGTTTCTTTTAGAGAAAATATCTGCCGACACGAACCGGCGCTTTACGGAAATTTTATAATGTACGGATAAAGAAAAACCGCATTTCCGCTGTCACCGTGTTAAGAAACGCCTGCCTGTATTTACAGGACGGTTTTTTCGCAGTAAGATACAAACACGCCCGCCGCGGCGCGGCGGGGGAAACTTGTAAGGAGAGAAAACAATGGAAGAAAGAAAAGGCTTTGGATCCAATTTCGGATTCCTGATGGCCGCGGTCGGCTCGGCGGTCGGCCTGGGCAACATCTGGGGCTTCCCCAATAAGATGGGCGCCTGCGGCGGCTTCACGTTCCTCATCATTTACCTCATTTTGGCTGTTTGCTGCGGCTTCATCGTCATGGTGGGCGAGCTGGCCATTGGTCGTAAGACAGGCAAGGGCGCTGTGGCAGCATATAAGGCCCTTAGCAAGAAGTTCAGCTGGATGGGCTGGATGGGCATCCTGTCCGCGTTCTTCATCCTGTTCTTCTACTGCGCTCTGGGCGGCTACTGCATTAAGTATGTGGTGCTCAATGTAGGCGACCTGTTCGGCGCGGGCTTTGGCGCCAGTGCCATCGCCGCCGCGTCGGCGGACGCGGCCAGCGCCTCTTTGGGCGACGCGGTGTTCGGCGCTTTCATGTCCAGCACCACCGAGGCCATTATCTATGGCTTGATTTTCGTGGTGCTGACTATGCTCATCGTTCTCGGCGGCGTCGGCGGCGGCATCGAGAAGGTCTGCTCCGTGGGTATGCCCGCCCTGTTCGTGGCTCTGCTGATCTGCATCATCCGCGCCTGCACGCTGGACGGTGTGGACACCACCGTGCAGGTGCTCCAGGCGGACGGCTCCCTGGTGGAGCACGTGATCCACGGCAGCGCCCTGGATGGCCTGAAGTACATGTTTGCCCCCGGCTGGGCTACTGAAAATGGATACTATGTTCCCGCCTCCGCCGTCATCGATGGCGTGAAAATGTCCGCGGTGGAGATCAACGGCGTCATGCAGCGCATCGTGACCTTCAAGCAGGAGACACCCGACGTCCTGACCGTGCTGGCTACCGCCGGCGGCCAGATGTTCTTCTCCCTGTCCCTGGGTATGGGCGCCATGATCACCTACGGTTCCTATCTGCAGAAGAAGGAGAACATCCAGAAGAACGCGCTGCTGATCGTGGTCATGGATACGATGGTGGCTCTGATGGCCGGCCTGTGCGTGCTGCCCGGTCGCTTCGCTCTGGATCCCTCCGGCGCAGTGGGTGGCCCGTCCCTGCTGTTCGTCACCATGCAGAACGTGTTTAGCCGCATGGGCGGCCTCGGCCCCATCTTCGGCATCCTGTTCTATCTGCTGGTGGTCTTCGCCGCCATCTCCTCCTCTATCTCCCTGCTGGAGGTCATCGTGGCTCACTTTGTGGATAAGGCCCGCGACGAGGGCAAGGGCGACAAGCGCAAGAGCTATACCCTCATCGCCGCCGCCTGTGTGGGCCTGGGCTGCATCCTGGTCTGCGCTGACCGTCTGGGTGCCAGCAGCTTCTCGCCTGCGGAATTGCTGAACATTGCAAATCCCAAGACCTGGGCTGCCGACTGGCTGGACTTCTGGGATGCGCTGTCCGAGGGCGTTATGATGCCGCTGGGCGCGCTGCTGATGTCTCTGATGATCGGCTGGGAGATCGGCCCCGAGTTCGTCAAGGAAGAGACGGAACAGTCCGGTCATGTCATGGGCAGCTACGGCTTCTTCAAGGTCTGCGTCAAGTTCATCACGCCGCTGATCATGGTCCTCATCCTGTACGGTCAGATAAAGGAATTCTTCCTGTAAAGTCTCTTGACGAATTGTTAATAAACAAACTCTTACTTAACAGAGGGGACGCCGGTGCCGCCGCACCGGCGTCTCTTTTTGCGTCCGCGGACCCGGAAAGATTTGTGCCGCCTGCCGTAAAAAGCACACGATGCTGTGTTTGCCGCCCGGTTTCTCTTGTAAAAACGACGAAAACGGAGTTCACAATTTGTTAAAATAATGGAATATGACGTTAAGAACTTGACAATATCTTGGCGTGACGGTATGATACAGGAGGTTGGCGGGGCAGATACGCTGTTTCGCCGGCTGATGGTATTCACCACCAATTTGTGAGGAGGTAAATCACACACATGGAAAAGAAAAGCACTAAAATAGCGTATTTCGTAGCGCTGGGTGTTTTCATTGTCCTGCTGGTCATCCTGGGGATCCAGTTTAAGGGCAAGGAAAACCCCGTCTTCGTCGGCGACGGCGCGTTCTACACCACCGGCGACGGCGTGTTCCTGGATGGCATCCAGCGGACCGTGGACGACAGCGAGGGCTCTAAGTATGCGCTGGACGGCTCCTACTATGTGAGCCCC
>ERZ1673738.5245-NODE-5245-length-11995-cov-5.747571_pt1 | contig 11995 bp, 8 predicted proteins | sample MGYA00580198_ERZ1673738 | MGnify/ENA primary metagenome ERZ1673738 (study PRJEB41218, sample SAMN15661784) | gut metagenome | host: Homo sapiens | place: Canada: London | collected 2015-08-20/2019-03-30 | study: EMG produced TPA metagenomics assembly of... | reverse complement strand
CGCGTCGGGAAGTGTGGTCGTATTCATAGGGTCATTCCTTCAAAACATAAAAAAAGCGCCGCTCCCCTGTGGGGGAACGGCGCTTGCTCAATGCATGTGACGTATCAATCGCAACAGGCTATGCCTGCACGTCCCCCGTACATTGACTCGCGCGCCACCAGAAGGTGCGGAAGCAGATGTTGGAGAAAGTGCACGACATGGGAATAATCCTGTTGGTTAAAAGTTCTTTGCGTAGAAAATCACAATTCTTTTCGGCTGTCAATTATTTTCCGAAAAGGATTTCCTGATAGCTGGGCAGATCCCACAGGTCATCGGCCACGCGGGTCTCCAGCAGGTCGGCATAGCGCCGCACTTCGCCCATGATGGGCAGCACTTCTTCGCAGTAGCGGGTGGCGCGGGCCAGGAAGTCGCCCTTGCCGTCCACACTGGCCAGCGTGGCTTCCAGGCTGCGGGTGGCATCCTGCAGGCCGCGCAGCTGCTCGGTGACCTCGTCCAGCGTGATGGTACGGAAGTCCTTGCCGATGGCCTTCATGCGGGCCGCGGTCTCGGCCAGTTCGCCCTGATAACGCATGGCCGCGGGGAAGATGATGGTCCGGGCGATGCGGATGGTCAGGATGGCTTCGGTACGTACGGTCTTGCAGTACTGCTCCAGATAGATGTCATAACGGGCCTTGAGCTCGGCACGGTTCAGGATGCCCAGACGCTCGTACAGGTCGATGACTTCGGGACGGATCAGCTCGGGCATGGCCTCGGGCGTGGTGCGCAGGTTGGACAGGCCACGACGTTCGGCTTCGGCATGCCAGATGCTGGAGTAGCCGTCACCGTTGAAGATAACGGCGCTGTGCTCTTCGATGACATGCTGCACATAGTGCTGGATGGCCGTGTTGAGGTCCTTGCCGCGGGCCAGGTCGCCTTCCAGGAAGTCGGCCGCATGGCCCAGCGAATCAGCCATGATGGCGTTCAGGGCCGTGATGGAATCGGCCGCGGACTGGCTGGAACCCAGGGCGCGGAATTCGAAGCGGTTGCCCGTGAAGGCGATGGGGCTGGTGCGGTTGCGGTCACCGGGGTCCGTGGGCAGGGGCGGCAGGGTATCCACGCCCACGTTCATGACGCGGCCGCTCTTGCTGTTGGCGGCATCGTCGATACGACCGGCACGGAAGGCTTCGAACACTTCCGTCAGCTGATCGCCCAGGAAGATGGACATGATGGCCGGCGGGGCTTCGAGAGCGCCCAGACGGTGGTCGTTGCTGGCGCTGGCCACAGTGGCACGCAGCAGGCCGCCGAACTTGTGCACGGCGCGGATCATGGCCGCACAGAACACCAGGAACTTGGCATTGGCGTGCGGGGTCTCGCCGGGGTTGAACAGCGTGCCCAGCTCGGCATTGCCGATGGAGTAGTTCACGTGCTTGCCCGAGCCGTTGACGCCGTAGAAGGGCTTTTCGTGCAGCAGGCACTTGAGCCCGTAGCGTTTGGCCACGTTGCGCAGGGTGGACATGATGATGTGGTTGTGGTCCACGGCCAGGTTGCTGGCCTCGTACAGAGGCGCGATCTCGTACTGGCTGGGAGCGGCTTCATTATGGCGGGTGCGCACGGGCACGCCCAGCTTGTAGAGCTCGCGTTCCACTTCCATCATGTAGGACAGCACGCGCTGGGGAATGACCCCGAAGTACTGGTCACTGAATTCCTGGCCCTTGGCCGGACGGGCGCCGAACAGCGAGCGTCCTGCCACCTGCAGGTCGGGACGGGCGAAGTTGAAGTTGTGGTCGATGCAGAAGTATTCCTGCTCCAGACCGGCGTAGGAGACCACAGGCAGCTTGGTCTCGATGCCGAACAGCTTCAGCACGCGGCGGGCCTCACGGTTGAGGGCCTGGCCGGAACGCAGCAGCGGGGTCTTCTTGTCCAGGGCCACACCGGTCCACGAAAGGAACATGGTGGGGATGCACAGGAAGGTCCCGTTGGGGTTTTCCATGATGTAGGCGGGGCTGGTCACGTCCCAGGCCGTGTAGCCGCGCGCCTCGAAGGTGGAGCGAAGGCCGCCGGAGGGGAAGGAGGAAGCGTCGGGCTCGCCGCGGATCAGCATGGCGCCGGAGAATTCGGCGATGATGCGGCCCTGGCCGTCAGGCATCAGGAAGCTGTCGTGCTTTTCCGCCGTCTGACCGGTCAGGGGGTAGAAGATATGGGTGAAGTGGGTGGCACCCTTTTCGATGGCCCAGTCCTTCATGACGGCGGCCACGGTATCGGCGATGCCGGGATCCATGCGTTCGCCGAATTCGATGGTCTTGTGCAGGGCCTTGTAGACATCCTTGGGCAGGCGTTCACGCATCACCTTGTCGGTGAACACGTTACAGCCGAAAATGTCGGTGGGCTTGGTATCGTAAAAGTTCAGCGGCGACGCTTCCGGCTTGTAGGTGGTGATGGCCTGAACGGCACTTCTGCGGGCGGAATTGCTGCTCATGAAAGCTCCCTTGTCAACGTCCGGGAACCTAGTTGACGCTGACGATTTCGATTTCGAAGGTCAGTTCCTTGCCGGCCAGGGGATGGTTGGCATCCAGGGTGATCTCTTCGTCCGTGACTTCGGTGATGGTCACGTCCATCTGGCCCTGTTCATTGGAAAGCTGCAGCGGCACGCCCACGGTCAGCGGGATATGATCGGGCACCTGGGCGCGGTCCACGGTGAAGACCAGCTCGGGATCGCTTTCGCCATAAGCCTGGGACGGGGGAATGGTGACGGTCACGGTCTCGCCCGCTTCGTGGCCCATGACGGCGGCTTCGAAGCCGGGGATGAGCATGCCTTTGCCCATGGTGAATTCCAGGGGTTCGCGTTCGCGGGAAGAATCGAAAACAGTGCCGTCGCTGAGAGTGCCGGTGTAGTGCACACGCAGGGTGTCGCCATTCTTGATAGCCATGGATACTCCGTATGATTCGGGCAAGCCCGGTTGATTACAAAAAAGAATGCGCGGCAAAGGGCCGCGTGAAAGGCTGGAACCCGGATGCCGTCAGGGCATTTTCCACCGGTCCGCTGTTTTGGAATAAAGCAGGGGGGCTGCCATGTCAATGCGGACGGGCCCGCCCTCCCCTTGCGGCATGGCCCGAGCGGCCATGAAATCGTCCTTGCCGCGGGCCTGCCATCTTGACAGCCGGGGGAGGCAACAGCATATATTGAGCGCCCAAACAATTCCTGAGCCGGCCAGAGCCGGCAGCCTTTCAGACCAAGGAATCCCCTATGTCCCAGATCCGCTCCAGCTATACCGACAGTATCAATTTTTATGGTGGCCATTCTCCTCTGGATCTGGCCCAACAGTTCGGTACGCCGCTCTATGTCTATAATGAGACCGTGCTGCGCCAGCGCTGCCGCGAACTCAAGGCCCTTTCCTCCCTGCCCGGCTTTGGCGTCAACTATTCGGTCAAGGCCAACACCAACCCCGTGCTGCTGGGCATCATCCGCGAAGAAGGCCTGGTGGTGGACGCCATGAGCCCCGGCGAGCTGTACATGGACCAGCTGGCGGGCTTCACCGCCGACGAGATCCTCTACATCTCCAACAACATCTCTGAAGACGAGCTGCGCAATGCCGTCCGGCACGGCGTGCTGATCAGCGTGGATTCCCTTTCCCAGGTAGAGACCCTGGGCCGCGTCAATCCCGACGGCAAGGTCATGGTGCGCTTCAACCCCGGTATCGGCGCCGGCCATCACGCCAAGGTCGTCACCGCCGGCAAGGAGACCAAGTTCGGCGTCTCGCCGGAACTGCTGGACGACCTGTTCGCCATCCTGAAAAAATATGACCTGCATCTGGCCGGCATCAACCAGCACATCGGCTCCCTGTTCATGGAGGCCGACGGCTACATCGCCGCTGCCGAGGTTCTGCTGCATCTGGCCGAACGTCTGCCCGCCGACGTGCTGGAAAAACTGGAAGTCATCGACTTCGGCGGCGGTTTCGGCATCCCCTACCACAAATACGAAGACCAGCCCCGTCTGGACATGGACGACCTGGGCAGCCGCCTGCACGGCCTCATCAGCGGCTGGGCGGAAAAGACCGGCTACACCGGCCGCTTCCTGGTGGAGCCCGGCCGCTATGTGGTGGCCGAATGCGGCGTCCTGCTGGGGAGCGTCAACGCCACCAAGACCAACGGTGACAGACGCTATGCCGGTACCGACCTGGGCTTCAACGTGCTGGTGCGTCCCGCCATGTACGACTCCTTCCATGATGTGGAAGTGTACCGTCAGGGCGCGCAGGGCCCGGATACCGAGACCGTGGAACAGAGCGTCGTGGGCAACATCTGCGAAAGCGGCGACATCCTGGCCAAGAACCGCCAGCTGCCCCTGCTGCATGAAGGCGACGTGCTGGGCGTGCTGGACGCCGGGGCTTACGGTTTCGTGATGTCCTCCTCCTACAACCAGCGTTGCCGGGCCGCCGAGATCCTGATCCAGGCCGACGGCAGCGTGCGTCTGATCCGCCGCCGCGAGACCCTGGAAGATCTGGCCGCCTGTTACGAGGGCCTGCTGTAATCCTGGGCCGCCTGCCTGATTTTCACGAAGGGGGAAGGGGACTTTTCCAGCGGGAAAGCGCCCTCTTCCCCCTTCGAGCGCTTCGGCCAGCTACGATCGCTCCCCCTTTTTCCTTGCAGTGACGACGTCCTGTGACCTGCCCGGCAGTCCACGGGACCTGCTCCCCCTTCAGGGCCACAGTTTTTGCACGTCGCCTGTCCCCAGCTCTGCCGGGGCGTACGACTCCCCGATACGCCGGTGCGCTGCCGTTCACGGCCTGCCGCCGGGCTGCCGGAGCAGGAAGCCTTCCCGGCCAGAGCCCCCTTGCTGTCCACCAACCTTTTCCGTGTCAGCCGCACGCAAACATCTTTGGAACACCTCATGCCGGAACCGGATCTCAGCGTTTCTCCCCGTGCCATATGGAAGCTCACCTGGCCGCAGATGCTCATGATGTATCTGGTCTTCTTCATGGGCTTCATCAATATCTGGGTGGCCGGACGCATCAGTGCCGACGTGCAGGCCGCGCTCGGCATGGTCAATCAGTGCGGCCTGTTCCTCATGGTCGTGGCCATGTCCATGTCCAGCGGCGCCACGGCAGCGGTCAGCCAGTCGCTGGGGGCCAAGCGCATGCGCCGCGCCCAGCACTATGTGGGCACCACCGTCCTGGGCAGCCTGCTGGCCGGCATCCTGGTGGCCCTGCTGGGCTGGCAGCTGGGCAGCCCCATCCTGCGCGTCCTCCAGGTCCCGGAGCGCATCCTGCCGGTCACCGCCGGTTTCTGGGACATCACCATGCTGGCCCTGCCCGCCCAGTATGTCTACGCCGCCACCGGCGTCATGTTCCGTGCCACCCGGCAGGTCCTGCCGCCGCTCTGGGTGGCGGCCACGGTCTGCGTCTTCGACCTGCTGGGCTGTCTGGGGCTGGGCCTGGGCTGGTTCGGCCTGCCCTGCATGGGCTATATGGGCATCGCCTGGGCCAATGCCGGTGCCCAGTGTCTGGGAGCCGTGGCCAACTGTTTGCTGCTCTGCCGTGCCGGTTACCTGTGCCGCCGGGCCATGCCCACCACTCGCTGGCTGCGGGCCGGTCTGCCCTACCTGCTCAAAGTGGCCCTGCCCGCGGGCGCGGCCCAGATCGTCTGGCAGTCCGGCTACCTCATGCTTTTCGTCCTGGTGGCTTCCCTGCCTTTCGACAGCATCAACGCCCTGGCGGGCCTCACCGCCGGTCTGCGCATCGAGGCCCTGCTCTTCCTGCCGGGCATGGCCTTCAACATGAGCGTCTCCGTGCTGGTGGGCAACTGTCTCGGCATGGGCGAGCCCGCCAAGGCAAAGCGCGTCGCTCTGCAGATGATCGTCATCGCCTCGCTGGGCATGAGCGTCGTGGCGGCCCTGCTCTGGCCCTTCCGGGCCGAACTGGCGGCCCTGCTCTCCCACGAGGCGGGCACGCAGGCCCAGATCATCAACTATCTGACCTACAATCTGCTCTCCACGCCCTTTTCCATCGCCAGCACCGTCATGGGCGGCGTCATGGTGGGCGCGGGCGCCACACGCTACAATCTGATGGTCTACGGCGGCACCTTCTGGCTGGTACGTCTGCCGCTGGGCTGGCTGCTGGGCCACTGGCTGTGGGGCACGGCCTCCGGCGTGTTCCTGGCCATGCTGGTCTCGCAGTGTTTACAAACGGCCATCATGTTTTATGTTTTGCTGTACCGCGACTGGGCCCGCTTTGCCATGCGCGCCCGGCACCATCACGACAACAGATAACAACAGGTTCCCCTGATGAAGAATCTTTCTTTCACTCCCGTCACCCTGGACGGTCGTTCCGAATTCTATGAACTGTGGCACAAGACCCCGCGTCGTTCCCTGGACTACAGCCTGCCCAATATCTGGGGCTGGCAGCAGTATTTCGGCCTGCAGTGGGCCTTTGACGGCGATCTGTGCTGGCTGCGCCAGACCGTGCCCTTCGTCACCTACTGGGCCCCTGTGGGCGACTGGGACGCCGTGGACTGGGCTGCCAGCGGCATCGACGCCTGCCGCAGCTTCATCCGCGTGCCCGAAGAACTGCTGGAGCGCTGGCGCGCGGCCCTGCCGGACAAGGTCGAAGAGCATGATTCGCGCGGCCAGTGGGAATACCTGTATCTGCAGAGCGATCTGGCCACCCTGCCGGGCAACCGCTACCATAAAAAGCGTAACCACCTGCGCGGCTTCGAAAAGGCTTACGGCATCGACTACCGGCCGCTGGACGATGCCATGGTGGAAGACGTGCTGGGCCTGCAGGACGACTGGTGCCAGTGGCATGAATGCGAGGACTCCCCTTCCCTGCGTGCCGAGAACGAAGCCATCAACCGCGTGCTCTCCCACTGGGAGCTTCTGGACGGCCTGTGCGGCGGTTCCCTGTATGTAGACGGCCAGATGGTGGCCTTCAGCGTGGGGGAAGCACTGGACGAAAAGACGCTGGGGGTCCATTATGAAAAAGGGCTCAACGGTTTCCGCGGCGTCTACCAGACCATCAATGCCTGCTTCTCCCGAGAGGCGGGCAACGGCTTCGAGCTGCTGAACCGGGCCCAGGATCTGGATGAAGAAGGCTTGCGCCAGGCCAAGATGACCTATCTGCCGACGGACTTTCTGCGCAAGTATCAGGTGAGCTTCAAATAAGGGGGCATCATGACTCGGTCTTTCCTCTGGACAGGGGTACGGCTGGCGGCGCTGTGTTCGCTGCTGTTGCTGGCCGCCTGCGGCGGCAAACAGATCCCGCCGCGTGACGGCATCCCTTCCCCGCATCTGGGCACCATCCGTGACATGCGGAGCTTTCCGCAGGATCTGACCGTGTTCGCCCAGCAGGCCGGTGCCGACACGCCCCTGCTGGACAGCCAGGCCCAGGCGGAGCAGGACGCGCGCTTCAACCGCATCTTCTTCGGCCCCTGGGACATGCGCAAGACCTCCATCCGCAAACGGGACGTGGAGATCTATTTCCGCAAGGCCAAGGGCTACAAATACGGTGACGTGCGCTGGACCCAGGACGAATGGGACGCCATGCGTGCCAACGCCGGTCTGAAGAGCTTCCCCAACACGGCCATGTACGGCATCACGGTACGCAATGCCGACCTGCGCGAGATGCCCAGCCATACGCCGCGTTTCAGCGAGCCCACGCCTGACCCGCGCATCAATCCTTTCGACTACTTCCAGTATTCCCTGCTGCCGGTGGGGACGCCGGTCTTCATCGCCCACACCAGCCGTGACGGCAACTGGTATTATGTGGAGACCCCCGTGGCCGCGGGCTGGGTGGACTCCAATGATATCGGCATCGTGGACGAGGCTTTCGAGGCCAGCTACAAGACCGGCAGCTATGTGGCCGTGCTGCGCGACAACGTCCCCCTGCCCGGCAGCCTGGCCGGACAGGTCAATATCGGCACTGTCCTGCCCCTGGCCCCGTCCCAGAGCGACAACACCCGCCTGGCGGTGCTGGTCCCCGTCAAGAACGGCAGCCGGGCGAACGTGGTCACACTGACGCTGGCCCATGAAGACGCCGCCATCAAGCCCCTGCCCATGACCCCGGCGCAGGTGGCCCTCATCGGCAACGTCATGATGGGGCAGCGCTACGGCTGGGGCGGCATGTTCGGCGACCGCGACTGCTCCGCCCTGACCCGCGAGCTGCTGACGCCCTTCGGCATCTGGCTGCCCCGCAACTCCCTGTCCCAGGCGCGCAGCGGACGGCGCATCATGCTGGACGGCATGAGCATCAAGGAAAAGGAAAAGGCCATCCTGCGCGACGGCGTCCCCTTCCTGACCCTGGTCTGGCTACGCGGACACATCATGCTCTATGTGGGGCCCTACAAGGGGCGGCCCGCCATCTTCCACAACGTCTGGGGCGTGCGCACCGTAGAGGGCGCCAGCGACAACGAGCGCTTCGTCATCGGCCGTGCCGTGGTCAGCTCCATCACGCCCGGCAGCGAACTGCGCAACCTGTACCGCACCACCACCTTTGGTGACCGCGTGAACAGCATCACCGTCCTGGGAGGCCGTTGATGAGCGGGGAAAGCCCTCGTCAGCTGGACTTCCGCGTGGCGGGCGCTCTGGTGGGGCAGCGGCTGGACAAGGCCCTGTGCGGTCTGCTGCCCGACCTCTCGCGGGCCGCCGTGCAGCGTGCCATCACGGCCGGCGCCTGCCGCATCGACGGGCTGCCGGTCTCCACGGCGTCCCTCAAGCTCAAGGCCGGCCAGGAGGTCCGTCTCGATCTGCCCGATACGGCCAACGAGCTCCGCGCCGAAGACGAAGCCGTGGACATCCTCTGGCAGGACGAGCATCTGCTGCTGTGCAACAAGCCCGCGGGCCTGACGGTCCATCCCTGTCCGTCCTGCCCGGAAAACACGCTTGTCCAGCGCCTGCTGCACCACTTCCCGCGTTTGCGGGAACAGGAAGGCCTGCGCCCCGGTGTGGTCCATCGTCTGGACAAGGACACCAGCGGCCTTTTGCTCGTGGCCCTGGACGAGCCCACCCGCCTGCGCATGAGCGAGGCCTTTGCCCGGCGGGAAGTCCACAAGGAATATCTGGCCCTGGTGCAGGGCGTGCCCCCGCAGACGGGCACCTGCCGGGAACCTCTGGGCCGCCATCCTACCGCCAAGGTCAAGATGGCCGTTGTCCCGGAGAACCGGGGCGGCAAGGCGGCCCACAGCGACTGGCGCGTGCTCTGGAGCAGCCCGCGCAAGGATTTCTCGCTGGTGGCCGTGTGCATCCATACCGGACGCACGCACCAGATCCGCGTCCACATGGCGCATGTGGGCCATCCCCTGCTGGGCGACGCCCTGTACGCCCCGGCCCCTGTAGCGGCCCGTGCCCCACGCCAGATGCTGCATGCCTGGCACATCAGTTTTTGCCATCCCCTGTCGGGCGAGGCGCTGGAATTTTTCTGCCCGCCGCCCGACGACATGCTCCGGACCATCCTGAACAACAGCAGCCGCATGCAGCGGCTGGTCATCACCGGCAATCCCGGTTGCGGCAAATCGACCCTCACCCATGCCCTGGAAGAGGCGGGCCTGCCCACGGTCAGCGCCGATGCCCTGGTGGCGCAGCTCTATGCAGTCGGTGGGGAGATGGCCGATTATCTGGGCCGCCGCTTCGGGGAACGTCTGCTGGAGGATGACGGCAGCGTGTGCAAACCCGCTTTGCTGGAGGCCATGCAGCAGGACCCCGGCCTGCGCAAAGAAGTGGAGCAGATGGTCCATGCCCTTGTCCGGGACGCCATCCTGGCCTTCTGGGACAAGGCGGAAGCCGAGGGCAAGGACTGCGCCGTGGCGGAGATCCCCCTGTATTTCGAATGCGGCTGGCACAAGGCCGGTCTGCCCGGTGCCCTGAGCCTGACGGTACGCTGCCCGCGCGAGATCCGCCTGCAACGCATCATGGCCACCCGCGGCTGGAGCGAAGAAAAAGCCGCGACTCTGGAGGCATGGCAGTGGCCAGCCGAGCGCAAGGAAGCCGCCAGCGATCTGGTGGTGGACAATGCCGGGACACCGGCGGACCTTCGCGCCCGCATCCCTGCCCTGCTGGAACAGCTGACAGCACTGCGGCAACAGGCACAGGATGATATCCTCCGGCAGGTCACGGCCTGCTGGCAGGTCAAATGACGCCATCCCCCGTTTCGATCACAAATTTATCGCAAGCACTATGAGCAGCAAAAAAATAGCCAAGACCAATGCCGCGCGCCTGCTGGAGCGTCTGGCGATCCCCTTCACCCTGCATCAGGCCGATGTGGACGAAAGCGACCTTTCCGCCGTGACCATGGCCCACAAGCTGGGCGTGGATCCCGGCTGCGTCTTCAAGACCCTGGTGGCCCGCGGTGACAAAACAGGCGTCATCATGGCCTGCATCCCCGCCGCGGCGGAACTGAACCTGAAGGCCCTGGCCACGGCATCCGGCAACAAGCATGTGGAGATGGTCCACCTCAAGGAAGTCCTGCCCCTGACAGGCTACATCCGCGGCGGTTGTTCGCCGCTGGCAGCCAAAAAGGATTACCCCGTCTTTCTGGATGAGCATGCCATCCTCTGGGAGCAGATCTATATCAGCGCCGGACAGCGCGGGGTGCAGCTCTGCCTTTCGCCGGACGACCTGTGCCGGGCCACCGGCGCCACTATGGCCGAGATCGCCAATAATGCAGACTGAAACAGTTTGCAAAAGACAGTAAAAAAGTCTGAGACGTCCTCTCCTGCCTGTCCCTGACGGAGCAGGAGCAGCCCATCAGCCACAACGCAAAGAGAGCGGGCCCCCTGCGGGACCCGCTCTCTCATTTTGTACAGTCTTGTTATCACTTAGGCCTGAGCCAGCGCCTGCGACAGGTCTTCCAGAAGGTCGTCGATATTTTCCAGACCGACGGACAGGCGGACCATGCCGGGCGTGATGCCAGCTTCCGTGAGCTGCTCGTCACTGAGCTGGCGATGCGTGGAGCTGGCCGGATGCAGGACACAGGTACGGATATCGGCCACATGCACCTGCAGGGACACCATCTTCAGGCTGTCGATGAAACGGGCCCCGGCGTCGCGGCCGCCCTTGAGCGAGAAGGAGATGACGCCGCTGCAGCCCTTGGGCAGGTATTTTTCGGCCAGGGCCTTGTCGTGGCTGTCCGGCAGCCAGGGGTAGCAGACGCTCTCCACCTTGTCGTGCCCGGCCAGGAAGGTCGCCACGGCCTCGGCATTGCGGCAGTGACGTTCCATGCGCAGGGGCAGGGTCTCCAGGCCCTGATTGATGTAGAAGGCGCCCTGCGGCGTCTGGCAACACCCCAGGTCGCGCATGAGCTGCACGCGGGCCTTGACGATGTAAGCGGCCTTGCCGAAGGCCTTGGTATAGATCAGGCCATGATACGAGGCGTCGGGCTCGGTGAATTCGGGGAAGCGCCCGGAAGTCCAGTCGAACTTGCCGCTGTCCACGATGACGCCGCCCATCTGCAGGGCATGGCCGTCCATGTATTTGGTGGTGGAGTGGACGACGATGTCGGCACCGAAATCGAAGGGACGGCAGAGCACAGGCGTGGCAAAGGTATTGTCCACGATCAGGGGCAGGCCGTGACGATGGGCCAGGGCCGCGATGCGTTCGATGTCCAGCACGTCCATGGAAGGATTGGTCAGGGTCTCGCCGAACACGGCCTTGGTGTTGGGGCGGATGGCCTTCTCGATCTCGGCGTCATCGGCCCGCTGGTCCACGAAGGTCACTTCGATGCCCATTTTCTTCAGCGTCACGGCGAACAGGTTGAAGGTGCCGCCGTAGATGCTGGCCATGCTGACCACATGGTCGCCGCTCTGGGCCACGTTGAGGATGGCGATGAGGTTGGCAGCCTGTCCCGAAGAGGTGCACAGGGCGCCGACGCCGCCTTCCAGAGCCGCGATTTTCTGCTCCACGGCGTCCACCGTGGGATTACCCAGACGGGTGTAGAAAAAGCCGGAAGTTTCCAGGTCAAAAAGCTTGGCCACTTCGGCCGTGGAGTCATAAGTAAAGGTCGTGCTCTGCACGATGGGCAGTACCCGGGGCTCA
>ERZ1673738.5241-NODE-5241-length-12005-cov-4.664603_pt1 | contig 12005 bp, 10 predicted proteins | sample MGYA00580198_ERZ1673738 | MGnify/ENA primary metagenome ERZ1673738 (study PRJEB41218, sample SAMN15661784) | gut metagenome | host: Homo sapiens | place: Canada: London | collected 2015-08-20/2019-03-30 | study: EMG produced TPA metagenomics assembly of... | reverse complement strand
GGGCCGTACGCCGCACCTCCTCCTCCTCCAGAGGCTTGAGCAGATAGCATATGACATCGTATTCCAGAGATTGGCGCGCGACCTCAAAATCGCTGTAGGCGCTGACCACGACAATCTCCGTACGGACCATGCTTTCCCGAATTCGCCGGATTAGCTCCAAGCCCGAGTAATCTGGAAGCCGGATATCGGTAAAAACGGCTTGGGGCTTCTTTTCTCCAAGCAGCCGCAGCGCCTCGGAGGCAGTCGAACATTTTCCTACAATCTCAAATCCATACTCTTCCCATGGGATAATCTCTTCCATGCCGGACAACGCCCACGGCTCATCGTCGACCAGCAGTAATGAAAACCGATTGCTTTTATTCATCCGTGCCTCCTGTCTTTGCGTGCGCAGCAAAGCTGCCGCATTCTCTCTGTTTTGCGGAGGGAAACACGGAAAAGACTGAGCCGGGGGTGGCAGAATACGCACCGGCCGCCGCCTTCTTCCGTTTTTATCCCTGAGCGCCGGTTTGGATTCGGCTTTTCCTTTTTTGCAGATATTCCTCAAAGCTTTCCAATGTGCGGTTCACAATCAGAGGCTCCGGGAATTCGATTTCCTGAAGCAGCCTGCGCGCATGCTCAAAATCCCCCACGCGGAAGGATTCGTGGGCATCGCTTCCAATCGCAACCAGCACCCCCATCGTTTTGCACAGCAACGCGATTTCCCTGCACCGCGGCAGAGAGGAGGAGCCATAAAACCGTAAGCTGGCGTCGTTGATTTCGATCGCCTTGCAATACTGTTTGGCCGCCTGCAAAACCCTGCTGATATCAAATGGTCGCTTGGCGCGCCCGATATGCCCCAATACATCCACATACGGGTTGGCAAGGACCCTGCAATACATCTCGGTATTTTCCTCCATCGTGCCCTCATTTCTGTCCATCGGCACATGAATGCTGGCAATGACAAATTCACGGCTGCTCAAAAGCCATTCTGCCCCAGATACCGCCACGTCAAACGGAGAAGGTGTGTCCGCGAAAGCCAGCTTTCCCTTAGTGTCCACAATATCAATCTCCACTCCTTTGATCACCCGTACCCCGTGGACGATGGGCGGAAGCATTTTCTGGTTCCCGATGGCTTCCACAGATCCCTCCCGCTGAGCCATAACAGGAGAGCAGTGATCGGTAATGGCAAATCCGCGCAGTCCCCCGCTTCTTGCGTGAAGTGCGCACTCCTCGATAGTGCTGTAGGCGTGAACGCTGGCTACGGAATGAACATGTGTGTCAACTTCCATATGATACATGAATTTCCCACCTTTCTTCTCTAACTGTATCAACAACACGAGGCAAAGGAAAGATAGAAACCAATGTTTTTTTCGGACATTCAATATTATTTGGGAAGACTTCAAGTTGCTTCAACCACTCCATACCCTGGCCAAACTGCTGTATTTTGATTTAATCTGACACGCAGCGTCTATCTCTCTGTGGGGCAGAGCAGCGGCGGAATCGACAAGGTTCTGTGCAAGCTGATGAGCTGCAAATACAGACGCGCACCCGCACGCTGAAAATAAAAAGGAAGGGAACAGAATCTACTGCTCCCTCCGGCAGATCAGCTTTTTCTGGCTGGCTTGACGTTTACGTCAGGACGGATGCTTCCTTCGATGGCGCCGTGCTCCTGTTCAAACGCCTTAATGCTGTCACGGATCAGCACCAGCACACGGCTGTTGACCGAGCGGCCCTCATAGTCCGCGACATATCCCAGCTTTTCCAGCATTTCTTCTTCAATGCGGATGGACACACTTTTAATAGCCATACATACCACCTCAGCAGCTATATTGTGTGTTTGTTATATAGCCGAAATATGCTTTCGTTACCTGCTTTGGATATCTTTTTTCGCAATGCAGTAAATGAATCTTCATGATTTCTGCAAATTTGGTTACCAAAATATTGCATTCCTATTTTTTCAAAACTCTTCTGGGTGCGATATTCTTTGGAAATCCCATTCCGTAAATTTCCTTGATAATTGTGGAGGCAAATGAATCCTGAATTCATTGCTTTGATTATCTTTCTCAAGTTTGCTTGGTGGCACAATAGAGCCTGATTGTTGTATTGTTATCTTCCCCAAGCCTAATTTCGCTCCTTTGAGTTTCGTCTCAAATGTTGCTGGAATTGCAAAAATTTTTTCTGACCTAATATTCCGTTCGTTTCAATCCAGAAAAAACGACTGCTGTTCCTTTTCGCTGGGATTTATCATGTATCTTCTGTCCAGTGACATCGAAAGGTCGGGGAAAGATTAGTGGAAAAGGATGGTGTACAAAGCTAACTGAATATGCTACAATAAATAAATTCACAAACAGTAGAGAGCTTTTTATGCTATTGTAGCACGGAAGCAATCAACTTGTCACTCAGCCAAAAACGAGAAAAATATTTTTCCAAGGATTCTGGAGCAGAAAGATGGGTAAATCGGTCTTGATGCGGCTTTCAAGGAGCTTACGGAGCAGTCAGGAGACGGCTCGATGGACCAGGTCGAGGCTGTTGGCAGACGAGATGAATTATTACCGCGCGCGGACCAATGCGGTTTTGCGCGCTGTGCAGCTCGACAAGGTGGAACTAGAGAACGGCTCCGAGGCCATGCGCAAGGTCGTGTGCCATCCCGGCGGCGTCAGCGCGGCCATTTTGACGGACAAGAATGAAATATTGTTTGGGCGGCAGATCCGCTACCCGTATGCGCAGGCGGTGCTCGAATGTCCGGCGGGCAAGATCGAGCCCGGCGAGGATCCCCTCGAGGCGATGAAGCGCAGGCAGAAGGAGGAGACCGGCACGACGAGCAGCCGCTGCCTCGATCTCGGCAAGCTCTATCCCACGCCCGGCTACTGCGACGAGATCCTGCACCTGTATGCCTGCCGCATCGACTCCTACGGCGAAAAGCACCTCGACGAGTTCCTCGAGGTGGAGAAGATTCCGCTCGCGCAGGCGGTGGAAATGGCGGAGAAGAATGAGATCTTTGACGCGAAGACGCAGGTGCTGATTCTGCGGGCGGTAAGGCTGGTGGAGCGTGGAGAACTCTGAAGCGCTGGAGGAATTGTGTTGAGTTGTTCTTTTCGATGGTTTATCAACGCGAAGCTGCGTACCAAGCTCCTTTTACTTGTAATTCCCACAATGCTGCTTCTTTTATGTGTAACGCTCACCCTCTCTTTCCTTGTTTTCAATCAATATGAGGCGATGGTGTACGGGAGTACAGAGCAGATTCTCAACATGGCGGCGGGAGAGATTGAAGATAACCTGATGCGGATCGAATCCATAGAAAGCTCTCTGATCGGCAGCGATGAGATTCAGTCCGCCCTTTCTCTTACTGAGCCTAACGCGCGCAGGCGTGAGCCCACCACAGACTATAACAGGCTGGCGTTGGGTGTTTACGGCAAAATGGGAAAATGCCTGGCCGAAAATCCCTTTGTGTCTTCTATCTCCATCTATGTGGAGGATCAGTCCTTTTTCAGCGGCAGCGAGATTATGTTGGAAAGCCAGGAGGAAGAGGAAGATCTTGCGTGGATTCTGACGGAAGCAGCCGAAGGAAAGGGAAAGACCGTCTGGCTGCCGCGCGGTGACAAGCTGTTGTGTGTCAAGGAGATCCGGGATATCCGAACCATGACGCTCAGCCCGCTCGGTGTCGTAGTGATGCGCGTGGATCTGAAAAATTTGGCGGAGGAGAGCCTGTGTGCCGAAGCGGACAGCGGCTATTTGCCGCGCATCTGTATTTTGTCTGGAACCTCCATCATCTTTCAGAACATCAGCGAGCGTGTGCCCGCGTTCTCAGTCCCTCCCGGGAGCGGGTATCAAATTCTGTCCATCGGGGAAGGAAAATCGTTCGTTACCTACACGGACGATTCCACTCTCGGCTGGCGGTATATTTTGTCTGTTCCGTTTGATTCCGTCTCAGGGCAGATGACCACTATGAAGACAGGCGTTGTGACGGCAGTTGTCCTGCTGTCGCTCCTCCTGATCCTTCTGCTTCTGCGGATGGTTCGATCGCTGACGGAGGCCTTCGGCGTGCTGGCACAGCGTATGGAGCAATTTGCAAGCGGAGATTTCTCCGTCGAACCCGATTTGCGCTTTCTGACGCGGACGGATGAGGCAGGCTTGCTGCACCGCGGCTTTGACAGTATGGCGCGGGATGTTCGCACGCTTGTGCAGGATAATTATCTCAAACGTCTCCTGCTCAAGGATGCGGAACTCAAATCGCTGCAAAGACAGCTGAACCCGCATTTTCTGTTCAATACGCTGCAAACAGTCGACTGGATGGCAAAGGCGCGCCGGCAGACAGATATTTCACAGATCGTCGAGGCACTGGGACGGCTTCTGCGCTATACGCTTCAGGAGGATACGGGCCTTGTTCCACTGGCTGCTGAAACGGAAGCGGTGCGAAATTATATTGCAATTCAGAAGTACCGCTACCAGGAACGGCTGGAGGTATACTTCCAGATTCCGGAATCACTCGGAGACGTTCGGATTCCGAAGCTCGCGCTGCAAAATATCGTGGAGAATAGTATTAAATACGCACTCGAAGCAATGCTGGAGACGTGCCGGATCACGATTTCTGCACGGGAGGCGGATATGGGCGTCGTCCTGACAGTGGAGGACAACGGTCCCGGAATTGATGAGATGCTCCTGTCAAAGCCCATGCAGCCGGAGGGAACCCGGGCAGGTCTTGGGATCGGCCTGCGGAATATTCAGCAGCGAATTCATCTTCTGTTCTCCGATCAGTACGGGCTTCGGCTGCACAACACCGGTCACGGAACGGTGGTTGAAATTCATCTTCCGAGGTGAGTCACCTTGTTTCAGGTTTTATTGGTTGACGATGAGAAAATTGTCCTGAATACGATGAAGGAAATTGTGCCGTGGGAAACGTACCATTCGCAGCTCTGCGGGGTGTGCTCCAGCGCGATGGAAGCGCTCGAGATAATCCGCCGTGAGCGGCCGGATATTGTGGTGACAGATATCCGCATGCCGGTCATGAACGGAATCGATCTGATCCGGCACGTCCGCAGCGAGGGCTTCGATCCGGAATTCATCATTCTGTCCGGCTATGATGAGTTTGAATTTGCCAAAAGCGCCATGCAGGAGGGTGTCAAGCATTATCTGCTCAAGCCGTGCGGGGAGGAGGAAATCGGCTCGGCCCTTCTGCGCGCGCAGGAGGATCTGGCCGTCCGCAGGCAATCGGCTGCGTACAGCGTCAGAGTTGAAAAATCTCTGCTCGAGCAATTTCTCATGCTCACGCTGCAGGGCGGCGAGGCGCTGCCGATCGACTCGGCCCTGCATGCCGGGGAGGGCCTGTATTGGGCCGTGTTCTCCTGTCCGGGCAGGCCGGTAAATGCACGGAGCATGTTTGCCGCGCTGCAATCCGCCGGTTTTTCGGGTGCGGAGCTGATAAAGCCCGCGTTCTGCATTGGAAATGCGGTGGGCGGTGTGTATCTGTACCGGGGACAGCAGCCTGGTCTGGCGGAGCTGACGCTCTTGCAACGCTCGCTCGCAGGGCCGCTTGGCGGCTTCCCCTCTCTGCTGGCGGCGGGGCCGCTGGATATCTCTTCGGTGCGCCGCCGTCTCCGCGATGTGTGTGGAGAGTATACGGCTTTTACCGCCCTGACCGAGGAGGGCTCTGCCGATTATCGGACAGTACGCTCAGTGAGCGTTGAACTGCTGGACGGCGTCCTCTCCTGGCTGGAGGCGGCCCTTCTGCACCATGATCCGCAAGAAGCGCTCTCCCTTCTGCAGCGGACCTACGGCAGGGAGATCAGTCAGCAAGTCTGTACGCGTCTGCTGGTGCGCTCTCTTCTGAACGGGACTCTGGCAGCGCGGGAAATGGCTGCCGCTCTGCAAAGCCTCGATGAGGGGCAGTATCAGCCGCTCGAGAAACTCCTCGCTCCGCGGCAGCAGACGGAGCAGACGGACGAAGATTTTATCGACTATATTCTTCGCTATCTCGAGGAACGGCTCGACGACGAGAGACTGAGCCTCAAATGGGTGGCCTCCAAGCTGGTGTTCCGCAACGAGGACTATGTGGGAAAGGCGTTTGCACGGCGGACAGGACGGACATTTATCTCTTACCTGAATACGCTGCGCGTGGAACGGGCGAAAAAGCTGCTCTCCGCGCCGGGAGAGATACGTCTCTCCGAGGTGGCCGAGCGCGTCGGCCTCGGGAATAATCCAAGATACTTCGGGCGGCTGTTCAAAAAATATACCGGATATACACCTGGAGAATACAGAGATCTCAATAAGTAAATTTTTTCAACAATAAGATATCGGTTTTGTGCACATCGGATCACGGTTCTGATCCTTTTCCCCGGCCTGAAAAACCGTATAATGGAGAATGTCGGCCGGACCAATGCCTGGGCACAAGACATTCTCAGAAAGCGCCCGCTCCGATGGAGAGGGCGCTTTCGCATTTTGGGGAGGAACTCACATGGATCAACTAAGGCTGCAGTTTCTTGGAACAGGAGCCGGAGAAGGAATCCCGACCCCCTTCTGCCGGTGCCGCGTGTGTGAACATGCGCGAAAACAGGGGGGGAAGGATGTCAGGCTTCGCTCGTGTTTCCGTGTGTCGGACGAGCTCCTGATTGATATGGGAACCGATCTGTTTTCCGCATGTATTCGCTGCGGCACGGATTTGTACGATTTGCGTCATGTTCTCGTCACGCATACACATGAGGATCATTTTGATCTGTTTAATCTGTTTCTCAAAACGATGATCAGCCGCGGAAACGGAGAAAAGGTTCATGTGTATCTGACGAAGGAGGCATCCGATATCGTCAGCGTTTTCGATTCCATGGGCCTTGACGGAGAAAAAGACTTCTTCTCTCATCAGCTGGAACGCTGCTTTTGCTTCCACCGTCTGTCCTTCTGGGAGGAAACGCAGATCGGCGCGTATCTGGTTACGCCCATTCCCGGTTCTCATCGCGGGCATCTCGAGCCAAACTCCGCAAATTATCTGATCCGGCTTCCGGACGGACGCACGCTGCTGTATGCCCTTGATACGGGAGCATACAGTGAGGAGGTTTTCTCCTTTCTCAAGGGGAGGCAGATCGATCTGCTGGTCACGGAGGCAACCTTCGGCAGCTGTGACCGAGGCGACACACCGTATTCTCATCTTGATCTGCACAGCGCTCTGTTCCAGTGCGGCAGGCTGTACCAGGCCGGCGCCCTCACGGACGCGTCGCGCGTGTATCTGACGCACCTCAACCAGGAGCAGGAGTTCACGCACGAGGAGATGGAGGCCTATCTGCTTGCGCATCCCACGCCGTACCCGGTGCGCGTCGCCTACGACGGCCTGTGCATTGGGAAGGAAGATTCCTGAGCACCAATAAGGAGGAAAGAATATGAAACTGAGCAAAAAGCTGATTTCCCTGTTTCTGCTTGCCGCTGTGACGCTCTCCGCCTGCGCGCAGGCCCCGGCCTCGTCCGGAGACGCGGCGGGAGGAGACGCCGCCGCTCCCCAGCTGGACGAGAACGCCCTGACGCCGCTCGGCAAGTATGAGGAGCCCGTCACCATCAGCATCTCGAAGGTGATGGTCACGAACCCCCACCTGATCGAGGGGCAGTCCCCGGAGGACAACATCGTCCTCGACTGGATCCGCGACGAGCTGAACATCAACATCGAGATCGCGTGGCAGGCCGAGTCGAGCGAGTACAACAACAAGCTGTCCCTGAATATCGCGTCCAACAGCCTGCCCGACATGGTCTATATTCTGGGCGCCGATTATCTGACGTTCCGGCAGATGGTCGACAACGACCTGCTCGCCGACCTGACGGAGGTCTACGACAAGTGCGCCGGCGATTACCTGCGCGCGACCTACGACTCGTTCGAGGGGCGCAACCTCGACCCGCTGACGATCGACGGCAAGCTCTACGCCATCACGAGCGCCAACATCGGCTACGGCCACAACCTGCTCTGGCTGCGCGCCGACTGGCTCGACGCCCTCGACCTGGAGCCGCCGAAGACCATGGATGAGCTCCGCCACGTGCTTCAGGAGTTTGTGGACAAGGACCCCGGCGGGAACGGCGCCGGGAACACCATCGGCCTGGCCCTGAACGCGACGAACCCCGTGGGCGGCTACGGCAACAAGTTCGGCGCCGAGCCGATCTTCCACAGCGTGGGCTCCTATCCGACGCAGTGGATGGAGGACGAGAACGGGAAGATCTACTACGGCTCCGTCGCTCCGGAGACGAAGGAGGGCCTCTCCATCCTGCGCGATCTGTATGCCGACGGCCTGATTGACAAGCAGTTCCTCACCCGCGTGGGCTCCGGCGAGACGGACGCCGTGATCGACTCCGGACTGGGCGGCGCGTGGTTCGCTCCGTGGTGGGGCTCCAACGCGGACGCCTACGCCAACAACCCGGACATTAAGCTGATCGCCGTCAACGCTCCGCTCGATGCCGAGGGCAAGTACAATCACCTCACCCCCACCCCCACGGGCGATCTGGTGGCGATGAACAAGAACTGCGAGCACCCCGAAGCGCTGCTGAAGATCGTCAACCTCGAGTACGACATTTACCGCGGCTTCAACAAGGAAGCGCACGATTCCGTCACCCCGATCTTCGACCAGGGCGTCTCCCGTGAGGCCCTGTTCCCGACCGGCGGCTTCAACCTGGATTACTACGACGTGGTGCCGAAGCTCGGCAAGCTCGTGAAGACCCTGGTGGAGACCGGCGTCATGGGCGGCGATGAGACAACCACCGACTATGACCGCTGGAAGGCAGAGGGTGCGAAGCGCTTCGCCGACGGGGAGGATCCGTCCGCCGCGACGGCCCGCAACGATTTCAGCGATTACTACGGCCGCTATATCGCGTCGAACATCCTCGACACGCCGGAGAACAATCCGATCACGCCTGCGTACAGCTACACGACCGACTCGAGCGCCTCGCTCAAGCCGACGCTGGACAAGCTGGAGCAGCAGACCTTCCTGCAGATCATTGTGGGAGAAAAGCCGCTGGAAGCCTTTGACGAGTTTGTCGATCAGTGGTATTCCCTCGGCGGACAGACGCTGACCGACGAGGTCCAGGCCATCGTCGATTCGCAGAAGTAACGCAGCAGATTTGATCAGGGGCGGCAGCCGCAGAGGCCGCCGCCCTTCTCTGATCGCAGTCGGCAGAAAGGGTGTGTATCCGCCTTGTACAGCAAAAAGAATGAAGTCCGATATCACGCCATGCTGTTCCCCGGGATGATCTTCCTGATCCTCTTCCATCTCATCCCCATGGTAGGAATCATTATGGCGTTCCAGAATTTCCAGCCCGCCAAGGGGATTTTCGGCTCCGAGTGGATCGGCCTGGAAAATTTCCGGCGTATTTTTCTCCTTCCCGACTCCCGGCAGATCATCGGGAACACGGTGATCATCGCCGTGTCCAAGCTGGTGCTCGGCACGATCGCCGCGGTTGTCTTCGCGCTGCTGCTCAACGAGTGCAGGAACATTGTGCTCAAGCGGATTGTGCAGACGTCCGTCTATCTTCCGCATTTCCTCTCCTGGGTTATTCTCGCCGTCATGTTCAGCAACCTGTTCTCCTACACGGGCGTGGTCAACCAGGTGGCGGGCCTGTTCGGGGCGGAGCCGACCATGTTCCTCGTGAGCAATAAGTGGTTCCGGCCGATCATGATCCTCGGGGACGTGTGGAAGGAATTCGGCTACAATTCCATCGTCTACGTCGCGGCCATGACGGGAATCGATCCCACCCTGTATGAGGCCGGAAGCATCGACGGCGCGGCCCGCATGCAGAAAATCCTGCACATCACGCTGCCGGGAATCCTTCCGACCATCGTCCTGATGGCCACGCTGAACATGGGACAGGTGCTCAACGCCGGCTTCGACCAGATCCTGAACCTCTACAGTCCTCTGGTCTACGAGACGGGCGACATCATCGACACGTACGTGTACCGCGTGGGCCTGCTCGGCCTGCAGTACAGCTTCGGCACCGCCGTCGGCCTGTTCAAATCCGTCATCAGCTTTGCCCTGCTGGTCATTTCCTACCGGCTGGCGGATAAATTCGCGGGCTACCGCATTTTTTAAGGAGGCACTGTCGTGAACGCAAAGAAAAAGCTGTCGGTTTCCGATTGGGTCGTCTCGGCGGTCCTCATCCTGTGCGGTCTGATTTGTCTGGTGCCGATCCTCAACACCATCGCCATCTCCCTGAGCGACAAGACAAGCGCCTCGCTCGGGCAGGTCTCCTTCTGGCCTGTCAATTTCAACCTCTCGTCGTACCAGGCGATGATGGAGGAGAAGCAGTTCGGCCGGTCGTTTCTCGTCTCCGTGGTCCGCGTGATCCTCGGAACGTCCGTCAACATGGCGCTGACGATCCTCATGGCCTATCCGCTCTCCAAAACGCCGAGCATGTTCCACGCGAAGAAATACTATATGTGGGTCGTCGTCTTCGTGATGATGTTCAACGGCGGCCTCGTTCCCACCTTCCTCGTCGTGAAGCAGGTCGGCCTGATCGATTCGATCTGGGCGCTGATCCTGCCGGGCGCGGTTCCGGTGTTCAACGTGATCCTCCTGATGAACTTTTTTAAGAACGTGCCCAGAGCGCTGGAGGAGGCGGCGTTTGTGGACGGGGCGACGCCCTGGACCATCCTGTTCCGTATCTATCTGCCGCTCTCGAGCGCCGCTCTGGCCACCATCACGCTGTTCGCCATTGTCAACCACTGGAACGCCTTCTTCGACGGAAAAATCTACATTGACTCGCCCGAAAAGCTGCCGCTGCAGACCTACATTCAGTCCCTGATCGTGGATCTGAACCCCCAGCAGATGGCGAGCATGACGCCGGAACAGCTCGAGGAGCACATGAAAATGTCGAGCCTGACCTTCAACTCCGCGAAGGTCATGGTCTCCATGATCCCGATCCTCGTGATCTACCCCTTCCTGCAGAAGTATTTCGTGACCGGCATCGTGATCGGCGCCGTAAAGGAGTGAGAAGAAGGGATGACGCATCTGGAGGTGGACCCGCACACCCATTCCATCATGAGCCTGCACTCCTATTCCACGGTGGAGGAGTGCGCGCTGCACGCCGCCGCCGCCGGCCTGCGCGGCTTTGTGGTGACGGATCACTGTTCGCTTTCGATGGCCCAGCGGGAGAACAGCGTGGAGGCTATCGGCAATCAGCGCATCCTGCCGGAGGAGATCGTCGGCGTCCGCGTGTGGAAGGGCGTGGAGATCGACATTGTGGACGAGCAGGGCCATCTCGCGTTTGAGGACCGGCCGGACAGGCTCAATCCGTCCGTGACCGGCGCGCAGGCGCTGCTGCCCGGCCTCGACTTTGTCATTGCGAGCGTCCACCTGCCCTTCGGCAGCGATCGCGGGACGCCGGAGAGGAACGCGGCGATGTACTGCGCCGTCCTGCGCAACCCGTATGTGGACGTCCTCGGCCACACGGGGCGATCCGGCTATGTCTATGAGCTTGAGCCCGTCCTGCTCGAGGCAAAGCGCCTGGGCAAGGCGATTGAGATCAACAGCTCCAGCCTCGAAAACAGCCCAGGCAGCCGGAAGCCCTGCCTGGAAATCGCGCGCGCCTGCCGGGATCTGCGCGTTCCCATCACGGTGAGCAGCGACGCGCACTCCGCTTTCCAGATTGGGCGCTTTGGGGAGGCGCTTCGTCTCCTAGGCGATCTTCAATTTCCGGAGGAGCTCATTGTCAACCGAACACGGGAAAGCTTTGAAAACTTTGTTTCCGCGAGGCAATCGCGGATTTCCCTTTTGCTGAAAATATGAAAAATCTTATTTATTTGTGCGGCTGTGATTGGTGTTTATTTTTGTGATCTCAGCAGGATTATGTATTTACTTTTTAACAGAAGCAATAAACACTTCATTATTTTCTTGTGTGTCTGTAAAAAATAAATATACAAATTATCTATACATAGCGCTGACACTGCTCAATTATAACATCACCTGGAAATATCTGGCCTTAAAAAATTGCAGACATGTATTTTTTAGATCTGAGCTAGGGCAGCACCGCACAATTGCTGAGGCAAGCGCTGTCGAATCACCCATCAGGCA
>ERZ1673738.5239-NODE-5239-length-12011-cov-5.788474_pt1 | contig 12011 bp, 8 predicted proteins | sample MGYA00580198_ERZ1673738 | MGnify/ENA primary metagenome ERZ1673738 (study PRJEB41218, sample SAMN15661784) | gut metagenome | host: Homo sapiens | place: Canada: London | collected 2015-08-20/2019-03-30 | study: EMG produced TPA metagenomics assembly of... | reverse complement strand
CATAAGTATCGGCTGTGATGGCGTCATCTTTCACCATAGCCTTGTATGGGATAGATCTGATCAGTTCCAGTTGCTCCGTAGTTAACAGTTCTTTAGGGCTGCTCCAGCTTCGAAAGCACTTGTAGTGCCCTTTTTTGGTGTGGAACATCATATCAAGCCAGACAGTGTTGTTGTCTTCTGCTCTTTCTATGACCAGACGATCACCTTCTTTGAGTCGTGCAAACTCTTCCAGGAACGCTTTGCAGTTGCAGAAACTCAACTCACCTGCACTTACCCGGATCATCTTACATTGCCATTCCAGAATCTCAAGCCTCCGACGCTGCTCTCCCTCCAAATTGGATTTATGAAAAGAATGGGTTTCCGTGATGGCTTTTGGACCATCCATCAAATATCGTCTCACGACGATAGTCACTGTGTTATCGTCTTCTTTGAAAGATACAAGATCAACACGCTGATGATCCGCTACATACAGCAGTTGATAACAGAGCGATTCAAACTCGCTCTGTTCCGCATGTTTGTTTGCCAGCTTAAGCTGCTCTTCCTTGATTCGGATAATCCGTTCTGCATTCAGATGTTTCTTTTGGAATGTATATGCGATATTCTTGGGGTGTAGACTGATGCCATGATACTCTTTCCGAACGATGATCTCGAACTTGTCATCGAACTCTTGTATACTGGTGATATAGTTATGCTCGAACAGTTTGTTCTGAGTTCGATCAATGTCGTGGATAACTGTGTCGAACAGTTTAGTAGATGAAGGTTTTTCAGAATGGTAAAACATACGTTCCTCCTTATAATTGTTCTTATTGGATGTTTTGCTCAGGACATGTGTTCTCTTCCTTAACCTTCTTGCTGTCCTTCAGAAGAATTGAAGGAGTTTTCTGATACCCGTTTCCTGTTGTCGTTTGAGCAATATCGGTTTGAACTCATCTTTCAGCACTTGATGGAAATTGGAGCTTTTCACCAGAGTTTCGCAGAGGTCATACTTCTTATTGAGGAACAGGTAGTAGAAGAGCGGTTTCAGAGATTCGTTCGTGGCATAGATTTCAAGCATGATTTGAAAATAGGTGTTGTCACCGGAATCAATGACGGCAAGCAAATCCGGCGGTATCCGCTGTGCATATTCTTGCAGAGGCAGAAACTCATCCTGTTCTGAACTCTCCGCTTCTTCCGGCTCTTCCGAAGTCCTCCGGGCTTGGACAGGAATCCTGTGGTTCCGGATGAACTGCTGAATTGCCGGATCGTCATTGAGATAGAAGATCGAAGTTCCTTGTATGGTCACGGACAGGTCTGCGCCATGATAATAGAGAAAGGCAAGCTCCTTGACATTCCGGACTCTATGTACCGGCGCAATACCCATGTTGTTCCGGCTATTGACATCCGCTCCGTGTTCAAGCAATATACGGGCAGCAGACAGGTTCCGGAACTGATAATGAAAGGGTGTGTTCCCCTGAAGGTCACGCGCGTGAACGGAAAGTCCACGGGACAGCAACAGACGGATGATCTCCGGATTCTTCGCGTAATGAAGAGGGGTTGCCCCTTCTTTGTCGCAAACCTGCAAATCAGCTCCATGTTCCAGATACAAGAGCAGGATGTCCGGACTGGAAACGTAAAATACGGGAGTGCGTCCACGAGAATCCTGCTGGTTGATGCAGGCCCCATGTTTCAGCAGAAGGGATGCGCATTGGAGATTCTTAACGGTATGCAGGGCAGTCTGTCCCATGCCGTTAAACGCATTGACTTTTGCCTTTGCCTTGAAATACAGCTCCAGCAGTTCCGGGTCGTTCACTTCATGCAGAAGTTCATTGCGCCGTCTGGTCGATACATGACCGCCGTGTCGAACCAGTAAACGGATGACCTCTTTGGAAGTCACATATTCAACGGGAGTGATATTGGACTTCGCAATATGGTTGACATCCGCACCATGTTCCAGCAGCAGTTTCGCCGCTGTCTGATCGGGAGCGTAGAACAGCGGCGTTTTCCCCTGAAGATCGTTCCAGTCGGGATCGGCTCCCTGTGTCAGCAGAAACTGCAAAACCGCAGAAGACGTTGTAAAGATCGGTGTTTGACCGAACCGGTCCTGCGTATTGACATCCGCTCCTTGCGAGATCAGATAACGCGCAATCTCTACCGTGCGGGCATGGTGCAGCGGAGTGGTGAATGTGTTCCCGTGAACATTGGCTCCGGCCTCTATAAGCAGACGGGCTTGTTCCCGTGTATGAACCAGACAGAGCGGAGTGATTCCGGAGGCCGTTGCCGCATTGGGGTTGGCTCCGGCTTTCAGAAGCAGACGGATGATATTTGTTGCGGGAGCCTGGTGCAATGGCGTAAAGCCATTGATGTTTCTGGCGTTCACATCAGCGCCATGCTTCAGCAACAGCCGCACCGCTTCCGGATCACGGGCCAGATGAAGCGGAGTATTCCATTCATCATCCACAATGGAGATGAACGAAGCGTCCCGTTGAAGCTCATCCCTCAAAAAATCAATGTCATCAACTTTCAGGATTCTGGTGTCGTAAGCCATCAGGTCAAACTCTCCCCGTTTTTGACAGTCGCCTGTGCTTCCGCCGCCTTCTTTCGCCGGGCGATGTTACGGTCGATCTGTGAGAAGAACTCCTCGCATTCGTCGATGTGATCATACCAGTAGCTCAGCAGGGCGTTTTGCAACTGGTTCTTCCACGGAAGAAAGTATTCCACATTTCCCAGACGATTCTTGGTCTGGGCTTCAAAACGAGGTTCCGGGAGCTGGACGGAGATTGCGCCATAGATGCCGAAAAGGATGTCGGCGGCTTCCGGAACACCGCCTTTCCAAAGGGTTCGGGCCGCATCCACCAGAGCGGCTTTCGCCGCATCGGCGTGAACTCCTCCATTGCTGTTGTAGTGACCGTTCGCAAAGGAATGCCATCTGCCGATACTTGACTGACACTGGGCCAGAACCAATTCACATTCGGGATTTCCCAATGAGAGCAGATCGCCGTTGATGTTGCCGAAGTCGATCTGTTCGCGAAGGAAGTCGCAAAGGCCGTGACCGGAACGTTTGTGTTCTCCGTTCAGCACCGTTTCCAGTTGCGGATTGGTGGCCCGGTATCGGTTGAGCAGTTCCGCAACGCATTTCTGTCTGAACTGGATATCAGGAAAAATCATGGGATCGGGAGCAAAGTACACATGGCATCCATTCGGTTCGGCGATTTCGCCTTGAACATCCTTCAACAGTCTGCCCCGGCTCAAGGCGAGTTCACGGAAGCTGCCATTCCGAATCGTTCGTATGATGAATGTTTCCGACAGGGTGGAAACGACCTTCAGGCCGACTCCGTGAAGGCCGATGGCATTGGGGTAACAATCCCGATTGAACTTGGCACTGGAAAACGGAGTTGTAATGACCTGTTCCAGAGATTCCAGCGGGATGCCTCGTCCAAAGTCCCGGACTGAAATACTGGTTGGAGAGAGCGACACCTCGATGCTCTGACCGAAGCCGTTCTGCACCTCGTCAAGCGCATTCTCCAGAACTTCCTGCACCAGACTGTAGACTCCGTCATCCATGGTAGAGCCACTCCGGGTATTGGCAATATACATGGAGGGTCTTCTGCGGACATGTTCCGTAAATGAAAGAACCCGTATGCCGCTCGCGCTCATGTCTGTTTGTTCTCCATATTCACTGCAATTCCCCAGTTGCTCGGCTTCTTGCCTTCCGCAGTCAGGCACCAGATAACCGGGTAGTTCGGCTCTTCCAGCGGAGCGGGTCCCTCGCCATCGGTCAGATAGATCATGACTACGGGAGGCTCCGGCATATTCTTTGTGATATATTCAAACGGGGGACGAAGGTCAGTTCCTCCGGTTCCTTGAAACTTAATCCCTTCTTTCGGAAACTCTTTTCCTGAGTTGGAACTGTACTCCTCAACGGAGTGGATTTTCATATCGCATTGAATCACGGTAATCGTGTAATCGCCGAAGCTCTCAACCAGTCCTTGCAGTTCTGTGATAAAGTCCGGAAAATCGGAAACCGTGCTTCCGCTCGTATCAATGGCGATGACCAGCTCAATCTCCATCTTTCGCGCTCGACTGGGCAGATACAGCTTCTTGTAAACGTATCTGCGATTGGGAGGGAGCCACTGTCTCTCGCCTCCCAGATGCAGGGTGACGAAATCCAGCAGAATCTGTTTCCAATCTTTGGGAGTGCGGTCTGATGGGGCAATCAGCTTCTCGATTTCGGCAGGAAGTGTGCCGCGACTTTTGCAGCGGGCCGCTTCCTGCTGAACGGCGGAATGCCACTTCATCTTCAGTTCCGCGTCTTGACCGGATGGTGCAAAGTCCGGGTCCTGCATTTGATCTTCGGCAGGGACTGCTCGTGAAGCGAAATTCGCATCTCCACGACTGCAAGTTCCCGCATCCTTCCCGTTGCCTGCGCTTTCGCTGCCGCTTCCCTCGTTGAGCAGAGAACGGCTGCTGTTATTGTTGTCCCCTTCACTGCCGTGAATGGAGTCATGACTTCCGTTTCCGTCATCCTCGTTGTCGCCGGCCGTCAAGCTCAACACTCCGGGGATTGTTTTCTGCGGATAGAGGTGGATATCTTTGGAGCGGGGACCTGCGGGAGTGGCTGGGAGCCGTTCGTAAATCTGTTCCGCTGACATGCCTTTCCATGCTTTCTCATACAGAGGCATATCAACGGGAAGATGTGCTTTCTTCAGCAACAGGCCGACTTCAATATCGATCGCGTGATTGAAACGTTCCTCTTCTCTGTCGCCACGGCGCAGGAAGTGCAGTAAAGCACAGTGCCACACCTCATGGGCGATCAAGGCAATTCGCTCCTTCTCCTTGAGGTCATGAAAATATTCCACATCCACATACAGATGAGTTCCGTCCGAACAGAATGAGGTCATGCGATCGTCGCAGACCGGAGTCAGAATGAGACGCATCGCCAACGCACCTAGGAACGGCTGACGAATCAGCAAGGCGCGCCGGGCGTCAAGAAGCTGCTCGTACACTTTGGCTTTCAAACGCCGTTGTTCCGCTGTGAGCGTATACGATCCCATCCTTACCTGACTCCATGCTGCTTCTGCCATTCCGAGTAGAGCGGATGTTGGAGAATCACTTGAACTTTCGGGGTGTTCTTCAGACGATGCAGAACATCGGACATCAGCATCGTGGCGAAATCACTGGTCAGCTTTAAACTGAACCGCAGAAAACTGCCTGTCATACATTGGAAGCTGCTCTTGTCTTCTTCCACTTCCATGTAATACGAAATCGCACTGCAACATGCGTAGAGCTGATCGGGATGTCGGTGCACCTGAATATCGTATCCCTTCAACAGTTGTTGCCGGATATCCTGATTGCGCTGAAAGAAGAACATGTTCTTGTAGAATGCCAGAAACTCCGTCGCGGCTCCTTCACCGATCAAACCGGGGATGCTGTAACCCAGTAACTCATGATGATCATACTGGTCAGCGATCTTCAGTACCGTGCTGACCCGTTCCCAGCTTCTCGGACTGGGCCAGCCGCGTTGCAGGTTCTCGCTGTCCTGCGAGAAGAGCAGTTGGGGACGGTAACGGATGAAGTTGATAACCGCAGGATGCAGATTGTTCTCAACCGCCCAGAGCAGGAAACTTTCCGCATCGGCCTGGACTTCAACGTGCATGAAACGATTGGCCAGAGCGCTGGACATCGAACAGGAAACCGCACGATCTTCCACCCGGTTTCCCGCCGCGACGATATACCAGCCGGGAGGAACCTGGTACAGGTCGCCGAGCCGACGGTCCAGTATGAACTCGTAAGCCGCGACTTGCAATGTTTTGTCTGCGGCGGTCAGCTCGTCGAACATGATGATTCCCCGCGACTGCGGATCACGGGGCCATTCCGCTGAAACCAGCCACTTGACCGAATCCTGATCCGGAACCGGCAGGCCGCGCATATCGACCGGTTCGCGTTGAGCAAGACGGACATCGATAAAGCCGATGTTCATGGATTGAGCAAGTTCACGGATCAAGGTCGATTTGCCGACACCGGGAGCGCCCCAGATCATCAGAGGTGGAATCAGGTTGGCTGCCTGAGCGTATTGCGTCGATAAAAAGCTCTTCTCTTCCCAGAGAGCCTTCAGGTGATCTTCGATCAAAAGACGAAGTTCCCTGGTGGAAATGGTTGTGTTGGGTTGTTGAAAGTTCATTGTAATGTTTCGTTTATTTGTTCTGATTTCCTGTATGTTCCTATCGCGATTTTGTTCCCATCTACGATAAGCAGTTTGCCATTCAGCCATGCAAGATTACCTTGTTGTAATGGCGTGTTTAATTTAGTCCAGTGAATACCATCACGGGATGTATAAATTCCAATAGGTTCATATTCATTGCGTAGAGATGCAATTAGATGTGTTCCGGTATCTACCAATTCCAAGAGTCCGAATGGGAGCTTCTGCCATTGTAGACCATCAGTTGTAACCAGACTATTGGCATCTTCAACATTCAAAAAACACAGATTGGCTCCTGTCATCAGTGCCCTGTCATCCAAGCCGGTTCCGAGGATAGTAAATTTATCAGTAAAGTATTCATAGCCGGGTATTGACATTTGTTCTAAATCAGTAAATTTTATCCCTGATAAAACAGATGGCGGCTCATACTCATCCCAGCTTTTGCGCCCCGTAATAATGAACCGGGGTTTAATGAATGCAATATCATCAAACCACCCTCCTATATGTGGTACCCGTTTCTCTTGCCAGGGACCGGGGAGGTTCCCCGTTGTATAGACCGCAGGAACTTTATCCCACTCTCCAACCAAAACATATTGCTCCCCAGTCCAGATTATTCTGTTGATATCCGGACCAGATTTGGTAATAACAGCAATATTCCAGTTATGAAGGTCATTTGAATAATAAAAACCTCCGCTCAAGCGAGAAGTCGCAATATAATGCTGATTGATGTAATAAAAATCTTTGGGTTCGAAAGGTATAGAAGAATCATTCCAACGAACTTTTTCCGGATGAACCTCATGCCAGAGAAGACCATCATGACTGTAGTGGAGAGAAAAAGCTCCTAGATCTGTGATGTAACGAACAAAGCAATCGGCCCCAGCCAAAACAATTGGGGATGGATAAAGCCCTTCATCAAATGCAACGGTTGTTTCCTGCCAATCGAATTCAAGTTCTGCTTTCATAGATGAACACCTGTTCTATTTATGTTGTTTCATGGTTCCGCAATTCTCCAGCAGATCATAGAGATCGGTTCGTTTCCATTCACGGGCATAGTCCAGGGCGGTTTTCCCTGAATTGTCCTTGATGTTGCAATCCACTCCATGATCCAGCAGATTTTGAATCATGGTGCGTTTTTCGGATTTTACAGCATAGTGTAAAGCGGTCTTCCCTTCGTTATTTTGGTGATTCGGATTATGAAAGAAAGCTTCCGGTATAACTCCAGGCCTCCAACATTTTACAAAGCAAAAAATCAGAGGAGTATTCCCAAAGTTATCCGTTATATCGGGATTGGCCCCAAGAGCCAAAAGTTGTGATTCCGATCCGTAAAACAATAAAGTTCTGCCATCCTTGTCTTTGGTATCCGGATCAAGAGAATATTTTTCTATCAAGTAGAACCGGATGTCATCGCGTCCCCAAGTGAGTTTTTGATTTAGCCACCATGTAGATAACCCTTGAATACCTCCGGGTGTTTTATTCGGATCGGCCCCGTGTTCAACGAGAAGTGTGAAAGCATTATAGTCCAGTTCAGAGTTCATCAGCAAGGTTGTTCCGTCATTGGCAACAATGGAAGCGTCCGCTCCCAGCTTCAGAAGTCTTGATAAATCAAACTCATCCTCCACATAAAACAATACGTTCTTACCTTCGCTGTCCACTCCCATTCCATGCTTGATCAGACATTTCAACAGCTTGGAATATTGTGAGTTGTTGACATCTTCAAATTCTTGAACATAACTGTCAATATCAGCAATGGCAGTTGCGGCTCCCTTTTCAAGCAGATATGCAGCGACTTCAAGGTTTTTAACTTCAAGAGCAAAGCTCAGAACAGGAACCCCTTTCTTGTCTTTCTTCCGTACATCAAAGTGATATTTTTCTACAAGCAGTTTGACAATCGGTAATGGCTGGCGTCTGTTACCTGCTTGCTTCATCAGCATATCTTTTTGACGGGTTCGAGTCACCGCATGAATGTCCGCTCCATGTTTCAATAAGAACTTGAATACATCAATATCGCTGGCAAGCATGAGAGGTGTCACATCTGAATCCTTCACTCTGCTGTTGACATCCGCTCCATGGTCAAGCAGTATTTTTGCTACTTTGCGATATTTTGAAACGGGTTCATGCCAAGCTCCTTCTCCGGAATCATCACTGGCTTCGTGTAATGGAGTAAAACCGTATTCATTAACGCAGTTTGCAGATATATTGCAATTGTCCAGCAAGAACTCCGTCATCTCAGCATCATAGCGATCAACAGCTTCAAAGAGCAATTTTTTGGTAATCTTTGCATTGAGCTTCAGACCATGCTTCAAGAGAAGCTGTAAATCTTTTAATTCTATGAACTGACCACAACCTGCATGATAAGTACATTCCAGAGCTTTCAACATCTCTTTGTTACTGAATGAGTATTCCGTCAACAGGAATTCTGTTGTTGCTCTTGAAGCCCACCAACTGGCAGTCAAAACATTTATGCCCTCATATTTAATGTGAATGTCTGCTCCGTGTTCAAGCATAAAACGGATGAATTCTTTCCTTTGCGCCAGACGATAGTAACGGGATTCCAGAAGGGTGAACAGCAACGGTTCTTGTTTCGTTTTATGTTCCTTCCGCAGATCGACCTGTCCGCTCTTGATGATTGAACGGGCTGTGCGGCGGTCTCCATTTAAGATCGCATACCTCAGGACTTTGTAAGCATCATCCTTGTTGTCTTCGTAGTATTGTTTGATTCTGTCGTCTATCATATTCAGCATCTTCTCCTATTCAAATCGAATGCTTATAGTTTTCCATCAGTTCGTAAATATCAAACCGTTTCAGCTCACGAGCATAGTCAAGGGCGGTACGTCCGGAGTTGTCCTTGATGCGCCAGTCGGCACCGTGATCCAGCAAGTGCCTGATGTCATTAAACGAACTCCTTGTTATTACGGCATAATGTAATGCAGTCTTGCCTTCGTTATTTTGCCTCTGGTAATACTGTTGAGGAAGCTCATCTAGCGGACTGGAACCAAGTGTAGCAAACCAATAAATGAAAGGGATGTTACCTTCCTTATCCGTAATTTCGTAAGAGGCTCCGAGTTCTATAAGTTCACTGCAAGTAATTACGTTATAGAACAAGGGAGTTCTGCCTGCTTCATTTCTGGTATTGGGATCAAGGGAATACTTCTTGATCAGATAAAGCATGATTTCTTCCTCAGCATCTTCGCGGTCATGGTTGTCTGCCAACCACCAACGCAACAGTTTTTCCGCATATTCACTTGGATCAGCCCCATGCTGGATTAGAAGCTTAAAATTAGAGAATGAGAGGCTGTAATTCATCAGTACTGTTGTTCCGTCATCAGCTACAACAGTTGCATCAGCTCCTGTCTTTAAAAGCAGATCGATATATTTCGTTGCATAAAAGAGAACGTTTTTACCGGACTTGTCAAGGTGATTGACATCGACTCCCTGTGTGATTAAATATTGAAGCAGTTGTTTGTCCGGTTCATAGTCTTTGTACAGATAGAACAGGGCATTGCGTCCTTCGTTATCGACGGCGTTGACATTTGCGCCATTGTCCACAAGATATTTTGTCGCATCCAGACTGCCACGTTTTACCGCCAACATCAACGGAGATGTGCCTGCCTCATCTGGCTGATTCACGTCAAAGTGGTATTGTTCTACAAAAGCTTTGATAATGGCAAGAGAGCCTGATTTTCCAATTTGCCATAGCAGGACGTTCCATTGCTCCTGATCCACAGCATATACATCTGCTCCCTGTTCTATCAGGAAGTTGAATATTTCCAGACTGGTGGTAAACATCAGTGGCGTTTCTCCAGAACGACTTCTGGAATTGACATCCGCTCCATGTGCAAGCAGGAATTTAACCATCTCCAGACTGCGTTGAACCGCATGATGTATAGGCATCAATCCGTCTTTGTCAGCACAGTTCACAGATACATGATATTTCTCCATCAGGGACTTTGCTAATTTTACATCATACGTGCAACGAAACAAGTCCTCTGCCATATCTTGAGAAACCTGCAAGCCATACCTGATAAAGAATTTTAAAGGTTTATCAGCGGTATTAAAGGCTTTCCATATTTCTTCGTTACTGAACTTGAACTCTGTCAGCAGGAATTTCAGTAACGGCATCGATAATGTCGCTTGCAGTATATTAAATCCCATAAGACCTTTTACATGAATGTCTGCTCCATGGGCGACCAGCAGACGAATGAGTTCTTTCATTTGTGAGACTGATACTGATGAATAAATGAGAAAGTTGACAAGCTCAGACCATAAAGGCATTGCCAGAGGAAGCATTAAGCCTCTCACATTCGGATCAACTTTCCCGGAACGGATGAGGTAACGAATCTTCCGAAGATCACTGCTTGCTATTGCTCTTTGCAGTTGTTGATAAGGCTCATGTCTATGCTCTTTGTAGAACTGTTTGTCTTCTTCTGTCGCCATACCGTTTACTCCTCCAGCCTGTTTCCTATTGTTGCTCCTCTAAACTTCGCTACCTTTTCCGCTTCATCCTGAAGCGAATGATCCCTGCCATTGCAAGAATACTTGTAACCGCTCTACGAACGCGCTCCAGGCAGCAGGCGGTAACTGCTGATTTTCCATGTGCCTTAACTCTTGGTAAAGCATCTAAAATCCCCAATCAGATGCTATGAATTCATCTTCATCTTCAGGATAGATTCTTTCACGCTTGAGCAACTCACGATATTCCATAAGACACGGATCGTTTGTTATATCGATTGCAAAGTTGATTGTTCCTAGCATCTGCTTCAGATTTCCTTCAAACCAGTCCCTGGTATCATCCCATCCAAACTTCTGAATATAGTGCATACGCAGTCGGATCGCTCTCCGCTTCTCTCTGGAAATACTGACCTTCTGGTTGACTACCAGCCCGGTTACGGTTTGACGCATTCCCTGATGCTGAACATGAACTTTTTCCTTGTTCAAATGCAGCCCTTGTTTACGGATCTCCTGACAGCAATAATGAATGGTTTCCTGTATCAGATTTCGTGACAATTGTCCGGAAAAGGTCATGTCATCGGCATAGCGGGTATAGGCAAGACCATGAAGTAAAGCCCACTCTTCCAGCCTTTCATCAATGGAGTACAAAAGAAGATTGGAAAGCTTCGGACTGGTCGGTGCTCCTTGCGGGAGGTGGGTATTCAGACAGCACAGATGTGACAGCAATATCGCAATTCTCTTCTCATACCCTAAAGAGCGGAAAAAAGCATATACTCTGGAAATGTGTATGGAAGGGAAGAAGTTCTTGAGATCAAGATTCAGAACAACTTGTTTCTGAACATGACGTGCGGCATTATCTTTTATGCTTCGTCCCTTCTCGAATGCTGTGGCCGCCGGATGGGACTCCAGATGATTCAGTAAGTTTCTCAACAGATTCTTTTGTATATTCTTCAGAAGCATAACAGGAGCTTCTATTGTTCGCTCATCTCCATTTCGTTTGGGGATAGTAGTAAGCCGATAAAAGTCCTCACTATGATTGGATATCCGGTACAGAAGCTTTGGTGACGCATGTACAAGGGTAGCCAATTCGCTTATAGAGCGAATGAAAGGTAAATGTTCCGGTATATTCAGGCTCATTGTTTCCCTTTGCTTTTAAAAAAAGAACAACTGCAACAGTAACATTACTCAAAATGTCTTCTATAAGTCAGTGTGAGCGGATTGTGCAGAGGAACGCTGATGATGCTGTTCGGCATACCGCAGCCGGACTTTGCTTACGCACAGCGTAAGTGGGGTTCCGGCGAGGACGATGCTGGACAGCAGGGCAGCGTTCCACGCACCAAGCCACCGCAATGACATAGAAGCTGATTACCGGAGGTAATCGCATACT
>ERZ1673738.5233-NODE-5233-length-12019-cov-4.460047_pt1 | contig 12019 bp, 9 predicted proteins | sample MGYA00580198_ERZ1673738 | MGnify/ENA primary metagenome ERZ1673738 (study PRJEB41218, sample SAMN15661784) | gut metagenome | host: Homo sapiens | place: Canada: London | collected 2015-08-20/2019-03-30 | study: EMG produced TPA metagenomics assembly of... | reverse complement strand
TCTCTATGACTCCGGCGCGCAGGAGGTTCGTATGCGCTCCGCCTGCGCGCCCATTCTGTATAGCTGTAACTATTTGAACTTCTCCCGCGGCAATTCCGATATGGAGCTGCTTGCACGGCGCATGGTGCAGGAGCTGGAAGGGGACGAGGGGCATATGCATCTTGACGAATATGCCGATTCCACCACGGAGCGCGGACAATGCCTTTTGAAGTCCATATGCGAAAAGCTTGGTTTTGATTCTCTCGGCTATCAGTCTCTTGACGGCGTGATGGAGGCCATAGGCATAGATCGTGAGAAGGTTTGTACATACTGTTGGAACGGAAAGGAATGATTGATATGGAAAAATCCAGCTCCGCCGCATACGCGGCAGCCGGCGTAGACATAACCGCCGGTTACAAGGGCGTTAAGCTCATGCGCGCAGACGTTCAGCGCACCTATATCCCTGGCGTAGTTTCCGATATCGGCGGCTTCGGCGGCCTGTTTGCCCCGAACATTGACGGCATGACGGAGCCGATACTCGTATCCGGCACCGATGGCGTGGGTACCAAGCTGCGCATTGCAGAGCTTATGAACAGGCATGATACCATCGGTATAGACTGCGTGGCAATGTGCGTAAACGATGTAATATGCTGCGGCGCAAAGCCCCTGTTTTTCCTTGATTACATAGCCATCGGGAAGAACGTGCCCGAAAAGGTTGCGGCAATCGTGTCGGGCGTTGCGGAGGGCTGCGTTCAGGCGGGATGCGCCCTGATCGGCGGCGAAACGGCCGAGCATCCGGGCATGATGGCCGCTGACGATTATGATTTGGCGGGCTTCACAGTTGGGCTTGTGGATAAGCCTAAGCTAATCGATTCGGGTCGCATGGCGGCGGGGGACGTGGTGCTGGCGCTGCCCTCATCGGGTTTCCACTCCAACGGCTATTCGCTTGTACGCAAGGTGTTTGACGTGGAAAAAGCCGACCTTGGCAAACACTATGACGAGCTTGGCGAAACGCTGGGCGAGGCGCTGCTGCGTCCTACAGTAATATATGTTAAGCCCGTGCTTCGCTGCATTGAAGCCGCGGAGGTTCGTGGCGTAAGCCATATTACCGGCGGCGGCTTTTATGAAAATATTCCCCGCTGCATACCCGACGGCCTTTGTGCAAAAATCAACAGGGCCTCCCTCAAAACGCCCGCCATATTTAACCTGTTGCAGAAGCAGGGCAGCGTAGACGAACACGATATGTTCAATACCTTCAATATGGGCGTGGGCATGGTGATGGTCGTTAGCCCGAATACCGCCGATGCGGCGCTCTCCGCATTGAAGGCGGAGGGGATAGACGCTTATGCTTGCGGCGAAATCGTCTATGGCGAGGAAAAGATAATTTTGGCCTGAACGCACCCAAAGCCGCGCCGGCTTGCGGCTGCCGGCAAAGGAGAAAAACGACTATGAAAAAAGCTAAGATTGCCGTGCTTGTTTCAGGCGGCGGCACAAATTTACAGGCATTGCTGGACGCGCAGGCGGCGGGACTGCTGCCGCATGGTCAAATAGCGCTTGTGGTATCCTCAAACGCGGGAGCATATGCACTTACGCGGGCGGCAAATGCCAATATACCCGCCAAGACCTTATCGCCTAAGCTGTGCGGCGGTCAGGAGGCCTTTGAGGAGGCTTTATCCTGTCTGCTTGCGGAGCATGAAATTGACCTGATTGTCCTGGCGGGCTTTTTAACCATACTCAGCGCGAATTTTACTTCCCGCTGGCCGTCACGCATACTTAATGTGCATCCGTCGCTTATACCCTCCTTCTGCGGAGCGGGCATGTACGGGCTTAAGGTACACAAAGCCGCTCTTTCGGCGGGCGTAAAGGTGACGGGTGCAACGGTGCATTTTGTGAATGAAGTTCTGGACGGCGGGCGCATTCTGCTGCAAAAAGCGGTGGACGTTTTGCCGGATGATACGCCCGAAACACTCCAGCGGCGGGTAATGGAGCAGGCGGAATGGCAGCTATTGCCACGCGCGGCGGAAATGGTTTCGGAACAAATCGTAAAGGAGAATGGCAATGCTTGATTTTATTTCTTTTCTGCGGGAAAATCCCTACCCCGGCCGGGGCATACTTGTAAGCAAAAACCTTGTTTATTATTTCATAATGGGTCGCAGCGCAAACAGCCGCAACCGCATATTTGCCCCGACTGATGACGGTATCCGTACCGAGGCGCACGATCCTGCCAAGCTTGAGGACCCAAGCCTTATAATATATCATCCGGTAAGGAAACTGGGGGACGCGCTTGTTGTAACCAATGGCGACCAGACCGATACCATATGCGCCTGCGGCGACTTCCGCAAGGGGCTTATGAAGCGCGAATATGAGCCGGATTCCCCTAACTTTACGCCCCGCATTTCCGCCGTGCTTAATGCAGACGGTTCATTTGAGCTATCCATTTTGAAGCGCAATAACGGGCGCTGTCTTAGGGAATTCTTCTGCTACGAGGGCGCGGATGAGGGCAAAGGCTATTTTATAAGCACCTATCAGGGCGACGGAAGCCCATTGCCCACATTTGCGGGCGAGCCGATGGAGGTTACAGTTCCTAAGCCTGACGAGGTATGGGCCGCACTGAACGCGGACAATAAAGTATCCCTTTATACAAATGTGAACGGCGAAGTACGCCTGTTTAACAAGAATCTTGGCGATTAAGGAGAACATATAGATATGAACGAATTGGAACTGAAATACGGCTGCAATCCCAATCAAAAGCCATCCAGGGTTTTCATGAAGGATGGCTCCGATCTGCCGTTTACCGTTTTGAACGGAAAGCCCGGCTATATAAATTTACTTGATGCGCTTAACTCATGGCAGCTTGTAAAGGAGCTGAAGAGTGCAACCGGTCTGCCCTCCGCTGCCAGCTTTAAGCACGTTTCGCCCGCCGGCGCCGCCGTGGGCCTGCCTCTTAGCGAGGTGGACAGAAGGATATATTTTGTCGATCCCGCTGCCGAGCTTTCGCCCATTGCCTGCGCCTATATCCGCGCGCGGGGGGCCGATCGCCTTTGCTCATACGGCGACTGGGCCGCTCTGTCGGATGTTTGCGATGCCGCCACAGCCATGTATCTAAAGGACGAGGTTTCCGACGGCATAATCGCCCCCGGCTATACCGACGAGGCGCTGGAAATACTTAAAACAAAGAAGAAGGGCAGCTACAATGTGGTTCGGATAGACCCAAGCTATGTTCCCGCCGCTACGGAGCATAAGGATGTGTTCGGCATTACGTTTGAGCAGGGCCGCAACGACCTTGTTATAGATAAGGATATGCTTAAAAATATTGTATCCGAAAACAAAGCGCTGCCGGAGGCCGCAAAAATAGATATGATTGTGGCCCTAATAACGCTTAAATATACCCAATCTAACTCCGTCTGCTATGTTAAGGACGGTCAGGCAATAGGTGTGGGCGCGGGTCAGCAGAGCCGCATCCATTGCACGCGCCTTGCGGGGCAAAAGGCGGATAACTGGTATCTGCGCCAGCATCCAAAGGTGCTTGGGCTGCAATTCGTTGAAAATATACGCCGCCCCGATAGGGACAATGCCATAGACGTTTATATATCCGATGAATATGAGGATGTGCTGGCGGACGGCGCGTGGCAAGGCATATTCAAGGCGTGCCCTGATGTTCTGAGTGCAGAGGAAAAGAAGGCGTGGATTGCCGCACAGTCCGGCGTAACGGTCGGCAGCGATGCGTTCTTCCCGTTTGGCGACAATGTGGAAAGGGCAAGGAAGTCGGGCGTATGTTATATTGCCGAGCCGGGCGGCTCCATCCGCGACGATAATGTGATTTCCACGGCCGATAAATACGGAATGGTGCTGGTGTTTACGGGCGCGCGGCTGTTCCACCATTGAGCCGCCGCAAGGCTTCAAACATTCGTTGCCGTGCAGCTTTTGCATAGCATTGGCGCACGGCATACCAATTTATGAAATTAAGGGAGGGCTCCATGAACATTTTGGTAATAGGAAGCGGCGGCCGTGAGCATGCCATCGTCAGAAAATTAAAAGAGAATCCCGAAGTGGAGACTATCTATTGCGTTCCGGGAAACGGCGGTATTGCCGCCGATGCCGTGTGCGTTGCGGAAATAGGTGCAAAGGATATCCCGGCACAGGTGGCGTTCGCAAAAGCCCACGATATCGGCTTTGCCGTGGTTGCGCCCGATGATCCGTTGGTACTGGGCGCGGTGGACGCGCTGGAAGCTGCGGGCATACCCTGCTTCGGCCCCAAGGCAAATGCGGCAATAATTGAAGGCAGCAAGGTTTTTTCTAAGGAGCTGATGAAAAAGTACGCTATACCCACGGCGGATTATCGGGTGTTTACCGATGCAGCCGCCGCAATGGATTATGTTAAAACCTGTCCTTTGCCCGTGGTGGTAAAGGCGGACGGCCTTGCATTGGGCAAGGGAGTGCTTATTGCCGAAACGCGAGAGGACGCCTTTTCCGCCGTGGAGACCATAATGCTGAACCGCGCCTTCGGCAGCAGCGGCAGCAGGGTGGTGGTGGAGGAGTTTTTGACGGGGCCTGAGGTTTCCGTACTGGCCTTTACCGATGGCAATACGGTTGTTCCAATGGTTTCGTCAATGGATCATAAACGGGCGCACGATGATGACAAGGGGCTGAACACGGGCGGAATGGGCACCGTGGCTCCGAATCCCTACTATACGGACGATATTGCGCGCGTATGCATGGAAACGATCTTCCTGCCAACCGTGCGCGCCATGAACGCGGAAGGCCGTACATTCCGCGGCTGCCTGTATTTCGGGCTGATGCTTACGCCCAACGGCCCAAAGGTAATTGAATACAACTGCCGCTTCGGAGACCCTGAAACGCAGGTGGTTCTGCCCCTGCTTGAAAGCGACTTGCTTACAATAATGTGCGCCTGCCGCAACGGTACGCTGGCGGATACGGAGGTCAAATTTTCCGATGGAGCCGCATGCTGCGTAATAATGGCCTCAAGCGGCTATCCGGAGCATTATGAAAAGGGCTTTGCCATAACCATGCCCGCCGAAACCGCCGCCAATACCTATGTGGCGGGGGCAAAGCGCGATAATGGCCGCCTGCTGACGAGCGGCGGACGGGTGCTTGGCGTCACCGCCACGGCAGCGGATTTGAAAAGCGCCGTTGAAAAAGCCTATGAGCGGGTGGAGAGCGTACAATTTGAAAATGCGTTTTATCGGCGTGATATCGGCAGACGCGCGCTTGAAGCGCTTAAACAATGAAGGGAGCAAGCGCAGGCATGGTTTATAGAGTATATGTAGAAAAGAAAGAAGCGTTGGCAAACGAAGCCCGCGCCCTGTTGGAGGATTTGCGGGAATTTCTCGGCATTCGTTCGCTAACGGGAATTAGGCTGCTTAATCGCTATGATTTGGAGAATATCAGTCGGGAACTGTTCGACTACGCCGTAAAAACTGTGCTTTCCGAGCCGCAGCTCGATACCGTGAGCTATGACCCGCCGGAGGGAGGCACCGTTTTTGCCGTGGAGTATTTGCCCGGCCAGTACGATCAGCGGGCGGACTCCGCCGCACAGTGCATCCAGATATTGTCGCAGGGGGAACGCCCCGTTGTGCGTACAGCGCGGGTGTATGTTTTGGAAGGCACGCTGACGGAAGAACAAACCGCGGCCATAAAAAAATATGTAATCAACCCTGTGGAAAGCCGTGAAGCATCGCTTGCGTTGCCGCAAACGCTGCAAATGGAATATGATATCCCCACCACCGTCCGCACCATAGAGGGCTTTATTGCCATGAACGGCGCGGCGCTTGATACGCTGCGTGATGAATTGGGGCTTGCAATGGATTTGGACGATTTGCAATATTTGCAGGGCTATTTCCGCGATGATGAGCATCGTGACCCCACAATCACCGAAATCCGCGTGGTGGATACCTACTGGTCCGACCATTGCCGCCACACGACATTCTCCACCCACATAGACCATGTGGAGATTCACGACGCGGCTGTTCAGGCCGCATATGAGCGGTATATTGCCGCCCGCGTTGAGGTTTACGGCGCGGAAAAGGCCGCAAAACGCCCGCAGACGCTTATGGACATTGCTACCATAGGCGCAAAGGTGCTTAAAAAGCGCGGCCTGCTGCCGGAACTTGACGAAAGCGAGGAAATAAACGCCTGCTCCATACACGTTACCGCTACGGTTGATGGCGAGGAGCAGGACTGGCTGCTGATGTTCAAAAACGAAACCCATAATCACCCAACCGAGATTGAACCATTCGGCGGCGCCGCCACCTGCATAGGCGGCTGCATACGCGATCCTTTGTCCGGCCGGGCATACGTTCATCAGGCTATGCGCGTAACCGGCGCGGGTGATCCGCGCGTAAGCCTTGATAAAACCCTTCCCGGCAAGCTGCCGCAGCGTAAGCTGTGTCAAACCGCCGCGGCGGGCTATTCCTCTTACGGCAACCAAATCGGCCTTGCCACGGGTCATGTGGCGGAGCTTTACAATGAAGGCTATATTGCAAAGCGCCTGGAATGCGGCGCGGTGGTGGCGGCGGCTCCGGCATACAATGTCCGCCGCGAACGCCCCGCACCGGGGGATGTGGTAATCCTGCTGGGCGGCCGCACCGGGCGGGACGGCATAGGCGGCGCGACAGGCTCTTCCAAAAGTCATAACCTTAAATCCCTGTCCACCATGGCCTCGGAGGTTCAAAAGGGCAATGCCCCCGAAGAACGCAAGCTACAGCGCCTGTTCCGCAACGGCGCCGTGACACGCCTTATAAAGCGCTGCAACGATTTTGGCGCGGGCGGCGTCAGCGTTGCAATAGGCGAACTGGCGGACGGGCTGCACATTGATTTGGACGCCGTGCGCAAAAAGTACGAAGGGCTGGACGGCACGGAGCTTGCGATATCAGAATCGCAGGAGCGCATGGCCGTGGTCGTAGCACCCGAGGACGCCGAGGCATTCATCGCCGCCGCAAATGCGGAAAACTTAGAGGCTTATCAGGTTGCCGTGGTAACGCAGGAGCCGCGAATGGTAATGGAGTGGAACGGTGCGGTAATTGCCGGTTTAAGCCGCGAATTTTTGAATACAAACGGCGCTGTAAAGCATGCCGCCGTCCGCGTGGCGGAAAAGGAACGCGCGGAGCTTGCAAAGCCCCGCTTCGGTTCTCTGCGCGATATGGCTGCAAGCTTAAAGTGCGCCTCCCGCCGCGGACTTGCGGAGCGGTTTGACAGCACGGTAGGCGCAGGCTCCGTATTGATGCCCTTCGGCGGCAAAACACAGCGCACTCCGGCGCAGGTCATGGCCGCCGTATTCCCCGTGCTGCCCGGTCAAGCTACCGATCAGGCCAGCGTAATGGCGTGGGGCTGCGACCCTGAGCAGACCTCGGTAGACCCGTATATAGGGGCATATAATGCGGTTTACACATCCATGGCTAAGCTTGTTGCCGCCGGTGCAGACTATAAAAAAGCATATCTCAGCTTTCAGGAGTTTTTTGAAAAGCTCCGCAACGAGCCCGAGCGTTGGGGTAAGCCATTCTCAGCATTGCTTGGCACGGTAGACGCGCAGTTGGAGCTTGGCGCCGCCGCCATAGGCGGCAAGGATTCCATGTCCGGCACATTCCTTGATTTAGATGTGCCGCCAACGCTTATATCCTTCGCCGTTGCGCCGCTAAAGACGGGAGAGGTGTTATCCCCTGAATTTAAGGAAGCAGGCCATCCCGTGTATCTGTTCTCCGGCGCTGATACGGAAAGTCTAAAGGCGGCGTGGGAAGCGCTGCATACACTGGCGCTGAACGGTAAGGTTCGTGCTGCGTGGGCCGTGGAAAACGGACTTTCCGAGGCTGTTATGAACATGTCCTTCGGCAACAGAATCGGCTTTGCGGCCGAAAATATGTCAATAGATTGGAACACACTGCTTCCAGGTTCCGTTGTGGCGGAGTTGACGGAGGATACGGCGCATGCCGTTCGCATTGGCGTTACCACGGCCGAGCCTGTTGTGCGCATTGCAGATGACAGCGCAACGGTTTCCGAACTGCTTGCCTTGAACGAGGGCGTTTTGGAATCAGTATATCCAAGCCGAACGGCCGAAGATGCAGCAGAGGTTCCCACTTTGTCCACGCCGTCCATCACCCGTGCTGCGCCCAAGGTGGGCGTGGCTATCCCCAAGGTGCTGATACCCGTATTCCCCGGCACAAACTGCGAATATGACTCCGCAAGCGCTGTAAAGCGCGCCGGACTTGAACCGGAAATAATGGTGCTGAACAATCGGTCCGCGCAGGACGTGGCGGAATCCATTCACCGCTTCGCGGGTGCCGCACGAAACAGCCAAATAATATTTATCCCCGGCGGCTTCTCCGGCGGCGACGAGCCGGACGGCTCCGCCAAGCTCATAACCGCCTTCTTCCGCAATCCCGAGGTGCGGGACGCTACAATGGATCTGCTTAAAAAACGCGACGGCTTGATGCTTGGCATATGCAATGGCTTTCAGGCGCTCATCAAATTGGGACTTGTGCCGTACGGTGAAATAATTGATGCCGACGAGAATTGCCCAACGTTGACCTTCAACACAATCGGCCGCCATCAGTCGCGTTTGGTGCGCACCCGCATCGCCTCAAACCGTTCGCCGTGGCTTGCAGGGACGCAGGTGAGGGATATATATACCGTTCCCGTTTCCCATGGCGAGGGCCGCTTCCTGTGCAGCCATGAATTGGTGCGGAAGCTTGCGGCAAACGGCCGGATCGCTACGCAGTACGTTGACGAAAACGGAGTGCCCGGAATGGATATTGATGTGAACCCGAACGGCTCCGTTTGGGCCATAGAGGGCATCACTTCTCCCGATGGGCGGATATTGGGTAAGATGGGCCATTCCGAGCGCATTGCCGACGGCTTGTACAAAAACGTGGACGGCCGCTATGACATGAAGCTGTTCCAATCCGCAAAGGAGTATTTCAATATCTGATACGGCGCGGCTCTTTGAGAGAGGGCGGGCTTCAATTTAATAATCTAAACGCTTTAAGCCCCCGGAAATTGATTTTTTCGGGGGCGTATTTCCACAAATGCATCTATTCCTTATTGTACGCAGAATGGCGGGAGAGGGCGTCAATAAAACTTTCTTCAAAAACGCTGTAAGGTTTTTCGATTTGTGCAGTCTTATATATAAACGGGGCAGGGAGGTGAGCAGGTGACGGACTTTGAACAGATATACAGGGACTATTTTCGTGATGTGTTCCTCTATGTTCGGCGGCTGTCCGGCGGGGATGAACGGCTATCCGAGGATATTACCGGCGAAGCGTTCTTTCGCGCGCTGAAGCGCATTGATACCTTTCGCGGCGACTGTGATATTCGCGTGTGGCTGTGTCAGATTGCAAAGAACTGTTACTACACCCACCTGAAACAGAGCCGAAGGACGGAACACACGGAGAATATTGAACAGCTTATATCTGAAACAGGAGAATCGCCGGATGAAATACTGCTGCGCAGTGAGAACGCAAGGCAAATAAGGCGTCTGCTGCATGAGCTGCCGAACCCGTACAAGGAGGTTTTCATGTGGCGCACCCTTGGCGAAATGAGCTTCAAGGACATTGGGAAGCTGTTCCACAAAACGGAAAACTGGGCATGCGTTACCTATCACCGGGCGCGAAACATGCTCCGAACTGGAATGGAGGTTGACGAAAATGAAGAATGAATGCAGCATAGTCCGCGATATACTGCCGTTGTATGCGGAAAAAATGGTATCAAAGGATACGGCGGAGTTCGTAAAGGGGCATCTGGAAAATTGTCCCATATGCCGTGCAGAGCTTGAAAAATTGCGGGAGCCTGTGGAGGTGCAGGCGGAGCCGCAGACGGATATAGACGCCGCGCCGCTGAAACGGCTGAAAAAGGCGTTGCTGATTAAAAAGGTGCAAACCATACTATGCACGGCGGCTGTGCTGCTGGCTCTGGTGCTGTCAGTCATCTCTTTTCTGACCGCGCCGAAATACTTTGCCTATTCGCCGGAGCTGGTGACCGTGACAAAAACCGAAGGAGGCTATATCGTCCTCTCTTTCGACGAAAGGATAACAAATTATACCCTCCAAAGAATCATTACAGGTAAAGATATAAAAGAAAAGGTTTATTATCTTGAGGTTTGGACTACATCTTGGGACAGGCTGACCGGGCGGCATGGTGTACAGAATGCTTTGGTGCGGGAAACAGCCGGCTTGCCGGTATATATATTCTTCCAGCAGAATTATGCGCTAAACAATGTTGATATGGATTCTGTCTGTATCTATGGAAATCTTAGCAGGCTGAATGGCAGTTGGGTGGCATTGCCGGGACTTTCACTTGGATATTGGCTGTTGTTCAATATTGCGCTGTTTTTGATTCTCGGATGCATGTGGTTCATCCTTCGTAGGAGGGAGCATATCCGCCGCTGCATAGAGCGGGCAATTCCGATTCCCGTTGCCTACGGGCTGGGGCATCTGTGCGTGCTGGGCTTTCGCACCGCATCCTATTCGCAATGGCGTGATTTTCAGCTTATATTTGCCATAGGCGTGCTGTTCTACTGCGCCATGCTGCTGGCATTGAGCATCTTCTACAAAAGGAAGGAAATAAAAGATGCTAAAATGGAATAATGAAGCAAAACTTGTATGAGAATTTATGCATTTGCTCTTGCAATTTAATGTAATATCTGCTATCATAAAATTACAAAAGAGATAGAGTGAGTGGATAGATTCCCCCATAGGTTGGAGCATGGGGAAGGTGGTGCCGACAGTAAGCTGTAATCGTCCAATGGAAGCCGTCGTTAACGGCAGGAGCATCGTAAGCGGTGCTTGAATTTAAGCGGGGCGCATATTTAACAGATAAATAAGTGGCGCCATGATTCTGAAGAAAGAGGGGTTTCAATGATGCTGGACATTAAGAATGAGGGATAGCCCTTGACTGTATCGGGTTACGGCAGTCAGGGGCTATCTGTTTTATATGGGTAAATTATGACGGCGGCTGTAATGCGGCCTGTTTTTTTACCCTTACCTCACCTTCATCATCCTCGCAAACTTACTCACCACAATAACTGCGACTATTATCGCAATGACTGCGAAGGCCGCAAGCGCGCTTATCCACCATTGGCTCATGGCGCGCTTCTGTTCTTCCTCGGCCTGCTTTTCGGCGTCTGTCTTTTCGCCGTCAAGGATGGGCTGCTTTATCTCGGTGGAAAGCTGCTGCTCGGCGGTGTGAACTTCGCCCGCGTCGTCCTTGTAGGATATGGTGTATACGCCTGTGGTCTTGCCGTAGCTTTCGGTGTAGCCCTCCGTCATGGAGAGCATACCCACGAATACCTTCAGCTCCCCGTAGCCCGCCTGCCCCGGCTGAATGTCCCCCAGGAACACGCTGGAGGTGGGGAAAAGCCCCGCGCCGGTCAGATTTACGGTGACGTTCCTGAGCGGGCTTTTGCCTATGTTGAACACGTTGGCGGGCAGGGATATCGTTTCGCCCGCGGTGATCTCCTTCGGTAGGGATACGGGGTCGCAGCTCATCTTCGCAGGCTGTGTAACGTGGACGAGGAACGTCCGCGTGTTGGTGTACACCCCGCCGTAAAGGTCAATGTAGTCCAGCGTAACGTAAAAGGGCTGCTCGCCCGCAAGCACGTCTCCCGTGGTGCGGATGGCGAATGAAACTGTCGCGCTTTCGCCGCTTGCAATGTTCTCTAAATGCATCGCGTTGTTCGTGTCCGCGGGTATTATGCCCGCCGCCTCGCTCCCGTAGGACAGCCGCACGGAGCGGGCGCGTATCGTGCCTATGTTGTCGATGGTGACTTCAGCGGTAAAGATTTCCTCACCGCTCACGGTATCCGGCGTAATTATGCAATTCGATATGAACAGCTCCGGCTTTTCAACCTCCTGCTTCGGCACGTCGTTCGGGTCGGGTGGATTTTTGCCGTCGGTTACGGTGACATACAGCGTGAAGCTTTGCTGCTTCTGCTGGCCCAGTACGTCGAGGTAGTCCGCCCTCAGCGTGACGGGGTAGGAGCCGTTTATCCGCCCCTTCACAAGCGGTATTTCAAACATGAACACATACCGTC
>ERZ1673738.5218-NODE-5218-length-12040-cov-26.327743_pt1 | contig 12040 bp, 14 predicted proteins | sample MGYA00580198_ERZ1673738 | MGnify/ENA primary metagenome ERZ1673738 (study PRJEB41218, sample SAMN15661784) | gut metagenome | host: Homo sapiens | place: Canada: London | collected 2015-08-20/2019-03-30 | study: EMG produced TPA metagenomics assembly of... | reverse complement strand
CAAAACCCATTAATCTAGGGCATGATTTTTGTGCACGATGATTGACAACCCGTCATGGATAAAAGACTAATAAATAATACATTAGCTATAATATCAAAAAGAGTCTTTGATAAAGGTTGCTCAATAAAGTATAAAAACAAAGTTTACTTGGCATATAAAGGTAAGCAACAAATTAATTTTTGTCGTAACACTAAATGCTTAGTTATCAAAACTTTTGATGGAAGACTTCTTTGTAATGTTGATGATGAATTATATCAATTGGTTGAATTAGAAGAAAAACAAGAATACTCTAAAACATTTGATTTAGAACAAATAGAAAAGAAAAAGAAATATACAGGTCATATTCCACCTATAACTCACCCTTGGAAACAAGCGTCTTATTTAGCGTACTTGTACAATAATAAACGTACTGAAGAATACGCTTATAATTAAATTTTTTTAGGACATTTTGCAAAGTTATTGACATGGTTAAGTTTTTACATAATCAATAACATTTTTTTCTAATCCTATTGCCCATAGATATTCTTCAAAATCCATAGGCTTCATAGTTATTACTTTTTCAAAACCTGTGGAAACTCCCTTTGAAACTTTTTTATTATATCCTCTTAAACCAGGAAGTAATCCAGTACAAATAAGATCAAATCTACCATCTTCCATAAATGGTTTAATAGCAGATCTAGCATTTGCACATTCTTGTAATTCATCAAAAATAATTATTGTTTTGTAGGGAATAAATTTTGCACCGAGGTTAGATGCTGATAAACTTATTATTAAATCATTTACATTTAAATCTTTATCAAATAATGACTTAACAGATGAATTATGCATAAAATCTATATACACTACATTTTCGTAATGTTCTTCACAAAACTTTCTAACAATTGTTGTTTTACCAATTTGTCTTAAACCTTTAATAATTAAAGCTCTTTTTTTAATTTTCAATGATTCATGCCAAGAAACAATATCATTATAAATTTTTCTTTCAAACATAGCAATCACCTTTGCTTATATTGTACACTTTTTTATATGGAGTTTCATGTATTTTGTGTACTTTTTTCATTGAGTTTTCGACATAATTTGCACTTTTTTAAAGGGTATTATATTTTCACTTTATTTAAAGTGTAATATTTAACAGATTAGTGCCCATCTATATGTTACGTGAATTCATAAAAAAATACCCTGTTTAGTAAATAAGCTTTACTAAATAGAGTTTAAAAATGAATAAAAGCCTTCAAATATTTCTAAACATCAGAAGACTTTTTGACTTACTTTAATGTGTGTGTCATACTAAATGTTTATTTTTAACTTTTTTTAATACAAAAAGTCTTTTTTATGAAACATTTGGTATAAGTCAACGCTTTTCATATACTAAATGTTTATTTTCTTTAAAATTAATATTTCAATTTATTAAACTTATGAACAAAACGTCTCGTACAAAAAGTCTTTTTTATAGCAAAATAATGCCTAGTAGATTTTTAATTTCTACTAGGCTATGTCAATGGGCTTATCAACTGAAGAAATTATTGAATTTTATCAATCTGGTGGACAAATTTCAAAAATTCTTTTACCGCTTGAAGAAAAACTTTCAAATTTGAAACGTAGTGTTGATGAATTAAAACTTCGTTCGCATAATGAAGGTGATATAATAGTTGAGGTAATTACTTTACCAAGAGTTATTTTTAGAATGAAAAAAGCAATTGGAAAAACACCAAAAGATAAATATAATGCAATGTATTCATTTTATACCGAATGTGTTCAAAAAGGATGTGTACTTTCGAGTGAACCACTTTTTGATATTTTAGACTGAAGTGATTTTTTAAATGGTAACTTATCTGATAAGAATTACCCATTTTATGTATGTGTACCCTTAAGAGAAGAAACAGATGATTCAGTAGTATTACCTGCTTGCAAAGCTTTATCTGTTCTTTATTACGGTGATTATGAAAATTCTGATAAATGCTGGTTAATAATTAATGAAGAACTTAAAAAAAGAAATCTAAAACCATGTGGTCTTCCACGTGTTATCGGTATTATTGCTGCATATTCAGGTAGAGAAATTGCTGAGAAAAAGTATTGTTCACGTTTTGTACTTCCAGTTGGAGATAATAATTAAAAAAGAACTCAAAGTCGAGTTCTTTTTAATTTGTCTGCTTTAATTGACATTTTTCAGATATGCTTCTTAAATCATTTATTGTTAAATATCCATTACTGTATGCATCAGTCAATGAATAAAGTGTAGAATTATAGAGAGCATATATAGGGTAATAAAAACTATATGTGATACTTACATCTTCAAATTTATCAGTTACTATCCTTTCCTCATCAGTATGTTCATAGCCTTCATAAGTAACAGTAGCAACTAAACAATCATTATACTCGCCATATACATCTAACATATATATTTTTTTGTAAGCATTGTCATCATATTTTTTATTAAGTTCTTGTGTTCTATATGCATCTTTAAATTCATTCATTTTTGAGTAATGCATAATATATTCATTTTTAATATTTGCATTATTATATTCAAAATTATAATTTACTATAAAATTGTTTATTTTATTGATTTTATCCTTCCATTCCTTAGGAATTAAGATTAACTCATCATAATATGATGTTGCATCGCCACTATATTCTTGATAATCTATATATGATATTGTCACATAGATTTCACCGTTTTCGATAAAGAAATCTTTATAACTTGCATCACGTATACTTTCTCTACTTATTTTTTCTTCTCTTGAAAAAAATAATGCAAAGAAGTTATCTTTTAGATATTCATCACTAAAATCACAATCAAATAAACTTGATAAGCTTTCACAGACGATATCTTCTAAACTTTCGATTGTTGAAAATATTCCATCTTTAAATGTATGATTAAAACTAAATTTTGAATTCCATTTAGACTGTGATGCATATAAAGGGTACATACTATATAATTCATTAGTGCTATATTCGCCTCGTTTTTGTTCATGTGTGGGTTGTTTAGGCGTACTGCATCCAACTAAGTATAAACAAAATATAGATAAAAATATACTTAAAATAATCTTTTTCATTAGAACTTACCTCTTCTTAAAATTTATCTTTCACTTATATTTAATCAGTATTATAACATACACAAGATAATAATGTCAGATAATTAAATAATATGTCTATATATTCTTCACATTTAAATTATATGCTATGTAAGTTTATGTTATAAAACAAAAAATTAGCATTTTACTAGATTGTGTTATTTACTTCTTCAAAAAGACATAGTATTTTGGTTTTCTTTTACCATAGGTATAATCACCATTTTTCCATTCAAAAAATAAATATTTATGGCTGTCTTTATAAACTATTTTATAAATACTTGAAGTAAAATCATAAATATCATCTATTACCCTTCCTTTGGTCCAATGTAAATTATTTATAACTCTGCCATCAATAGTTTCATAAATCAATGTTCCATCTTTGATAAAGAACATTTTTGTTACATACAGTTCTTCATTACATTTATGTATAGAATCAAGATTAATCTCATCAACAAAAGCTATAACTTCGTAAGTGCCGATTACATCTTCATCCATTTCAAAAGTATAATTAACATTATCTTTATTTTTTATGTCATCTTTTGTATATGCTATATGATTAATATTTTCATATTTTACAATTTTACCTACATTACCATTTAAGTCTTTAATATACAACATTAATACCTCATTTTCTATTACATATTTATGATAAATATTATCTATTTTTAAATATCCTTTGGTCCAATTATCAAATACCCAATATCCTTTTCCACATGGTAAAAAATATATTTCTTCGAATGGAAACTCACATTTATTTTTTATTTTCCACTTCCCTATCACTTTTTCATCATTTACAAATTCTTTGTTTATAGTGTTTTCATTTTCATTAGTTATCATTTCTAATTTATTTATACTTTTTTCTATTATATTAATTTTTTCTTTCAAATTAACAATTTTTTCTTTAATTATCTCTATATTTATTTTCTTTATTTCCTTAAGCGAAAATCCTAATTCTTTAAACATTAAAATTTCAAGTAATCTTGTGCAGCTTGTTTTATCATAATACCTATAGCCAGTGAATTTATCAACATATACTGGTTTTAATAAACTTTCTTTTTCATAAAACCTAATTGTTTTTACACTCACATTACATATTTCTGAAAGTTCTCCTATACGAAAATACATTATAGTTCCTCCTTTTTATATTATGATTAAATTATATCATTACACTAAAGGGGAGAGTCAAGTATTGTGATATAATTTTTATTCTTTATATCTTACTTTTAATGATTTAAACAAAACTGACTTCATAGAAAAGATATAAAATAAAAAATAAGTCTCATGATAAAGACTTATTGACTAGCTTTAATGGTGCAGGTGACGGGGCCAGAATAACACAAGTATTAACACATTTATTATTTAATCAGTAAACCCAATATCTGACACTTTTACACTAGCATATTTATCAGATAATTTATAACTAGTTATTCTAGTTGTTCCACCATTAGGTATTAGTATTCCCTTATTAACCCATTCTACCATCCATTTGGAAATAGCTCTTGAAGTTACACCAAATAAAGATGCTAATTCTTTGTTTTTCAATATTGTTACATTATTTTCTAAACAATATCTTATCAATACCAAATCTTTTTTTGACAATCCATTTAACACATTACTCGTATCTTTATTTGATGCTTCCTTAGCTTGATAATATATATTTTCTGAATTTAAAGACATAATTTTACAAAAATATTCAAGCCAAATTTCTAAATGTGGTGGATTCTCCCTTCCATCATAAAACAATGCAGGCAGTCCCATTTGTAATGAATTATAATATCCATCAAGATCGCTCATATAATATTCCTCAAAAGAGTTAAAGCCTTTAAAATCATAATCTTTAATCATTAGAATATATGTAGCAATAGCTCTTGATGTACGTCCATTACCATTAGTAAATGGATGAATACTTACAAATGCATAACTAGTTATAGCAGCTAAAATTGGAGCAGGTAAATTCTGATTATTATAATACCAAGTGATAAGCTCATCAATTAAAGGTTCGACATCACACCATTCTGGTGGAATATATTCTGCACGTTTAGTTTTATCATCGTATACAGCAAACAAAACCCCTGGAGGAGTAGGGCCTCTAAATTCAATTCTTTTTAGTTTTCCATTTTTTTCAATAATATCATGTAATTGAAGTATTAATTCTTTCGATAAAGGTGTATTTTTAGTTTTTTCTTCTTCTAAAAAAGATAATGCATCCCAGTAATTTTGCACCTCTACTTCAGCAGATAGTTTATTGCTTTGATTCTTTTGATTAATTACATTTTCAACTTGTTTTAAAGATAATACATTTCCTTCTATGCTTGTAGAAAAATGTGTTTTTTTAAGTTTTGCATCATACAATAATTTTTGTTTTGTTCTAGTTGGTAAATATAAATATTCTAAAGCCGTTTTATATCTTTCAATATTTAATAAATAACTAACAAGTTCATTTGTATATTTAAACTCTAATTTCATACTTATCATCTCCACATATATTATACCAAAATAAGGAACAGAAGTCAATTTTTTCGTTCCTTATTCGTTCCTTATTATTCTTTATATGTTCTCTGTTTTATTTTTAAAGATTTTATTTAATTTTTGATATACATTAATTTTCTTACCTGTAGAAAATTTTTTTAGATTTATTTATTGGAAATGTTAAATCACTTTATACATTATTAATAATTAAATGTAAAGCATTTTGTTTAAAAGATTTGTGGTGTTTAGTTTAAGTAATTTGTGGTATTATTTAATATCTTTTACATTTCATTTACTTTGTCCAAAATATCCTGATAAATTTCCAAATTATTATATTGTTTAAAAATATTATCAATCAATTCTTTTAAAATATTATTTTTCAAATCTCTTAATACAGATGAGTAACCACAAATATCAGTACATTCAAATGGATAAATAATGGGCATTACCTGCCAATTTCTACAACCACTTGGATAACTAGCTGAATATCCTTCTTCTCTACTAGCACCACAAGTAGAACCACAACCAAATCCACTTGGAAATTCCGGAATAGTATTATCCGAAGAACCATTAAGATTTTCCTGCAAATCATTTCCATTATTACAACCATAACCGGTATAATTATTAGAATCAACTTCAAATTCGATATTGTCTTCATTTTCAGTTAATTCTTGTGCATAAATATGAATTCCAAAGCTATTAAATAAAAGACATAATATAAATAATATACCAATTATTGTTAATAACTTACTCATTTTTTTAAATATTTTCATTACTTTCCTCTGCATAATATATTATATTTTTTCAAATTTGACTGCTATTACACCATTATAGTTATCTTCATTTGTTACAATAGCGGTATAAGTGTTTGTTTTATTTTTTTCTACTACTTTGCCATTAAATGTCCACTCTTTTACCTTATATCCTTCTTTGGGGGTTGCGATAAATGTTAATTCGCGACTTCCCTTTTTACCTCCACGAAGTCCTATACAATAACTATTTTCTCCACAATTAAGTTCACAAATACTGACGTCATTACAACGTTCAATTGTTGGATTAAAGGAATCTGTTGTTTGAATAGTTAATTCTCCTTCTCCTTCTGTAACAGAAAAATGGAAAATATAACCATATTCTGACTTAGTACAACCAATCATTGCAATACTAAGCATTATAAGAACAATTACAAAAAAGATTTTTTTCATAAATATACTCCTCCTGTCTTTAATAATATTAGTATACTTTTGGCCGTATACTATGGCCAACTAGCTCTTTGATGATACGTTTTAATACTAAATAAATTAACATACTAGTACCTCCCCATACTGTCTTTTATGTTTTATCACTATTATTATATGAACTTTACACATAATAATCTATTTTTAAACAAAAAAGTTCCCTTTTTCTAAGAGAGCTTGTATCTAGTCAGTGTATTTTATTCTTAAGAGTGTTTTAAAGCAGACTTATGAAATATTAATGTATTACAACTATATTTTACCATAATATGGAAAATAATGCAAGCGTTTTATTTATTTAAGAATTTGTGTTTATTTTTGATAGATTTAAATACAATTGCCCCGAAATCTCGTTAGTATCCTCTTCTATATGCTTTTACCTATATTTCTGTTTTTGATAAAGAACTGACAAAAGCCTTAAAACCTGCTTAAAAGTTTGTAATGATAATAATATTAAAATCCCCTTGTTCCTAAAATTTGAAATTAGTTCAACTCCCCAGTCTAGCCGTAAAAAAAGAAGGTTCAACTCCTTTGTACAACTCTACACTTTTTGAATAAAAAAGAGCTATTTTCAACATTTCATCATAGTGAGACTATGAATTTTTGTGAAAATAGCTTATTTTTTAAAAGTCTACAAAAGACTTTTTGACCGACTTTAATGTGTGTGTCATACTAAATGTTTATTTTTAACTTTTTTGGTTCTATATAATTCGTTGGGGTTTTTAAAAATCCTATAGAATTTATTGGGGTGGCATTAGCCACCCTTTTTCTTTTTGTTTTTTTGATATAAACCTCGTTTATTGTTGCCCTTTTTAAATGGCACGTTACCATCACTAGATATATAAAGTATTCTAGCTCTATAGATAGCGAAGTTATTAAATCCACATCTTTCACATATTTTTGGTTCAAATTCTCTTGTAACGTAATATAACAGATATTTAGTATCATCACTAATTTCAAATTTTACTTCATTTATAATCATTTTTGTATCGATTAATTTTATATTTTGTGTTATAATATTATCGTGCATTTCATTCCTTTCTATCAGTAGTACGGCAATATTATCATATCAAAGGAACGCACAAAAAGCGGTAATAGATTTCTATTACCGCTTTATTTTTTATTTAAGGCCCCAATAAATTCTATAGGATTTTTAAAAACCCCAACGAATTCTATCTAGTCATTTTTTTTAATACAAAAAGTCTTTTTTATAGCAAAATAATGCCTAGTAGATTTTTAATTTCTACTAGGCTATATTGTTTTTGTTACAGTTATTCCACATGTGAATACAAATTCTATTGTATGATTATTAATCACTTTTATGTATTCTAAAAGTTTTTTCATTAGCGCTGCGTCTGTAATATCGACTTTATCATCATCTAATAAGGTTTTAATTTCTTTTATATTCTCATTTTTAATTTCCGTTTTCAATTGTTTACCTTTTTGATACAGTTCTTCTTGTTCTAATTTTTTTACTATTTGACTTAACGTGCTGTATTCTTGATTATATTCTTCTACAGTAATCTTTTTTTCTTTTTTTGCTTTAAATAAATTCATTATTTTCTTACGTTCAATATTTAGCATTTCTTCAATTTGAATTAAATTATCATTATTTATTGTCGCTAATTCTTCATCAATAGAATTTTTAAGCGATTCGACAACACTCTTAATTGTTCCTACATTTTCTTCAATAACCATTTTATATGTTTCTAAAATATTTACTTCCTTTAATGGTTTCATCTCACAATCTTTTCTATTTTTTTGATGTTTTGTACAAATCCAAGTTGGAACATATTCTCCGTTTGCCAAGTTTCTTCCATATCTTCTAAAGTTGCTTCCGCAGTTTCCACAAATCAACATACCACTTAATGGATATTTTGAACTATATCTGCCTTTACCAGTTTTTGAAGATGATCTAACTTCATTGCTTTTCATCCTCATAATAATGTAATAAAGAACTCCACTATTGATGGAGTCCTGTTTTACAAAGTTAAATTTCCACCAAATGGTAACTACATAAATATTATACCATTTTCTTGATAAATTTACAATATAAACGTATATTTTCAACTTTTTAATTATTCTTTAAAATATAAAAAGAGTTAATTCTTGTTCTGTAAAATTTTTTGAAACAATTAATATATTTTTTTCATAAATCATAAAAGTTTTTACAGAACCCAAAAAAGATGCATCCACTACACTAATGTAGTAAATGCATCTAGTTAATGGTATGGCTTATTAAATTATTTTCATTATTACGCTTCTTTTATAAAGATACTATCTAGTATTTGTGTTAGTTTTTCTTCATCAATAGTTTTATCCATATTTATAGAAGTATATTCACCATAATTATCACTTACTAAATAAAATAATTTATTATTTTCATTAAATATTTTGATTTCAAAGTGTCTAATTTCATCATAAATACTTGGTTCTAAAATTTTTATACTATTTGATTTATCAATTTTAATAGTTGAAAACTTTCTATTATCATTTAACAGAATATAATCAATGTCATTAAATAAATATAATTCAGCTGACCAAATCAACAATTCAATATAATCATAATCTAAATTATTAATTATTAAATTAATAATTTCATCAAAATCGGAATTTGAATATTTAAAAATCCAATGTTTCTTATCCCATTTGCTCAATTTCGATACTTTGAGTAACACAATGAACCGCCTTCTTATTAATAAACTTCTCCATTAAATCCGGCATAAATACCAACAAAGATTCCTCCAATCCAACTACCTTTATGTTTTTTTCTTTCAGCTTTTAAACCAAATTCCAATCAAGTATAAAAAGCATTTACTGAATTGTGACTTTTTCTAAAAATTCTTTAGGTAATTTCTTTAAAGCAGAATACTTAACGAAAAAGCCATAACTATACGTTTTGTCAACACGATTTTTGAATGTTATTTGGAACCAGCCAGGCGGATAATCAGAACCATATGCAAGCAAAAAATTAATAAATGTTATACGAGTATAATTGATTTGTTTAATGTTATCAACAGGACATTTAATTTGTTTCTTTTTTTTTATTAATTATGACTTCATCTTTAGTAAACGTAATGTTTTTTAAGGAAAATGATTTCATATGCTTTTCAAATACCTTTCACCAAATTATCTTTTTTATTCTAACAAAGTGTAAACATCTATCATCAAGACGATTACACTTCTGCAAGTTTCTATTAATTTATGTTTATAAATTTTTTTTCATAATAGAAATTACCAATCTCATAAAATTAAAAAAAATTACATTTTCATTATTTTGATAATTAATATCTTTAGTTAATTGATTCTTGAGAGATACTATTTTTAAAAATGAATCATTATCAATTTTAGAATTTTTTAAGAATATAGTACATTTACCCTTTAAAAATTCATCAAACAAAATCTTATCAGCTGAATTCAAAAATTCATTTGGCACACTTATTTCTAAAAAAAGTTTTACAATATTTTTTTCAATCGAATTCATTTTACCATCCTACCACACATAAAAATAGTGAAATGTGATAATATTACCTGATGAGGTATATAATCCATTAGTGCCACTTCCAAAGTATTTATCAAGGGACCAAGAATTTTGTAATCCATTTCTACTTAAATTCAATGTAAAGTTCATACCATTATTATTAGCAAATTTAACTGCGTCATTAGTATACTTTACAATTGAATTTCCTTTTGTTAATCCTTTGTTAACAACTTCTTGAGTATAATGATATTTCATCGATTTATACCCTGAAGAGAAGGTTCCTTTATCCCAATAAGAAGCTGCTTTTGCCACTTGTAATCCACTACTGATGGCTCCTGTTATTCCGCCAATTATTGCTCCTGACATAAATCCAGTCGCCGCACCCTCAGCAAATCCAGACCAGAAGCTTTCACCATTAATCGCGTAAGAAATACCGCTTATTGTTCCGTTAACCAATGCCCCTGAAACAGCTCCTACAACCAACAGCATCTAAAGAGCTTCTGTCCCTCCGACAACAACTCCAAAGGTAAGCCCACTTATATGGTAAATCTGCCCAGTTTTATTTGTGAAAGTAATTTGTTATTTATTTAAAATCGATAATTACACCAATTAATTTATCATTTTGAAAGGATGCATATTGACCTTTGCCAAACATAATAACTTCGTTACTATTAATATCGCCTATGCTAATTCGCGATTTATTAATATCATATTTAATCTTACCATTTAATAAATATTCTTTCATAGGTACTTCTTTTTCAAAATCTTCTAGTTCAATTAATAATTCACCATTACTGAATTTTTCAATAACTATATTTTCGTTTTTAGTTTTCTTATCGATTAATAGATAGCCTTCACATGATACACATTTCTTTGAGTAAATATCAAAATTCAAGATAACTGAACGATCAGATGTTAACGAAACTTGAAAATCAAAATACACTTCATCAGATCCAAAAGAGTTGTCAGCATGTTTTTCTACGTAATTCGGATTATAATTATCACTTAATTTATAAAATATCTTCATACCTACCTCCTATTAAAATCCTGCATGTTCGATAATTTGTTTACCAATATCTAATACCAATTTCCAAGTAACTGGATGGCTTCCAACATTTCCAACGCCATAAGAAACCCAACCAATTTTATAAGATCCACCAATCGTGAAGTTATAAATACCTGAAGGTTCTTTCACCATTTTTCCATATTTAATAATGTTTTTTTGAAGTAATGTTGAATGTTGGTATGGTCTGGCTAAATGGGTAGAATCCGATAATGTTCCAGAAAAATTATAATTATCAACATTTTTATAGGCTTGAATTCTTGGTTGGTTCGCTTTATACCAACCGCCACAAATAATACTTCCAATTGTAGCAATTCCTTCAGTAATACCAGCATAAAAATTATATGAACTTTGATCTCCATTAAATATATTGTCGCGAATAAAATTATCACCTGTAATAGATTGTTGTATATCTGCTACACCATTTACAGTTGTTAATACACCTGCAGCAATCGTCACTCCTGCTACAATGAGCATAGGCACTAATGCAACTCCACTGGCTATAACTAATGCGCCTGCAACAATAGCTCCTATTCCTGTAATAATTCTTTTCATTCCAGTCAACCATTTAGGTAGTTGTCCGCTTGAATCAGAACACATAACAGGATTATTCATACAATATGCGTATAAATTAACGCCATTTATAGTTTCTGAATCAAGATAATTTATATCATCTATTGATATCCATCTTCTTATTTCTGGATCATAATATCTATATTTACAA
>ERZ1673738.5205-NODE-5205-length-12069-cov-9.159314_pt1 | contig 12069 bp, 8 predicted proteins | sample MGYA00580198_ERZ1673738 | MGnify/ENA primary metagenome ERZ1673738 (study PRJEB41218, sample SAMN15661784) | gut metagenome | host: Homo sapiens | place: Canada: London | collected 2015-08-20/2019-03-30 | study: EMG produced TPA metagenomics assembly of... | reverse complement strand
CCCACTGCCGCTGCGCGGCGGTGGGCGGCCCCCGGGGAGCGCGAAAAGCGCGGCAGAAAAAAGAACCGGCAGCGGTACGGCCGGCGGGGGGGGAAGGGCAAGGCAGGCCGCGGAATGAAGCTGCCGCCGCTGCGTCTATGCAGCGGCGGCACATCCGTCTAAAAAGCGCCGGCTTCTCGAAAAGGAGTCCGGCAAGATGTTTTAGATACAGCACAACAATTCGCAGAATTGTCAGGTTTCGGCGGCAGAATAGGAAAACGGAATCGCGCGGCTTCCCGCCTCTGTCCGCGAAAGCGGCGGAAGGCTTTCGACGGCTTGGCGGAAAGGCTCCGAACGCAAACGGAGATGCGCGACGATAAGGCGATGCAGGCTCGCCCCAAGCCCCAGAGGGTTTATACCGCCTTCAAGCTGCGGCAATTTGACTTATCCTATTCCTCTGCGGGCAAACGAATAAGAATCGGTCGGGAGGCAAATAACAAATGACGTACAAAATAGCAATCTGTGACGATATGGAGCAGGACGCACAGTATATCGCCGCCGCCGTCAAGAAATGGGCAGAGCAGGCGAACGTATATGCGGATATCCATGCGTTCCGCTCTGCGGAGGGGTTCTTGTTCGATTACGCGGCGACCAAGGATTACGACATCCTGCTGATGGATATCGAGATGCCCTCCATAAACGGGGTAGAGCTCGCCAAGAGGGTCCGCCGGGAAAACGAAGCGGTTCAGATTATATTTATTACAGGGTTTCCCGATTTTATGGCTGAGGGTTATGAGGTTTCGGCGCTGCACTACCTGCTGAAGCCGGTATCCTTTGACAAGCTGTCCAAGGTATTGAACCGTGCGGCAGACAAACTGCGCAAAACAGGCAGAGCGGTTGTGTTCACGGTGGACGGCGAGCGTCAAAAAATCGCGATTGCCGACATTGTGTCGGTTGAAGCGTTCGCTCATTTCTGCGCGCTGACCACCATCCGCGCACGCTTGGCGGTGACAGCCGGCATTTCCGCCGTGGAAAAAATACTGCGCGAAGCGGCAGAAGGAGAATTTGTTCGCTGCCACCGTTCCTATATCGTCGGCGTCAAATATATAAAAGGCGTCTCGAAAACAGATATTACGCTGGACAGCGGCGCCAAAATCCCCCTGTCCCGCAGCCATTACCAAACGGTGAATCAAGCCTTTATCCGTTATTTCAAAGGAGAAGCACAATGGGATTGATGCAATTGCTGTTTGGAAAAATAATCGACCGCCGAATTGCGGAATATCAAAAGGAGCTGATTGCCAAGCATTGCGACGAGGTACAGAACATTTACCAAACGATGCGCGGCTGGCGGCACGATTATCACAATCATATTCAAACGCTGCTCGCCTTATCCGGGAACGAAGCGAAGACAAGGGAATATCTGCTAAAGCTCAACGACGATCTGACGCAGGTGGATACCGTCCTGAAAACCGGAAATGTGATGGTAGACGCCATCTTAAACTCCAAGCTTTCTCTGATTCGGTCTAAAGAGATCAGGGTCAACGCCAAGGCGGTGGTGCCGACGGAATTGAACGTGTCGGAAATCGATTTGTGCGTCATTATCGGCAACCTGCTGGACAACGCTATGGAGGCTTGCCTCCGGCAGACGGAGGAAAAAGAGCGCTTTATTCGGGTGTTCATCGGCGTGCTGAAAGAGCAGCTTTATATTTCCGTTTCCAATTCGGTCGAAGGCGGCATCAAAAAATCCGATAAAACGTATTTTTCCAGCAAGGGCAGCGAGGCCCACGGCTTCGGGCTGGCAAGCATCGACCGAATCGCCGCAAAATATGACGGCTACGTCAACCGCCAAGACGAGGAGGGGGTGTTCGCCACCGAGGTCCTGCTGCCGCTTTAAGCCCATTCGTGCAAAATATCATACCGTTCGTGCGGGAAATCCCCATTACGACAGCGCTATATGGTATGATAGCGACAAGAGGTGGGAAACGTGAAAAAGGAAAAAGCCAAAAAAGCTTCGCAGAAGAAGCCGAGCTATACCCTTTGGCAGAATCTCGTATATTATTTCAGAATCCTTCGCCAATTCAACAGCAAAGTGATATATATGGTTGCCGTGGGAATACCGTTCAGCGTTCTTGCGGCGTTCCTGTCTATGTATACCCCGAAGCTGATTCTCGACCGGCTTGCATTCAGCGATACCTTTACCGAAGCTGCCGTTGTTATCGTCGGAATATTTGCCGTCCAGCTGTTAAACGACCTTATAAACAACGGAACCGACGCACAGAAGCAGCTTTATGATTGCGACACCTATTCCTACTTCAGCATTTTATATGAGAAAAAAAGGCTGTCGATGGATTATGCATATCTGGAGGACCCAAACGTTCAAATCATGAGCAGCAAGGCCGGCCAAGCTGTAAAAGACAATCATACCCTGACCGCAACACTTCCGTCGACCCTGTCGGGGCTTGTGGTCAATCTTCTTTGTTTTCTCCTTTTCGGGGGCATTTTAACCTCGCTGCACCCGCTGATTCTTTTGCTTCTGATCGCCGCCACATTTATCAATTATCTTCCCCAGAAGTATCTGCGCAATTACGCGCACCAAACAAAGGACAAACGAGAAGCGGAAGCGCGGCGGCTGATGTACAATGCAAGGCTTTCGACAAATTTCGGCATCGCAAAGGACGTGCGGCTGTTTTCGATGGACAAATGGCTGACGGACGCCTCCAAATCCACCTCCCGCAAATACAAAAGTCTTTTGCTGGACTTGGAAAACAAAGGGTTTCTTGTATCGCTTGTCGATTTTGCCGTTGCGCTCCTTCGCGACGGAGGCGCTTATGCCTATCTGATATGGCGCGCCGTGGAAGGCGATATCTCTGCGGGGGATTTTGTGCTGTATTTTTCGTCCATATCCGGCTTCAGCGCTTGGTTTTCAGGCATTCTGTCCGGTTGGTCGTCCATTCACAACACGAGCCTTGAGCTCTGCGATTACAGAGCGTTTCTGGAAATCCCCGACAAATTTAACCACGGCAAGGGCGTTCCGATTCCCTCGAACGGAAAACCGCTGGAAATCCGGCTTGAAAACGTATCTTTTATATATCCGAAAGCCGAAGCGCCTACTCTGAAAAATATAAATCTGACCATCCATGAAGGGGAGAAATTGGCGGTTGTAGGCTTGAACGGCGCCGGCAAAACGACGCTTATTAAGCTGATTTGCGGGCTTTACACGCCAAGTTCGGGGAAAATTTTCGTAGGCGGACATGAAATTGACGAATACAACCGGGAAGCGTATTATTCTATGATTTCCGCCCTTTTTCAGACCTCCTATATACTGCCGATCTCCATAGCCGAAAACATTGCCGTATGCGAAAAAGAAGGGATTGACCAAGCCAAGCTGGACGCCGTCATCCGTCTGTCCGGCCTGACCGAAAAAATACAAGCCCTTCCGGAGAAAACGGATACACCAATCAATAAGTCTATCCATGCAAACGGCATAGAATTGTCCGGCGGCGAAGCGCAAAAGCTGCTTTTCGCCCGCGCGCTCTATAAAGACGCGCCGCTGCTTGTGCTTGACGAGCCGACCTCTGCGCTGGATCCGATTGCAGAAAGCCGGATGTATGCAAACTACAACGAGGCGGCGGCGAATAGAACGTCCATATTCATTTCACACCGTCTTGCCTCCACCCGATTTTGTGATCGGATCCTTTTTCTTGACGGCAAAACAATCGCGGAAGAAGGCACGCATGAGGAATTGATGGCGGCAGGCGGAAAATATGCGGACCTTTATAAAATCCAAAGCCAATATTACCAATAGGCCAGTAGGCCGATAAGGAGGGTTCACGAATGCCTGCGCTTCATAAAATAAAAGGCGAACTCCAAACAATCCGCCGAGGGTATAAGCTGCTTTATTCGATCGACAGGGACGTAATCCTGTATAAAGCGCTGCGCGCCCTGATTGCCATCATTTCGCCTTATACGACGCTTTATTTCACATCTCAGCTCATCAATGGAATAGCGGCGAAACAAGCCTTCGGACAATTGATGAGTTATACCGTTTTTATTGTGGGCATAAATTTGATCCTGTCGGTTTTGAACCGAATCGTTTCCAGAAAAGTCAATATTGCCGACCAGAACATTTGGTATTCAATCTCCCTGTATTTCAATTCCGTAAATATGAAAATGCAGTATGAGCATCTGGAAAACCCTAAAACGCATCTGAAAAGGGATCGGATATTTCAGGCGCAAAACGCAAACGGCTTTGGCGTAATGCTGCTGTCATGGAAAGTAGAAGCGTTTGTAAACGCCGCTGCATCCATTATCTTATCCGCAGCGTTAACGGTCAGCCTTTTTACGTTAAAGGCGCCCGGGGAATATGCCGGCCTATGGGCTTTGTTCAATTCCCCGTTTTCCGTTCTGATCATTCTCGCCCTGCTTTGCCTCAACCTGATAACGAGCATCCGAATCACCGGCAAATCTTCGGCTGTATTCCATAAGGAAATCAAAAATTTAGCGGAGGACAACAGGGTCGCCTTTTTTTATAGGGAGCATATTGACAATTACGAGTCGGCGGCAGAAATTCGCATCTTCAACGAAGCTCCGCTCATACAAAAATCATGGCTGAACGATATGCTCCATCCGGCTTATCTGACAAATATCGTGCGGGCCAATGCGCGCTTCGCAAGAATTCAAACGGTCGTCCGTTTTATTATGAATCTTGTGCTGTATATTTTTATCGGCGCCAAAGCATATATGGGAGCCTTCGGCATAGGAAATTTTGTTTTATATACCGGGACGGTTGCAAAATTCGTTTCTGCTGTAACCGACTTATTTGACCTTTTTGCGCAGTTGAAAAACAATAATGTTTATCTGCGTGAAATCTTCGAATACATTGATATGCCCAACACAATGTATCAGGGTACCCTTCCCGTTGAAAAGCGCGCCTTCTGCGAAAGCGGCGACAACGATTATGAAATCGAGTTTCGGGACGTGTCTTTCAAATACCCGGCTTCCGAGGTATATGCCCTGCGGCATGTGTCCATAAGGTTTCGCGTGGGAACGCGGCTTGCGGTCGTCGGCATGAATGGCAGCGGAAAAACCACCTTTATCAAATTGCTGTGCCGTCTGTATGATCCGACAGAGGGGGAAATCCTGCTCAACGGCATCGATATCAAAAAATACAACTATGACGAATATATATCCATTTTTTCGGTGGTGTTTCAGGATTTCAAGCTGTTTTCCTTCAGTCTTGGCCAAAATGTCGCCGCCGGCATAGCGTATGACAGGGCGCGCGCAAAAGCCTGTCTCGAAAAAGCCGGCTTCGGCGCTCGCCTGCAAGAGCTGCCGGACGGGCTTGACACTTGCCTTTATAAAGATTTTGAGGAAACCGGCGTGGAGATTTCCGGCGGAGAAGCGCAGAAGATTGCTCTTGCCAGAGCGCTGTATAAGGACGCGCCTTTTATTGTCCTGGACGAACCGACCGCTTCCCTTGACCCGGTGGCGGAATACGAGGTGTATTCCAAGTTCAACGATATCGTGGGCAATAAAACCGCTATTTACATCAGTCACCGGCTTTCCTCCTGCCGGTTCTGTGACGAAATCGCCGTATTTGATCATGGCCGCATCGTCCAGCAGGGCAGCCACGAGGAACTGGCAGCCGATGAAAACGGCAAATATTACGAACTATGGTGCGCGCAGTCGCAGTATTACAATCCATCGGAACCGTAAACGGAACGGCCCCGCCTTTACGCTGGGTAAAGGCGGGGTCCTCCTATTTCCCACGACGCGGCACAGAAAGCGGCCAAGCCTGACGCGCGCTTATCTGTCTTTGAACCCCGTTTGCGGCGAAGAATTCCGCCCATTCGGATAATCGGAACATACGCCTCCCCCAAGCGCGCAGGGCGGGCCGGCTGACGCCGTATGGCGTCAGCCGGCCCGCCCTGCGCATTCGGACGGCCGCCCGCAGCGCCGCGAAAGCGGCGCTGCGGGCGGCCGTCTCTGCGTTTACCCGCGCTTTTTCAGCTCGGCCATCGCCCCGTAATGCCGGACGTCGAATTCCGGCGGGGCGATTTGTTCGAGCAGCCGGATATGCTCCCGCTCCCATCCGGCGATTTCCGCCTCGGAAAGCGAAGCGCCGACGCCCCGACAGGCTTTCAGCCTGCCGTTCCAGCTTTCGCGGGTAAAATGCACCCTAAGCGGATATTCCTCCCGGCAGACAACGTCAAAACATTCCCGATAACAGGCGGGAATTTCAATGGGATGCATCGTCTCGCCCTTGCCGCTCCAGTTCGGGTTGTATTTCAGCACGAGCGCCTCCCCGGCCGCAGCGATATCGTCCTCAAAGGGAAGCCACGCCATATACAGAAACAAAAGGCGGCCGTCCGGCTTGAGCATATCGAAGAATTTCCCGCAGACCCTTTCGTGGTCAAAATACCAATGGCACTGGCAGGCCGTAATCACGTCGAAGGCGCCGGCGGGAAAATCCAGCTTTTCGGCGGGAAGCGCATAATACTCGATGTCCAGACCTGCGGAAAGCCGCCTCGCCTGCTCAATTTGCCGCTCCGAAAGGTCCGCGCCCACCCATTTCGCTCCGTAAGGAGACAGATTCCTCGGCAGAACGCCCGTGCCGGTACCCACGTCCAGTATCGTCTGTCCGCGGACGCACAGCTTGCGGTCGATAATCCTCCGATAGAATTCCGGCGGATAAACGTCACGGTACTTCGCATAATCCGGGGACGTCCTGCCCCAGTCGAAGGGCCGGCCGCCGTCGACGTCTTGTCTGCTGATTTCCATTTCCGTCCTCCTTCCCGCCGCTTCCGAACGGCGTCCCGGGCGAACAACCCGAGCATCCTGCCCAAGCAGGATGCTCGGGCATATATACATAGTAGGAAAAGAGGAGAACCGCCGTTCCCCTCTTTCTCTGCCGCTGCGCGGCCCTGCTTATGCGCCCGCCCCGACGTCTGCCGAAGCGCCGTTTCCGATTCTCAATACGCCTTGCCCCAGTAGACGAGATGCTTAGCCTCCCTGCCGCAGCAGACGCAGCGGCTCCCGGGCGCGAGCGTCTCGCCGAAGGGGATGCAGCGCGAGCTGACGCCGGTTTTCTCCTTCACCGCGTCCTCGCAGGCCTCGTCGCCGCACCACGGCGCGCGGACAAAGCCGTCGCCCTTCTCCGCGAGCGTGGAGAGAATCTCCTCCGCCGTCGCGCAGTCGTAGGTGCGCGAAGCGCGATTGGCCAGCGCCGCGCTGTACATCCCGCTGCGGACGTCCTCGAGCGCCTGCGCAAGCGCGGCGGACACGTTCTCCAGCGGAACGGTGCGCTTCTCGCCGCTGTGGCGCAGCGCGAGCACGCACTGGCCGGCCTCGATGTCGCGCGGCCCCAGCTCGATACGGACGGGCACGCCCTTCATCTCGTACTCGGCGTACTTCCAGCCGGCGGAGTTGTCGCTGTCGTCCAGCTTCACGCGGAAGTCCTTCGCAAGCTCGTCGCGGAGCGCGCCGCAGCGCTCGAGCACGCCGGGCTTGTGCTGCGCGACGGGGATGATGACCGCCTGCACCGGCGCGACGGCCGGCGGCAGCACCAGCCCGTTGTCGTCACCGTGCGTCATGATGATGGCGCCGATCAGCCGCGTCGTCACGCCCCACGAGGTCTGGAAGGGGTAGGTCTTGACGTTTTCCTTATTGGTATACATAATGTCGAACGCACGGGCGAAGCCGTCGCCGAAATAATGGCTCGTGCCGGCCTGAAGCGCCTTGCCGTCGTGCATCAGCGCCTCGATGGCGTAGGTCGCCTCGGCGCCGGCGAACTTGTCGCTGTCGGTCTTGCGGCCGCGGACGACCGGCATCGCCAGCGACTGCTCGCAGAAGTCGGCGTAGACGTCCAACATCTGTTCGGTCTCGGCGATGGCCTCCTCGGCGGTGGCGTGGATGGTGTGGCCCTCCTGCCAGAGAAACTCGCGCGAGCGGAGGAAGGGGCGGGTGGTCTTTTCCCAGCGGACCACGCTCACCCACTGGTTGTACAGCTTGGGCAGGTCGCGGTAGGAATGGATGATGTTGGCGTAATGCTCGCAGAACAGCGTCTCCGACGTCGGGCGGACGCAGAGGCGCTCCTCCAGCTTTTCGCTGCCGCCGTGCGTGACCCACGCCACCTCGGGCGCGAAGCCCGCGACATGGTCCTTTTCCTTTTGCAGCAGGCTCTCGGGAATGAACATCGGCATGCTCACGTTCTCATGGCCGGTCGCCTTGAAGGCCGCGTCGAGGATGCGCTGCATGTTCTCCCAGACCGCGTAGCCGTAGGGACGGATGACCATACAGCCCTTGACGCTGGTGTATTCAATCAGCTCGGCCTTCTTGACGATGTCGGTATACCAGCGGGCGAAGTCCTCGTCCCGGCCGGTGATGGCCTCGACCTGTTTCTTTTCTGCCATAGTTTTATACCTCCGAAACATGTAAAATACCGCCGTTTTTTCGCCCAAATTACGGGAAAACGCGCGCGGAATTATTCACAAAATTGATATTGCTTTGTATCAATGAAATATATTATAATGAGCATAGGAACCGCCCCGGAACCGCCGGGAGGCTCCATTGCATTAGTATAACAGAAACGGTATCGGTTGTCAACAGCCAAAACGCACGGCGGAAAGGACGTTTTTTGGATTTGCTTATGAAAAGAAGAACGGCTTTCCTGCTCGCCGCGCTTCTGGCCTGCGCGCTGCCGCTCGGCGCCTGCTCGGCGGTCAACGGCGCGCTGGAGGGACTGGGGCTGGGCGAGCTTGGGCAGAAAATGGAACAGGCGTGGGACGAGTTCGGCCGCGACGCGTGGAACGATCTGACCGACGACGCGTGGCGCGAATTCGGGTTCGGCAAGTCGCTGGCATGGCCGTCCGAGGGCCCGGGCGCCAAGCTGCCGCCGCTGCGCAGCGGCGAGCTGAGCGCGGGGCTGGACGAGCCGGAGCGCGGCTTCCTGCGCATCACCTCGCTCAAGGAGGCGGATTACGCCGCCTATGTCGACGAGCTGACCGAGCTGGGCTTCGCGTCGGACGACGGCTTTTTGCAGAACAACGGCGTCTGGGCCGCGCTGCACTACGACGAGGCCGCGCAGACGCTTCTGCTGTTTTACGCCGGCTCCGAATCGGCGCTGACCGACCTGATCGAGCATCCGCCGGCCGTCTCCGACGCGCCCGACGGCTCCGACGCGGGCTGACGAAGCCGCTTTGATTCCGACAGAAAGGAATGTAAATTTGAACGTTATGAAAACGCACATTCGGATTTTGACCCTGCTGCTGGCGTTCTGCCTGCTGCTTCCGGCCGCGGCGCTGCCCGCGCTCGGGCAGGAGGACGAAACGAGCGGGCAGCCCCAAACGACCGAGGAGGTCGTCCTGCGCGTCGCACCCCATCCGGGCGGCAGCGTTACGGTCACCGGCGCGCTCGCCGAGCCGGAGCTTGAGACGGACGGTACATACGCCTACCGCTTCGCGGCCGGCAGCGCCTTCACGCTGACGCTCAAGCCCGACGAGGGCAAGGCCGTTTCCGCGGCCACGCTCAACGATACGGCGCTCACGCTCATCGGCAGCGGCAGCACCAAGACCTACGCCGGCGCCATCGAGGCCGACGCGATACTGCGCGTGACCTTCTCCGACCCGCAGCCGGAGGTCACCCACCGCGTGACGGTGACGGTCATCAACAGCTCGGGCAAGGCCGTGCTCGTGCGCGCGGACGGCGAGGAGGTGCTCGGCAGCTTCGCTGCCGTCGAGGGCAGCACGCCGAAAATTTCCATCGAAACCGAGACCGGCTGCGCCGTCAGCAGCGTCACGCTGACCGATTCGGCCACCGGCAAGCAGACGGCCATCCCCTACACCGGCGAGCCCTTCGCGCTGCCGGCGGTCACGGCCGACTGCACGCTGACCATCCTGACGGCGAACGCCTACTTCATCACCGTGTCCTCCGCGTCCAACGGCAGCGTTTCGCCGTCGAGCGGCTATTACGCCGAGAACTCGACGGTCGAGCTGACGCTCACGCCCAACACGGGCTATGTGGTGGACTACCTGCTCGTCGACGGCGAGAAGGTGGAGCTGACCGGCAACACCTATTCGCACAAGGTCACGGGCAAGGCCGTCATCACCGCGTACTTCAAGAAGGCCGTCGAGCAGGTCGAGGTCACGGTCAAAAACGACGACACGGCCGGCAGCGTCACCGCCTCGGGCTATACGATCAAGAACGGCAAATTCACGGCCGAGGCCGGCTCGCGCGTGAGCTTTACGGTCAAGCCCAACACCGGCTATGTGCTCGACGGCGTGACGATCGACGGCGAGGCGGTCGAGGTCACGGACAACAGCTTCGTCGCCTCCATCCGCGCCGACGCGGAGGTTGTCATCACCTACAAAAAGGCGTACCGCATTACGGCCATCGTGTCCGAGCAGGGCGGCGGCCGCATCACGGTCGACGAGCCGCACACGCTGGAGAATATGTTTGTCTACGTCGCGGAGGGCGACCGCATCACCTTCACCTTCACCCCCGATATGGGCTACGAAATCGACTATGTCAAGATCGACGGCTCGCAGGTGACGCTGACGTCCGACAACAAATACACCATCACCGATGTGAAGAAGGCCTACACCATCTCGGTGGTGTTCAAGCACACCAGCTCGAGCAGCACGACCTATTCGGTCTACGCGAGCGCGGGCGCCAACGGCAGCATCTCGCCGTCCGGCCGCCAGACCGTCGCGGAGGGCGCGAGCCTGACCTTCACCATTACGCCCAACACCGGCTACGAGGTGGACTATGTGCAGGTCGACGGCACCGACGTCTCGCTGACCGACGGCAAGTACGAATTCAAGAACATCGCGGGCAACCACACCATCAACGTCTACTTCAAGCAGACCGGCACCGTCAGCGCCGGCGCAATTACGAAGGACGACGTGGACTGGACCAAGTCGCCCATCGAAATTTCGTTCGAAACGACCACCGTCATCGACAAGAGTGTGTTCGACGCCATCCTCAGCGAGCACCAGACGGTCGAAATCGTGATGAAATCGTCCGAATACGAATATTACTTCCCGACCGCCTCGGTCTTCACGCTCGACGGCTCGTCGGCGGATATGAAGATTCTGCGCAACGGCGGCAGCAACTACTCGGCCATCCTCGCGCTGCTTGAGCGCAAGTCGATCACCGGCGAGAACTGCGTGCTCTCCTGCCCGCAGACCATCCGCATGCCCGAGGGCACGAAGCTGCGCGTGTTCATCGGCGCGTCGCTGGCCAAGCAGACGGTGCAGCTTTACGTCTATAAGGACGAGGAGCTGACCCCCGTCAGCGGCCTGCTGACGGCCGACGCGAGCGGCTGGGTCACGGTCGAAAACTACGGCGGCGGCGATCTGGTGTTCGTCCGCACCGACGTCGGCTCGTACACGGTCGCGGTCATCACCGGCGAGAACGGCAGCGTCGACCCGAACGGCAACGTCACCGCGGTCCGCGGCGAGTCGCTGGAGTTCAAGGCCACGGCGGCCGAGGGCTACGTCGTCGAATCGGTGAAGGTCGACGGCGTGTCGATGGACATCGAGCAGGGTAAGTCCGAGCTGACCTACACGCTCAACGTGCTGTCCAATCATACGGTGGAATTCACCTTCGTCGAGGGCGAGGCGACCGACGGCGGCGGCTCGAACACGGGGCTGATCATCTCGATTGTGGTCATCATCCTCGTGCTGGCGGGCGGCGGCGTGTTGTTCTACCTCAAATGGCGGCAGTCGCGGTTTTGATGCGCGAAACAGCAGAAAGAAATAAAAAATAGCTTTCCCTCGCAGGAAAAGCCAAGTCTGCCCGGGTTCCGCGCCAAGCGTGCGGAACCCGGTTTTTTGTTTTCCCGTAAACAATCGTATCACTTTTATCACATCCCCCGCGCCGCCGGAATCGGCAGTACGGCAAACACATAAGGCACACATTTCCGCACCGAAAAGCAGACGGCGGTTCAAGCGGCGATGCAAGAAGCATAACCCGCCCTCATCCTTAGCGCAAATAAACGCATAGTACACAACGTGCAAAGGGGCGCGCCCGCCCTGCGCCGACTTCGTCCGCGCCGGGCGGGCGCGCTTTCGCAACGCACCGGGGGCAATC
>ERZ1673738.5204-NODE-5204-length-12070-cov-10.370121_pt1 | contig 12070 bp, 17 predicted proteins | sample MGYA00580198_ERZ1673738 | MGnify/ENA primary metagenome ERZ1673738 (study PRJEB41218, sample SAMN15661784) | gut metagenome | host: Homo sapiens | place: Canada: London | collected 2015-08-20/2019-03-30 | study: EMG produced TPA metagenomics assembly of... | reverse complement strand
ACAGGTACGGCTAACTCGCTGATAAATAGTGGGGACGCTGTATTGGTGGTTTACCGTCCAAGCCACCCTCGTAGCACACCCCGATGCTATGCCTGTTGTGGTTCAGGCAGTGAGCTCCCACCTTCGCCTCGGGCCGCCCCCGCTCGACGGTTCCGTCCCGCCGCACCACATAGTGGTAGCCGATGCCACTCCAGCCCCGTTTGCGGTGCCAAGAGTCAATCTGTTGCGCGCTCGACGTCTGGCTGGGCCGTACCGCCGAGCAATGAATAATGATCAAAGAGATTGTTCGCATGATTCGTTGTTGTTGATGTTATTGTTTCCACTACGATTCCCCCTGCGGCTACGATGCCTGTATTTGGCGTCGATGCCAATGATCGCCCCCGCAAAGGTAAGAATCTCACCGAAAGCCGTCAACACACTCGGGTCGATGACCCCCGTCGGCGGCACGATAAACGACGCTGCCAGCAGCGCCAGTCCAAAGAACAGAAGCAGTACGCAAACGACCGCTTGGTATTGAGGAAGTCTTTTTTCCATGATTCAAGAATTTGATGAAAGGCGTGGGGGCGAAGACCGCCCCCCAGCCCCTACTGCTTAGTCACCCAAGGTGCCGCCGCCATCGGGATCCGTCCCCGACGATTCACCACCTGACGTCGTCTTGGTGAAGTAAGCCGTCAATGACATGTCCTCATTCACCGTCACGGTACGCGACGTCGACGTGTCACCATCACTCCAGCGACTGAAGGTGTAGTCACCCGAGGCCACCGCATTGATACTCACGCGGCTCCCCTTGTCAAAGGAACCACCTCCCGAGACCGTACCACCGTTGACCGGACTTGCCGACAGACGCAGCGTCTTCTTCCCCTCCCCCGAGGGAGCTACGGGCACGCTGCCCTCTACCGGGTTCAGCACACCGTTCGGACGCAGATAGACATCGCTCACGCCACCGTAGCTGTCCGTGGCACGCTGGTAAGCCGCCTGCCCCTGATACTCCTTCAGCAAGTTGTTCTCGCAGATGAGATGCTGTGTAGATACCAGCGTCTTCGCCGCCTGCTTGCGGGAGTGGATCCACACCAGACCATGGTCGCCGAACTCATGAGTAGCCAGCGCCGCCAAACGACCCTCCTGCACCGAGAAGCCACGAGCATCCACGACCGTGAGCAGCTTCGCCTCAGAAGCCTTGTCCAGCACGACGCAGCAGGCATCCACTTCCGCCATCGGAAGCATCGTCACGTCGTTCACCTCCTGTCTGACCAGGAAGAACGTGATCTGGTCGCCATACTCATAGAGACCGTTGTTCTGTACCACGGCGTTCGAAAACTCCTTCACCGTCGTCTCGTCCGTGATAGCCAAGTCGCCCAGACTGATGTCCGTCACGGCCTGTTTGCCCTTCCCGCTGACCGAGATCGGCTTGATGGAACCATGCGTCACCTCGTAGGGTGCCACAATGCAGGACCCCGCCTGGGCCTCCTGTTTGGTGAGATAGACCGGAGCTTTGCTGAGATTCGCCGAGACAAACTTGTTATAGTCGCTGCGACCATTGCGAGCACCGCCGAAGGCGAGCTTCAGGTAAGGCGTCAGCACCTGATACAGACGAATGACGTTCGTCCACTTCATGCGCTGTTTCTGCTGACCATTGGTCTTCGCGTTGGTCGTCTGAGTGATCTTCTCAGACACGACGGTCTGACCACCGTTCTGCTTGAAGGTAAAGCTACCTACTGAACCCTGGAGTTTGGTTAAGATACCATTGAGTCTTGCCATAATTGTAAAGTTTTAAAAATTTGAAAATGTTTTGAGTTGGGAGCTTTCTCCCTTGTTCCTCCCTTGTTCCTCCCTTGCTTCTCTTATTGTTTCCGTATCGTTTCCGTATTGTTTCCGCTTCCGGAAGCGAGAATGATACGAGGACGATACGAGGATGATACGAGAACGATACGGGATTGATACGGAATCGATACGAGACTGATACGTAACAGATAGCGTTTGCCGTCGTTCTGCGGACTTGGTGGGACTGCGATTTTTTTTCATTGCTTTGAAAGTTTTTGAAGTTGATAAAACTGTTGACCAGGAGTAGCTCTATTGTCGAGGGCTCCTATAATACGCTGCAAAAACTTTCGGCGATACAGGTGTTTTGAGCCGAATGCCGAAAGAAAAGCGCACAGTAGATGGATAGAGTGGATTTGCAATTGCCTGTTAATGAGGCTACAACGAGTTGAGCAAGTTTTTTGAAATTAATTCTCCAATGCCGAAAGATATGCCGAAAGTTTATGTATGCCGAAAGGCTGATTTTCCCACCCAAAGTACGTTGCTAAGCCCTCGTTCTATTCATGGAAAAATGGTCAGCTCTGTCGCATTGGCAAGGAAATTGACTCGCACGCCGGCACCGCAACGAGCTGTCAAGGTATTAGGCCAAAGGCTTCGGAGGTCCTTGCCGCCTAATGATGCAGCGCTGGTCATGTCCGGTATTTATACCCACTTGCAGGAGAAGGGCGATGCTTCCATGTTGGCTGGTTATATCCGTGACCTTTATGCCATTGGAGACGGTGAGATATATTTCGAGCAGCCCAGCAACCCTTTCCTCGTTGTCGATGCGCAGGGAACGCCCATCCAACTTGCTACGTTTCGGGAAGACTATCGTCAGAACACCTCAGGCGGCAAGCGCTTGGGATCTAAAAAAGCCAAGAGGGCCTACTGCCTAGGTTCTAGAAGCTATGCCAGTTCGGCTCAAATCAATGCTTTGCTAAAAGCAGATGTGCTTTCAGAATCGGTGTCTGAAAATATCGAGTTGCGCTCAGAAATAATCTCGGAACCCACGTTTCCTCAAGTAGCCAAGCAAGTAGTCAAGTCGGTTGCAAAAGTCGCCAAAGAACTATGTCTCCCTTCTGAGGGTCCTTTGATGATGGCAGCATCTGTTCCGGGCGCAGGCTTTTCCATCGGTAGAACCCTGTTGTCCGAATTAGCAGCCCTAAAAGGCTCCATCAGTTCGAGAGTCAACTTCGACACGATCATCCGCTACTGTCTTGAGGAATCGATCACGTATGGAGAACTCAGGCCTGTATATGATATGTTGCTCGAATTGCTCTATGGCGTTGATGACCCACGCTGGGAAGAAGTCAAGACTCTCCTTCGACAACGCATGAAGGAACTGGCCAACCATACTGCCACGACAGATAAGGCTCAGGCAGAGAAGCGCCCTCAAGGCAAAACTCCCGCATCGAAGGTCACTGACGAAGTCTTCACTTATACCTATAAGAATTCGGAGGATGCCTGGAAGCGGATCGATTTCCTGCGGCAGATTTTGCAGCAGCGCGGATGGATAGATGAAAACACCACGCCCGATGACTTTTGCTCTCTTTTCGAGGGAACCCCCAGTTCTGTCAAGGTAAAATGGACTGGTACTCAGCAACATCTCTACTATCTCATCAAGATCCTTCTGAAGCGTGGCCTCATCCAGTGCCCTGGGAGCAAGAAAGCCCATTGGATTATTGTCACCAATCACTTTGTTGACAGCAATAGCCGCTCTTTTACTTCCTGGAACAGGCAGCGAGACCCTAGACGGTGTAAGGCTGACATAGAACGGATGGCCAACTATCTGGACCCGAGGATTAAAGACTTCCGCACTTGATCCTCCTCGTCCCTATTTTGTCAACTTATAGAAAGAAATAATCGTTATGAATTTACGGAAATTGCAAAAGGTCCTTGCGAAGCCTTGTTCATGTTGTTTCCCTTGCAGCAGGATATCTGTCCTCCCGTGCCTTGCCGAAGGCGTTGTTATATATTGTACTAGTTGTTCTAGTTGTTTTTCCTTATCAGTAAGTAATATCCCCATCCGAGTGGCGGCATAGCGCAGAGCGATACTGCGGTGGGGAACAATGTCGTATTACCGTCCGAATGACAGGTGCTGCAGGCTTTATTGGCAGCAACCTTGTCAAGCGACTCTTCCACGATGTCAAGAATCACCCATGGGTAAAATGATACATACCACATTGCATCCTATATGAGCAACTGTAAACGATAATAGTTAGGCGGAAAATTTGCATATACAAAATAAAATGAGTAATTTTGTCACCAAATGATATTATGTCACCAATATAATGCAGTGATATGACCAATAAGGATTTTTGGAAATCAATATCAACCATTATCAACAATGGATTTGATAAAGATGGAATAATAAAACTCGAAGATTATGCAGAACAGTTTTTCAACAAGCAATTATTATTTAAACGCTACTCACCAAGCGAACAGCATGGCTGCGCAACGGGAGGTAGCTTCCATGTTGTTGCATCCATACTCGCGGGAGCAGAAACTCCAACAAATCAACTCACTGCGCCAGAAGGCAGCTTCAAAAGAGATTGTCAACGAGCAGAGGCGCAAGCAGCAGTTATAGAACAATGGGCTAAAACTACAGGCTGTTGGGTTGATGGTGTTGATAAAGATTTTGAACAAACATTCGGTGAACAACTTGCCGAAGGTGGAGAAGCGCATGTGTATGACAATGGGAATACAATTATCAAACGAATAGGTCTTGATTATTACATTCTTCCAGTGTTGGCACTTGATCGGATAACCCTTCATAATACGTTGTTTCCAGAAACGCGACTAACTGTATTAGGTTTTGGTAGAACTATTGATGGTGATTTTCAAATTATAGTGCAACAGCCGTTTATACATGGTACGGCACTTTCTGATGACGAGATACGTGATTATGTAGAGTCACTTGGTTTTAAACTTATAAATCCTCGCAATTGGACTTATGCCACACCGAGTATTTACCTTAGTGACATGCATGATGAGAATCTTATCAAGTCGCCCCAAGGCAATATATTCGTTATTGATTGTGACATTCGCATAAATACGCCCAATCTTAAATCTGAAGGAGTACGTAAACTTTCAAATGAAGTAGAGTTCATAGTATGATTTTTATTCCCTATCCGAGTGGCGGCATAGCGCAGAGCGATACTGCGGTGGGGAACAATGACGTATTACTGTCCGAACGGCGGTACCCCAAAATATTAACGACAGATTCATGTCCGATTAACGGCGATTAATGTGAAAAACCCTGGCGGCTTGCCCGCCACCAACACCCCTTATGCTATAAGCGCGCGTTAAAAACCGAGAAACCCTTGGTCGTTTAGCAATAAAGTCGTACTTTTGCCAAATTAAAGAAAGAAATAATCGTCATGAAGACAATAGATCAGATACTAAAGATAAAAGCAGTTGTGCTTTACATCCTGAAGGCATTCCCAGAGGGAGTGGACTACATCCACCTCTTTAAGGTCATGTACTTTGCCCAGCAAAACCAGCTGAAAGAGTACGGCTTACCTATCATCTATGATACTTTTGTAGCAAGGAAGCATGGCCCTGTTCCGACATTGACCTACAAGGTGTTGCGTGGAGTAGAAGGAAAGGCTGAGATATCTTCACCGGAGTTGAAAGACTTCGCCGACTCGTTGAAAGTAGAACTATCACAGGACGGCCATCAACTTATTCTTGCTTCAAAGCAAGCTGTTTGCGATATGGATGAACTCTCAGTAGCTGACGTCAAGATGCTTGATAAGTGGATAGACAAATGCAAAGGCGTAGATTCCTTTGATTTGTCAGACAAGTCGCATGAGGACAAAGCATGGAAGCGCGCAAAGCGACAAGCAGATAAAACTGGCGAGGATACAAAGATCACGATGTATGAAATGGCAGATGCTGCAGGTGCCAGCAAAGCAATGTTGGCCGTTATTCGTGAGCGTCAATCCGTTCAAAAAGCATTGTCATGGACTTAAGGGAAGTGCTAGGACATCGTCCTTGCGAAGCTTTGTTCATGTTGTTTCCCTTGCAGCAGGATTTCTGTCCCCCAGGTGCCTTGCCGAAGGCGTTGTTATATATTGTACTTGTTGTTTTAGTTGTTTTTCCTATGTCAGCTTGAAGATGCAGCAAGGACGGCAATGGCTTTACACGCCCAGTGTATAACGCTCAACCAAGACGCGCCTTGAATGGAGAAAAGGATTGACATGTAAGTTAAATATTAGCGACAGATTCATGTCCGATTAACGGCGATTAATGTGAAAAACCCTGGCGGCTTGCTCGCCCCCACCCATTCCATGTAGGACGTTCCCTTTTATAAAGAGTAACGCTCCGCATGAACACTAATCACAAAAATCGCTAAAATCCTTTGTGATGTTAAATTATAGCCTTACCTTTGCTGCTCAACAGAAATGGCAATAACGATGAACGGTGCTGAATGTATTAAAAAGTTGTCTCCTGTTCTATTTTGGGACATAGACAAATCACAGGCTGACATGGACAAGTATCCGTCCTTCTTTGTTCAGCGGGTTCTGGAGTATGGCAATTGGAATGATTGGAAACTTCTGCTGAGCTACTATGGCAAGGACCAGATCGTGGAAATCTGTAAACGGTTGCGTTCGCTCGACTCGGTATGCTTTTCGTACATTTGTGCTATATCAAATACAAAAAAGGAGGAATACAGATGTTATCGTATGAAACAATCGCCATATAGGTCTGACATTCAGGAGCATAAAAGTAGTCACGGTTAGACAATTACAATAACAAACTATCCCTATCCGAGAGGCGGCATAGCGCAGAGCGATACTGCGGTGGGGAACAATGTCGTATTACCGTCCGAACGACGGTACCCAAAAATATTAACGACAGATTAATGTCCGATTGACGGCGATTAATGTAAAAAAAAGAAATGGCAACTACCCAATTAAACGAAATGCGTAAGAAGAGTTCCGTCAATTCGAAGAACTTCTAAAGGCCCGCAAGCCCGAAGACAGTTGCTTCTATTGCCACTCTTCTGAAGACCGCATTGTGTTATCCCATGCTCTGTTCTGGGTAATGACCCAAAACATAAGGGGGCGGATGGCAAAGCAGAAGTTCCTCTTGTTGCTTCGTAAATACCAGGAAGAGATGCTTGAGGCCTACCTCATAGAATCGCCAGATTTCTCCGACCTACTTCATTATTGCAATATATTGTACGACTGCCTACCCAAAATTCTCTTAGGCTTAAGCGTATTTCGTGGCGACAAAGATGCCCGAAGACTCGCTGCAATATCCGTTGTCGCCTGCGGTTATGGTGGAGACATGCCGGAAGACCTTAGCTATGAATTGCTCGACGATATAGATTTCTATTACAACAAGGTCAAGTGCCGCAAGATAGAACGTATACTGCCATTGCTAAACAAACTGGTGGTGGATGAGCAAAAATCGTTCAACTATTAGTGACGTCAGTCCCTAAAAGTATTAACGACCGATTAATGTCTGATTAACGGCGATTAATGTGAACTCCGTGGCGGCTTGCCAGCCACAAATATTTGCGTCACAAAAATGATTACTATTCCCAATAAAGACTTCAAGTCATCCAGCATAATGTTGCAGCAGATCATACATTCCACTACGAAGGTGAAAATGCTAAAGGTCTGCAAGAAGTTTGACCTGTACGTCAGCCCCAATCTTCGGAAAGACGAGACCAGCCGCAGAATCGCTTTGGAAGTCATGGACAACCCCATTGAAATTCTCAGCAGACTCAGCAAGACCGAACTTCTGATCCTCGACGAGATTGTACGAGGAGGCGACGATACCTATGTGGTGCGCAAGCAACGCAAGACCCCTTACATCCTCCAGAAATACCTTCTCGTTGTTACTTATTGCGACGATGAAAGGAACGAATGGCACATGCTCATGCCAACGGAACTCCGCGAGTCCCTTGCCCCGAACCTCCCATTTTTCTTAGACTGTGCGATGAAAGGTGTCAAGGCTCCCTCTGCCAAAGAGCTCAGAATCATGTCCGCCCTCCAGCGCTACATGGGTGGTGAGTAATGTGACCTGTGAACCAAGTAGATAATGTGATTTTTCTAGGCAAATGATGTTATCCTAGCTTTTATAATGATATAGTATGGCTAATGAAAATTTTTCAACAGAAATAAGAAGTTCTTTCGGTAAGAACTATCTGAAAGTGTTTTTTGCAGATGACTCTTGTGCTGAAAACACTTATGGTTTAATAGATTCTTTAAATGAAGTTTGGACAGCTAATATAGGGAATTCTATAGGTAATGCGAATAAAAGGTCTCTGACAATTTATCCTAAACCTATGTTTGATATTAAAGCGATGGAAAAAGCCGTTATTAATACGTTAAATGTCTATTTTTCAGGAGTAACGGAGAAGAAAACGGATATAAAGTCCTCTGTGGAATTCAAGGATATAGAGCAGAAAATTCTTGATGCACTAAGCGAAGCAAATGCAACAATTGATGTTAGTGTTGCTTGGTTTACGAACGAAACTTTGAGGGATAAATTATTAGAGATGAAGAATAAAGACTGCAAAGTTCGTGTTATGATTGATGCCAATTATACTAATACGAAGCATGGTGTAGATTTGTCACCATTTGAACATAAAGCGATAAAAGCTGAACGCAATGGTATTATGCATCGCAAGTTTTGTGTAATAGACAATAATGTACTCATTCATGGTTCTTATAATTGGACCACTAATGCTGAGACAAGAAATGATGAAGAAATATCGGTAGATAGAAACGATGTCAAAAAAGCTTCTCTTTATACGAAAGAATTTAATCGACTGTGGGATAAAAATGATTGACTACATGAAATATTGTCACATGCAAAAATGCGCTATGATGAGCAATGCTGCATTTTTTGACTCCCTCTAAGTCCTCTTCCGCATTATAAGTTAGTGGACATAACAGTCCCAAGTGGGTGGGCATGCCCCTTTTTTCGCCAAACCATTATCTTTACGTTGTAGGGATTTGAACCATTTATAAATAAAGCACCTCGTTGGTGTCTTTCCATTATGAAACCTAAACACACACACACAAGTGATTCATGTGCAATCGCATAACTGGGCAGCCGAAAACCAGCAGCTTCGCAAAGAACTTCTAGCTCGCGAAAAGCGAATAGAGGAACTGGAGGCTATGGCTTCATACCTGAACAACCAGCTATCCGAAAAGATAGACCAAATAAACGACATGATGCAGAAGATGATCTCCGTTATGACAACCAATGGGGACGCAACCCTTTTGGATTCTCTTCGCCAATCAGTAGTCGCTGAGATTCGCGCAGAATTTGAACAACGTGAACAAAAGTTGAAGGAGTCATACGCCCACGAACGGGAGAAACTTACTTCTGACTTCAATGCCCGTTTAGCAATTCAACAGAGCGAGGTAAATCGTCTGAAAAGCATAAATGACAAAATAGAACTGCATTACCTTACCAAATAACTCAGGGAATTTTTGAGAACAAAATTTGAAGGAAATGAAACAACAAAAAGTGGATATAAATGCAGTCATTGTCAACTTGGGCAATGGTAATGTTACAACTGGCAATATTGTAACAGGAGATATCCGTAAGGAAACTAATGCAAGTGATAAGTATCGTAAAGAGTTTTTAAAAGTATTGGAAGAACTTCAACGAGAAATTGCACTTTTGGATGATAAATCTTCAAAAGAGGCAGTTGAATTGATAGAGAAAGAAATACAAAAAGACTCATGGGACAAAAAACTTATTAAGTTTTTATTGGATACTGTACAGAAAACAGGAGTGACATTAGCATCTGAAGGAATTATATCTTTAGGAACTAAAGCAGTTGGACTTTTACAAATGATTTGATATAAATAGCAATGGATACAAAGAAAATAGTAAACAGTTTGATTGAGGACATAACTAATGACGCAGCTATAAGTCATATTCTGCTGAAAGCACAAATTATCGCTTATAACATTGGTGACGAAAAGCTCTGTAAGCTTATTAAGTGTGAGCAGCAAGGTTATTCGTCAAACGATGAAAAACCTGATTATCGTAAGTTGAAAACTATGGTAAAGGCAACTTTTGCAAATAATTTGGGGAACATCCAGATCGTTACTGTACCTTGCGAGGCTATTAAAGATAGCAGAATTCAGGACGTATTAAATTTCGTCTATCTTACAGAGCCGTTAGTACACATAGAAAATATGTACAAAAATGCAGAAAGTCCAATGGTAAAAGTCCAACTGCCAGTCTTTGCTTATCCAACAATTATAAGTTTGTATCATTGTGATGGCTTCTCTCTTCATTCTGCCCATCATTCTTTTCCGAAGGAATCACTTCTTACAGTTGTTGAAACATTCAAGGCACAATTGCTTGACATCCTCCTACAGTTTAACGATAAGCTCGATTGGAATATAGATATATCGTCTGCTAAAAACAAAAATATGGCAAAGACAATTATCAATAATGTTTATCATGTCAATACAGTTGTAGCTAATATGGGAGATGGAAATGTGGAAACGCAAGATATAAATTGTTCAAGTCAATAAGTATTATCAAGTCTTCCTCACCAACGGAGATGTGGAAATCCACAACATAGCCATTGAGCATTGTTTCAGGCATATCGCAATGGGGCGGCGCAACTGGGGCAAAGCTGGCGGTAATGGGGCTGCCGAAAATCTAGCCTTCATGTATTCTCTATATGAAAGCTGCAAGATGAACAATTTGAAATTTGGTAGTTACATAGAGGATATCCTTACCCGCATGAAAGATGGGGATAGGGACTGTTGGTCTATGCTTTCATGTTTCTATGTTAAGAAAACAAACGAGGTGAAGGTTTCCGCTTAGGTCCCCCTCGCCCTAAAAACGACAGTAATTTTTTTTAAAAACACATATATGCGTAACTGCTTGAAAAAGCGGGGACGCTGTATTGGTGATATACAACCATTATTCAAAATACTAATGCAGTTAACCCACTTAAAAATTGCGGGTATGCTGTATTGGTGGTTTATCAAAAAATCGTTTAAATTATGAAATTAGAAAGAATCGAAATTACTGGATTATGGCATGAACAAGATATTGTTTGGAAGTTGAATTCAGATGTAAATATATTAGTAGGAGGTAATGGTGCTGGTAAAACAACTGTACTGGATTTAGTCTGTACAGTCATACCTCCTCTTTCTATGAGGCAGTTTCTTTCTCAAAAAGCAGATAAGATAAAGTTGATTTTTGAAGATGATTATGTTGTTGAATGTGTTAATTTTAAAGACTCATTTATTTCTCTTAAAGAAAAAGCAGCAGCAGACCCATCCTATAAAACTATGTTTGAAGAGGTCTCAGATGACATTGGTGAGAGAAAAAAAACACGTTTAGATTTTGCTATTTATGCCAGTTTCACACAGTTCTATCATAATGGTAAACAAATAACTTCATCTGATGTGGAAGAAAAGGTAAATGTTGATATTGTTAGTACTTTTGATACTCCTTTGCCTAAAGAAGATGAGGAGTCATCATCTTTCAAAGATTTAAAAGATTCACGACCGATGTCTCATTTGGATAAGAATCTATTCGATTGTATGGAGACTTATTCTTATTATATTGGTAATTTGGCAAATAAGATAGAACAACAAGTATTAAAAGGCAATGATATAACTACAGAGTTTATTCATAAAGTTTATTCTCAAAAACATCTATTTGGACGTATTCTCAATGAACTTTTAAAAGATTCTGGTAAAACAGTTGATTTGGCAAAGTCAAAACCAAGTTTTGTTCTTTCTTCAGGTAAGCATATCTCCATGTATGATTTATCTTCGGGAGAAAAACAAATACTTTACATACTGTTAAAGGTTTTATTACAAGAGAAGAAAGATTATGTCATGTTCTTGGATGAGCCTGAATTATCTTTGCATGTAGATTGGCAAGAAGTCCTCATTGATAAAATATTGGAACTAAACCCCAATTGCCAATTGATTATTTCGACACATTCTCCATCTCTTTTATTTGCAGGATGGGATGCAAAAGTGAAAAATATAGATGAGTTAAAGCACAAATAATGGCAAGAGACATTCGAACTTTCTTAAATTCAACTTACGTAAAATCTAGCAACAATTTGCGTAAGCGCGACATCATTCAAGTCTATGTTGAGGATGAGATAGATAAAGTCTTTTGGTACGCTTATTTGCATCAATATGAAGATTTATACAATTGCTCTTTTCGTATATCAACTTTGCAAGATAGAAATAAAATCTCAACCCAAGTTTGATCCCTCACTAAAGGTTTTTCTTGCTATCCAACGTTTTACGAT
>ERZ1673738.5203-NODE-5203-length-12075-cov-11.520216_pt1 | contig 12075 bp, 6 predicted proteins | sample MGYA00580198_ERZ1673738 | MGnify/ENA primary metagenome ERZ1673738 (study PRJEB41218, sample SAMN15661784) | gut metagenome | host: Homo sapiens | place: Canada: London | collected 2015-08-20/2019-03-30 | study: EMG produced TPA metagenomics assembly of... | reverse complement strand
AGCTGGTGCGGTACTTCAGTCGGCCGATCAGCTTGATCAGGTCCGGGTGCAGGCCGTGGATGCCCAGCTCCATCACCGCACGCTCGCCCTCGCGCTTCATCTGCAGTTCCAGATCGTGGCGGCACTTTTCCACCGTTTCCTCGATGCGGGCGGGGTGGATACGGCCATCGCCGATCAGGCGCTCCAGCGTCATGCGGGCCACCTCGCGGCGGGTCTGGTCGAAGGAGGACAGGGTAATGGCCTCCGGGGTATCGTCGATGATCAGATCTACGCCGGTAGCGGTCTCCAGTGCGCGGATGTTGCGGCCCTCGCGGCCGATGATGCGGCCCTTCATTTCATCGCTGGGCAGCGGCACCACGCTGACAGTGGTCTCGCTGCAATGGTCGGCAGCGCAGCGGCTGACGGCCTGTCCGATGAGGTTGCGGGCGATGTTATCGCAGTTTTCCTTCAGGTCGGTCTCGTAGGCGGCAACGCGCACGGCCTTTTCGTGGGTCAGCTCCTCGTCCACCTTGTGCAGCAGCACCTCGCGGGCGTCCTCCTGACTCAGACCGGCCAGCGTTTCCAGCCGCTCCATCTCCTTGGCGCGCAGAGCGTCGATCTCCGCCAGACGCTCCTCGGCCTCGGCAGCGCGCTTTTTCAGCTCTTCTTCCTTCTTTTCCAGCGCTTCGGTCTTGCGGTCCAGCGCCGTCTCCTTCTGATCGATGCGGTTCTCCTGACGGCTGATCTCCGCACGGCGCTGCTTGATCTCCTTGTCGGCTTCTGCCTTCTGGGCATCGACCTCGGCTTTCAGACGGAAAGCCTCGTCCTTTGCTTCCAGAACCGCTTCCTTGCGCTTCTGTTCAGCGGTCTTGATCGCCTCGTTCACCAGCCGGGTAGCCTCGGCCTCGGCGCTGCCGATCTGGGCTTCGGCGGTCTTTTTACGGTTGTTGTAACCAATAAAATAGCCCGCAGCCACGCCGACAACAGCAACGATCAAGGCCACGATCACTCCGATCGCGGTCATTGCGTTCACTCTCCTTTGTTTCAATTCAATGCAAAATTAAAAGCAGGAGACGCTGCGCAGCAGGACACGGGCAATGATATAGAAAGAGCTTTCAATGCAAAAAGTGACACCAAAACCATACGCACCACCCAAAACCGGCGGCACGGGCAAAAGCATACGGCTTTTCTCTCTACGGTTCCATTTTATATCAAACAGGCACGCTATGCCTGAAACGGGTACAGGGTCACACTGAAACCTGCGTACAGCGTCTTTGATTCCATACTACTAAATATAGTACGAAACATTTGCCCGCTTGTCAAGAGGAAAACCCTGCCCGCAGAACATTTTGTGCAGAAAAAACAAAAATAAGATGACTGAGAGGGTTCTCTCCCCAAACCAAAAAGGCTGCCCCGGAGAACGGAGCAGCCCTTCTGGTTTATGATGAAGAGAAGAAAATGAAGGAGAATAGCTTATTATTTGGCGGCTTTTTCGCCCTCCGGGAAGATGATCTTATTCACAAAGAAGAAGATGACCATGGAGATGCCGCCGTTGAGCACGGTGGTGCCGATGTTGTAGATGAAGTCCGGTACCAGCAGCCCTGCCACCGCCACCCAGATGCAGTTGATGGAGTTGACGATGCAGGTAATGACGCAGAAGGCCAGTACATACCAGCCGATCTGCTTTGCCAGATTGCCCTTGCTGCGGAACACAAAATTGCGCTGGATGGGGAAGTTGATGCACTCGCCGATGACCATGGCGATCATGTAGGCGCAGAAGTAGGGCAGACCGCCGTGGGCGGCATCGTAGCCGAGGATGTTCCACTTGAAGGTCTCGCCGAACAGGGTGATGTCAATGCCCGGCCAGCCGAAATCCACCACCGGCAGGCTTGCAAAGGCCTTGGGCAGAAATTGCAGCAGCAGGTACTTGAACACGGTGATGAGGTTGGACACGATGACGAACAGGCCGCCCTCGCGCACCCACTTGGCAGCGGCGGGGTGCTTTGCCGCAAAGTTATTCCAGAAATTCATAGCCTGCTTCCTTTCAGCTGTTTTTCAAGCGCTCTTCCATACGGCTGTTCAGCACGAGGTTCTTCACAGCCTCAAAAATCACCCGCACAAGACCGATGATCCAGAAGCCCTGCAGCTCCATCACGATGCCGTCCACCATGCCCATGCTGATAGCGCCGTTGGTCATTTTGGCCAGCGCCCGCAGAGGCATATTGTACTGGAACAGGATGTTCAGGTCGGGCTTGCCCTTTTTGATGCTGCGGCGCAGCAGGGTGCCCAGCACGGCAGCCGCCAGCCAGCCGATGGGGCTGCGTCCGTGCCCCATCTCGCCCAGCGTCATGTTGCGGTCGATGTGCACCTTGTTCTCCGGGATGGGACGGCCCAGCAGCGCCTCAAACTCCGCGTCCGGCATGTTCTGCACCTGCGCAGTGCGGTAATGTGCAAGGTCTTTGCCCGCGTAGGGGTCGGGTGCGCCAGTGCTCTCCACCGTAACGGCGGCAGTCAAGCGGATATCGGCGCTGGAAGCGCCCACCAGCAGCTGATAGCTGCCGCCCTCCACCTCCCAGCGGTCGGTCTTGACATTCCAGTAGCGGAACGCCTTATCGTCCAGCGGGATGGTGACGGTCTTGCTCTCTCCGGCTTCCAGCTGCACCTTGGTAAAGCCCTTCAGCTCCTTGACGGGGCGGAAAACTTTTGCATCCGGCTTTGCCACATACAGCTGCACCACCTCGGCACCGGCACAGCTGCCGGTGTTGGTGACAGTCAGGGTCACGCCCTTTTCGTCTGCTTTCAGGTCACTGTACGCAAAGCTGGTGTAGCTCAGGCCGTAGCCGAAGGGGAAGGCGGTGGGCACACCGGCGGTGTCGTAGTAGCGGTAGCCCACATACAGACCCTCGCGGTACTCCACCGTGGGGCCGTCGCCGCCGAAATGCTCCTTTGCGGGGGTGTCGGCGTAGCTGCGCGCCCAAGTCTCAGCCAGCTTACCGCAGGGGTTCTGCGCGCCGGTGAGCACCTCGACCAGTGCGCCTGCACCGGCCTGACCGCCCAGACAGCCGTAGACCAGCGCCTTGCAGTCCTTGACCCAATCGCTTTCCAGCGAGGAGCCTGCACTCAGCAGCACCACCACGTTGGGGTTCGCTGCCGCCACAGCGGCCAGCAGTTCCAGCTGGTTCTCTGCCAGCTTCATGTCGGCGCGGTCGATGCCCTCGCTCTCCTTGATCTCGTCCAGACCCATGCACAGCAGCACCACATTGGCGTTCTTTGCCAGCAGCACCGCCTCGGCTTTCAGTGCCTCGTCGGGCTTGCCCTGCCGGTCAAAGCCCTTGGCGTAGCCGACGCTGTTCAGGCCGCTCTCGGCAAGGCAGTCCAAGAAGGAATCCACCTTGATGGAGTTGACGGCGCTGGAACCTGCACCCTGATAGCGGGGCGTCTGGGCAAAGTCGCCGATGACCGCCACCTTTTCCCCTTTTGCAAGGGGCAGCAGGCTGTTTTCGTTCTTCAGCAGCACGATGCTCTGGGCAGCAGCCCGGCGTGCCAGCGCGTGGTGGGCATCGGCATCGAACTTGTCGGGTGCGGCGTCCACCGCCGCCTTGGTGGTGAACACCAGTTCCAGCAGTTCCTCCAGCCGGGCGTCCACGTCCGCTTCGGTGATCTTGCCGGTCTGCACCGCCTTCATCAGCTCCCGGATGGCGTCCCCGCCGGGGGCGGGCATTTCCAGCGTAGAGCCGTTCTTTACGCCGAGGGCGTGGTCGTTGCTGCCGCCCCAGTCGGTGACCACTGCGCCGTCAAAGCCCCAGTCCCTGCGCAGGATATCCATGAGCAGGTGGGCGTTCTCGTTGGCGTAGGTGCCGTTGACAAGGTTATAGGCGGACATGATGGTCTTGGGCTGCGCCTCCTTGACCACCATCTCGAAACCGGTCAGGTAAATTTCCCGCAGGGTGCGCTCGTCCACGATGGAATCCGAGGCCATGCGGCGCAGCTCCTGACTGTTCACGGCAAAGTGCTTGGGGCAGGCGGCAATGCCGTTTTTCTGGATGCCGCGGACGTAGGCCGCCGCCATTTTACCGGCAAGGTAGGGGTCCTCCGAGAAATACTCGAAGTTGCGGCCGCACAGGGGGCTGCGCTTGATGTTCAGGCCGGGGCCCAGCAGCACCGACACGCCCTGTGCCGCTGCCTCTTCGCCCATGGCTGCGCCCACAGCCTCGCCAAGCTCCGGGTCCCAGCTGTTGGCAACGGTGGCCGAGGTGGGGAAGCAGGTGGCGGGCACACTGGGGTTCAGGCCCAGATGGTCAGCAGCGCCCGCCTGCTTGCGCACGCCGTTGGGGCCGTCCGACAGGGTAATGGCCGGGATGCCCTTGCCCGGCAGCGCCCGGGTGGTGAACACCGTGCCGCCGCTCAGCAGGGCGCATTTCTGTTCCAGAGACAAGCTCTTGATGATATCTGTGTGTTTCATGGGTCTCTCCTGACAATCAAAAAAAGGGGGCGGGCGTTTGCCCGCCGCCCCTTCTGTTCCTATGTGTTGATCAGACGGTTTTTACGTCCTCTTTCTTTTTACGGAAGCGGAGGATCGTCAGAACGACCAGAACTGCGATCAGACCGCCGCAGACACCATCCACTGCGTAGATGACCTTCTGGTAAGGCTCGACCTTTGCCAGATAACGGCTGCCCGGCATACCGCCGTTCATTGCCTTGGAGTTTGCAATGGTGTACAGGATGTTATGGATTGCTTCACGACCGTAGTGGTAATCTGCAACGTCATCCTTGTTAAAGGTGTACCGTGCGCCGGTGGGCAGGTTCGTCAGCTTGCCGTCTGCACCGGCCTGGATCATCTGGCCAGCGTCCATAAAGACACCGGTGTTTGCGTTGTCGGTGATGATAAAGCCGTGGAAGCCCCACTCGTTGCGCAGCAGGCCGGTGATCATGTTGTAGTTGCCGCCGGCCCAGGTATAGCCAACGCGGTTGAAGGAGGTCATGATGCCGGTGACGGACGGGATCTCGGTGGTGGCATTGCTGTAAGTGCCGTCGCCGTTGTCCTTTGCATAGTTCATCTCGACCTTATCAGACTTGACGCACATCTCAAAGGGCTTGAGGTAGATCTCGCGGGCCGCCTGCTCGTTCAGGAAGGTCGCAATGCTGTACTGGCCTTCACGGTCGCCGCGGTGGTCCTCCTGATCGTTGATGGCGTAATGCTTGACAAAGACATACATACCGCGGGAGGCGACACCCTCACACTCGAGGGAAGCAATGTGACCGCCGATGAACGGATCCTCGGAGTAATACTCGCTGTTACGGCCGGAGAATGCAGTGCGGTGCATATTGACAGCAGGTGCATACCAGCCATCAACGCCCAGATAGTAAGACTCGTCGCCAATGTTCTCGCCGTAGTGAGTGGCCAGATCATCGTTGTAGGTCTGTGCCAGAACGATCACGCCGCAGTGCGTGATGTTGCCCTTGAAGTAGAGGTTGCCGCTTGCATCAAAGCCGTAGTTGATCAGGCCGGTGGCAGTGTCGCGGTCGGTCGTGGAGGGCTTATCCACCGACTTGATGGCAGCCGTGCCATAGCCGGACTGCGTGATCAGGGTCTGATAATCGCTGGGGGTCAGCTGGTCGAGCAGTGCGTCCCACTTTTCATCATCGTAATCCAGACCGCGCATATCGATCAGACCCAGACCGTTGTCCTTGCCGTAAACGATCTCATCGGTCAGGGTGGAGAAGTCGGTGGGGTTCAGGGAATCAAAAGAATCCAGCTTTGCAAGGTCCTCCTTGCTGATCGTCTTGCGGTAGGTATAGGATGCAGCCTTGCCGCTGGCATCGGTACCATTGATGGGGTTGCCCCAGGTGCTGATCTGGTCGCTGACCTCGCCGTCAACGGTCGGCCAGGTGCCGGTCCAGTCACTGCGGGAGAGATACTGCAGCCCGCCGTTTGCATGATCCAGCTGGTTGGTGACCTCCACGCCGGTGGTGGTGTCGTTCTTATAGGTCGTGGTATCCACGGTGCCGTTGGCCGGGGTGTAGATTTCAACAAAAGCAGTGTCGCCATCCGCGGTCATGCCGTCTGCCACGGTCTTGCCCTTGGCAGAGAGGATGTTGTTGACCGCTTCGTGTGCGTTTTTAGCCGCAGTGATATAGTAATCACCTGCGTCCAGAATGTAGGTCTTGGCATTGACGTAGTCGTAGGACTTCAGCTGCTCCTGATCAAAGGTGATTTTCACCGTTTCGCTTGCACCGGGAGCCAGCTCCGAGGTCTTGGCGTAACCGACCAGTTCAACGGCAGCCTTTTCCACCTTGTTGGCCTTGTCATAATCGGTGTAAGGGCTCTGTGCGTAGACTTCCACAACGTCCTTGCCTGCAACAGAACCGGTGTTGGTGACCTTGACCGTCACGGTGCAGGTATCGCCATCCCAGCTGGTGTTGTAATCCGACCAGTCAAAGGTGGTGTAGGACAGGCCGTAGCCGAAGGGGTACATCACAGCATCGTCGTAGTTGTAATCGCCCGCATTGCCCTGACCGAGGACTTTATCCTCGTAACGGGTCTCGTAGTAGCGGTAGCCAACATAGATGCCCTCTTTGTAGCTGACGTAGTTGTACTTGGTGAGGTTGCCATTCTCATCGTAGTAGGCAAAGTCGCCGAAGTTCTGCGCCGCCGGGCTGTTCATGGCATCCACTTCATAGGTATCCACGGTGCGGCCGGAAGGATTGACCTTGCCGGAGAAGATCTCAGCCAGAGAGCACAGGCCGTAGTCGCCCATGGCAGGAGCCGAGATGACCGTGTGGATGCTGGGATAATCCTCCACCCAGCTCAGATCGACCGCTGCACTGGAGTTCAGCAGCAGCACCACATCGTCAAAGTTGTCGTTCAGATACTGCAGGATCTCCAGTTCCGTAGAATCCGGCTCCAGATAAGTCTTGGTCTTGTCCTCTTCCACATCGGTGTGGTTGTACATGGAGCGGGGCATATCACGGCCTTCGCCCGCCACACGGCTGAACACAAAAACAGGAACCGTATTCTTCATGGAATCGGTCAGACCCGGCTCTGCTTTCATAACAGACAAGGGGCATTCGTTGATGGAAAAGTCCTCGTCATCACCGTAGGAAACGGAACCAACGCCCAGACCGTAATCCTTGCCGTTGCCTTCGGAATAGAATTTCCAGAGGTCCTCGTTGACACCGAACCCGGCATCTTCAAAGGCCGTTTTCATATCGACTTTGTTGCCGCCGATGTAGCTGACTGCCGAATGGCTGACAAAACTGAAGGTGGTATCCGTGCTGTACGGCATTCTGCCTTCATCGTTCTTCAGCAGGACGATGCCCTCTGCTGCAATCTGCTTGTTCAGGGCGATCTCATCCTCAACCAGCGCATCCTCTGTGTCAAAGCCGGGCTTGCCGTATTCCATATTAATGCCTTCGGTCTTTGCCTTGCTGTTGTCGATGCCTCCGCTCTTCAGGCCCAAAATGCTCTGCACGCTGCTGGCGTTGGGCGGGATCAGCACATTGGCCGCAACTATACCGCCCGCCAATGCGACACACAACACACCCGAAACGGCAGTTTTGATGATCTTGCCCATCATCTTACCGTCCTTCTTTTTCTGTGCCATAACTGTTAACTCCTTCTCTTTTGTGTACACGACCCGGTTCATGGCTGTTCTCAGGAGTGCGTCCACTCCTTTGCTTGATGTCATTTTATCATATAAACCGCAAAACGAACCGTTCGCCGCACAATCTGTCGTTTTGGATGCATAATTTGCAGAAGTTACAATAATGTTTCAATTTTTATTGTGCTAATACACAAATATTGCAACATTGTATTTGTGCACCCTGCCAGACAACAAAAAAAACGGCAGGGGATACCTGCCGTAAAAATATTATTGCTTTTGGGGCAGCGGAAATAAGATCCGCAGGGTGCACCAGTTGTTTTCCCAGTGCATCGTCATGCTGCCGCCGTGCTGCCCGACGGTGGTGCGGACGCTTTTCAGGTCCGACCCCTGCTGCGGCAGACCGTCCGCATCCAGTGCCGGGGCGGCCTCTGTATAATGCTCGAACCGCAGCATGGCAAAGCCACCCTGACTGTACACCGCCACCTTGATGAGCCGCTTTTCGGGGTCCGGCTCGGCGCGCACGGCGGCAATGGCGTTGTCCAGCGCCACGCCCACAATGGTGCACAGCTCCCGGATGGTGAGAAAACCCAGCATCCTGCCGTCTGCTACACTGGTGATGGTGATATTCTCCTGCTGGCATTCCATGGTCTTGGCGGTGAGCAGGGTATCCAGCACCGGGTTGCCGGTCTTGTTCTCGGCCTCGTACTGGCGGATGTTCTGCTCCATGGCGGCAATGGCGGCGTTCTGCTTGGTCTGGTCCTGCTCCTCCCGGATGCGGGCAAGCTGGACTTTCAGTTCATGGTACCGCCGGTTGATGAGGTTGATGCCCTCCTTGCTGCGCTTGTACTGCTCGTACTGGCGGTGCAGTACCTCGTCCATGGCGGCAAGCTCGCTGTGCAAAGCGTTCTCCTGCAGCTGCTCGTGCTGCACAGATAAGATCAGCACGCCGGAAAAATCCACCAGTGTGCGGATGGAAAAAATGCTCATGTTGATCTCGCTGCCGGGCAGAAAGCCCAGATTGCTCACCGCAAAGGCGGTCAGCGCCAGCATGACCGCCGTCAGGGCGGCGCTGCCGCCGATCTGTAAGTGCCCGGCGGGCTGGGGACGGCGGTGCTGCAGATAGCACATGATGCCGAACAGCGTCCCATACACCAGCGCCAGCAGCAGCAAAGACAGCGGCTCCCATGGGCCGCGGGCGGGCCAGAGGGCGCAGTGCAGCTGCCACTCCACGCTGGCGGCAAGCTCGGCCAGAATAAACGCCCGGGCGCAGTGATACCCGGCTTCCAGCAGGGTGATGCTCCACACACCCCATAAATATAAGTAGGAAAGCCCGATGGCCGTTACCATGCAGGGGATCCAGAGCCCGCCGGGCACGTTGCCCGTCAGCCCCAGAAAGGCCGACAGCACCGCCGCCCACAGCAGGGTGACACCCACGGTAACTGCCTTGGAAAAGCGGGGTGCAAGCGCCGGTGTGACCAGCAGTACCGCCAGACACTCGGCAAGGGCGGTGTACAGCCGGGGGATATCCGGCAGCGCGGTCATGAGCCCTCACCTCCGATGTAATCGGTCAGTGCGGCAAGAAAGGCCTTGCGCTTGGGGCGGCTGACCTGCAGCTCGCAGGGGCCCACCTGCACGGTGCTCTGCCGCAGCTCCCGCACCTGTGCCAGATTGACAAGGTAGCCGCTGTTGCAGCGGGCAAAGGGGCAGTCTGCCAGCTTTTCCTCAAAGGTCTTGAGGGCGCCGGGGGCGGAAAAATCGCCCTCATCGGTATAAAAGTGCACCCGGTGCCCCTCGCTTTCCAGATAATAGATGCTTGCGGTGTCCAGACGGCGCAGCCCGCCCTCCACCGGCACGGTCAGGTAGCGCTTTGCCCGCTTTTCCAGCCGGGCAACGGCCTTGAGCAGCTGCTGCGAAAAGGCAAAGTAGGGCACCGGCTTCAGCACATAGTCCAGCGCTCCCACCGAGTAGCCCCGGATGGCATACTGCGCCATATTGGTGATGAAGATCAGGATGACGTCTGCATCCATCTGCCGGATGCGCTCTGCCGTGGTCATGCCATCCAGATGCTTCATCTCCACATCCAGAAAAATAATGTCGTAGACCGCGCGGTAATCCTCCAGAATATCCACGCCGTCCGCAAAGACCGTCACTTCAAACTCTGTCCCGTACTGCCGGGTATACCGCCGGACATACTCCTGCAATACCCCCTGCACCTCCGCGTCATCCTCTACGATCGCCACCCGGATCATGACCGCACCTCCCTTACCACACCTTTGTGGAACTGTTACGGCTCTATTATAGCGCAATCCCGTCCGGTTTGCCAAGGGGCACTCCGCAACAAAGGGCAGGGCAGCCCACAGCTGACCACCGTGGACGTGAACCCCTACCAGCTGGGCATGGAGGCTGCCAGCCAGACCATCAACCACATCGAGAACCCGAACCTTCTGGCCACAAAGATCATCGTGCCGCACAAGCTCATCCCCCGGGAGAGCTGCTGCCCGCCGGAGGAGCAGCGCTAGGAAGTGCTTTTTCAGCAAGACAGTGTCCGCTTCCGGGAGCTGCCGCGCAGCGCTTGCTATCCTGCCCCCAGAGTAGACAGCGTAAAAAACGCTGCATCCTCCGGGGGTATTTTTATGCCCAAAAGGGCACAAAAGAATGCCCGCCCACCTGTGGGAAACCACGGTGGGCGGGCATTTTGCGTTTTATTGTTCGTGCCGCTGTAAAAGCATTCAGAGGGCGGTGGGCTGGGGTACCAGCCGGAAGAGCATTACGGGCAGCGCGCTGTTTGCAAAATCCAGCGTAAGGATGATCGTTCCGCGCTCTGTTTCAAACGGCAGCTCCGTCTGTGTGCCGTCCGGGGCAATGCGCACAAGCTTTTTGCCTTCCAGCAATCCGGCGGGCAGCGCGAGCCTTACCCGGCCGGTGGGCTGCGTCAGGCTGCCTGCGGTTTCAAAGGCCACACTCAGGTATTCCCCATTCGTCCGTGCGGTCACATCCTCCGCAGAAAGACTGCCGCTGTTAGTCCACGCCGTTGCGGCGTCGATCTTTTCCAGCTGCGCGGCGTTTTCTGCCTGCCCGCACACGGGGCAGAAGGTCAGCGTTTCGCCTTCCGCAGTGCGGAAAGTAAACTTCCGGCAATCCGTGCTGCCAGTGTGCGCACAGCCCTGCCGCAGACAATCGGCGCTCTGAGAGCCGGTTCCGTTCGGGGACCATGCACCGAACTGGTGTCCCAGCTGATCGGTCGGGTCTGCGGTGTAGCTGTCTTTGCAGCGGGAGCAGGTAAAAACAGTATAGCCGTCTGTTTCACAGGTAGGCTCTACGGTAACAGCCTGATAATCATGGTTCAGCGCGGGCTGCTCCGCATAGGTGGTATAGTCACAACGAGAGCAGGTTTTGTAAGCATCCCAGCCCTTTTCCGTACAGGTGGGGGCTTTTGCTGCGTGCTGCTCCAAATCATGATTCAGTGCGGGCAGCTCTTTGCGGGTGGTATAGTCGCAGCCGAAACGGGAGCAGGCTTCGTAAGCATCCCAGCCGATTTCCGTACAGGTGGGGGCTTTTGCTGCGTGCTGCTCCAGAGCATGGTTCAGTGCGGGCAGCTCCGCGTAGGTAGTATAGTCGCAGCGGGAGCAGGTTTCGTAAGCATCCCAGCCGATTTCCGTACAGGTAGGAGCTTTTGCTGCGTGCTGCTCCAGAGCATGGTTCAGTGCGGGCAGCTCTGTGCGGGTGGTATAGTTGCAGCGGGAGCAGGCTTCGTAAGCATCCCAACCCTTTTCCGTACAGGTGGCGGCTTTTGCTGCGTGCTGCTTCAAATCATGGTTCAGCGCGGGCAGCTCTGCATAGGTGGTATAGTCGCAGCGGGAGCAGGTGTCGTAAGCATCCCAGCCGATTTCCGTACAGGTGGGGGCTTTTGCTGCGTGCTGCTCCAGAGCATGGTTGTTTGAGTCTTTTTCGCCGTATTCTGCACCACACGTCACACAGACCGCTTTGGCGCTGCAGGTTGCTGTGCCGCCGGTACAGTTTGCAGTATCAACCGCGTCGCAGTTGCTGCGCGTGCAGCTGCGGATGTGTGTGCCGTTGCCGGCGGATGACCACTCGCCCCATGCGTGACCGAGAATGCCATATTCCGACCAGCATAAGCGACAGATTTTGCCTGTGGTGCAGGTGGGGGTTTCGGTGCCGCCGGTATGATACGAAAACTGTTTATAAATGATCTCGTTCTCCGTGCGGCAGGTCCTGCATTTTATACGGATCTTATGATAGATTGGATCAGCATTTGATTGCCATACGTATCCGAGGATATCACAGGTTTTATCAGCCTTACATTGGATGCAGTACGTGAAGGCATAAGCTACTGCTTTAGCGTTTAACGCGATCCCCGGTATCAGGCACACCATTGCCAGCACCGTCAAACACCGGATCAGCCATTTTTTCATGTTACTCCCTCCTTGTCATCAAACCTTGTTATCCTTTCAGATCAAACTGCACGGACAGC
>ERZ1673738.5195-NODE-5195-length-12098-cov-5.470481_pt1 | contig 12098 bp, 10 predicted proteins | sample MGYA00580198_ERZ1673738 | MGnify/ENA primary metagenome ERZ1673738 (study PRJEB41218, sample SAMN15661784) | gut metagenome | host: Homo sapiens | place: Canada: London | collected 2015-08-20/2019-03-30 | study: EMG produced TPA metagenomics assembly of... | reverse complement strand
TTGAAAGCTTTCACCCATATAGACACGCGAATCCGAAAAGGTTGGAACTTTATGAAAAAATTATTTAAAATCGAAAAGAGAGATAATCGGAAGGATGTTCAGATATATTCCTTCTTCCGGTTGGAGGGCTTACCGTGAAAATGCCGCCCGCAAAACGCAGGCGGCATAAGGGATCATTTCTTTTCGATAGGAATTCGGATTTCAACGGTTCTGTCGGCATAGAGGATTGTGTCATAACTGCCTCGCGCCCAATCTTTGTCAATTCAATTATAACAGAATACCCGATAAGAGTCAACGCTTTTCCTCTTCCGCTGCGGCATATTCCTGCTCCGCACGGCGAAGGGCTTCCTCCTCCCGTGCCGCACGGCGCGCCTCATCCTCGGCGGCTGCGCGCTCCTCTGCACGTTCCTCGCGGCGCGTACGCTCGGCGGCTGCGGTGTTCGACTCAAGCTCCTCCTGATTCCGCCTGTGGTAAGCGTCCCACCCCGAATCCTCGATGGAATAGCGGATGTCGTTGTTTCCCGATGAATCATTTTTTGAATTTTGCGTATACTGGGTATTGACAAACTGATCATTTTGTGATATAGGAGTGTCAGTAAAAGCATTCTCGTTATAACCGCCGGCGATATCTGCCGTCCGTTCACTGGCTTGAATGCTTTTATTTTTTACTCTCACAAGATTTCCGGCTCTGAGTTCCCGGTCAATATAGCGCTTCATGTCGTCTCTTCCAAAGGCAGTGGCAATCTTGTTTGTATCTATGAATACCTCGTTATACTGTCCCTTTTCGTTTATGTATACCGGGACATTCACGGTATTGCCGTTTGCGTCCTTGTACTGCGAAATCAGAAGAAAATAGTTCTCACGCCTGCTCGGTTTGGAGGCATTCTTCGTTCCGCGGTACGCAAGCGTCACATCGTCAAGACCGCCGATTATCTTCAGGAACAGCTCTTTTCCGAGTCCGTGATAATGTGTGTGCTCGTCAGCCTTCAGCCCGAGCCGCTTTGCCTCCGCTTCGGTGTAAATATTTTCCCGTATGTGTGAAGCTTTCATGAGCATCGGCAGATCATGCACACCGGCTTGGCTTGCAAGGATCACAGGACTTGATTCGGTGAGCTTTATTTCCTCTCTCAAGGACAGATCTGACAGTGCCCGGTCAACATCCGCCTCAGCGTTCGGAGCAAGAGCGTAGCTCACACCGTCATTCGCAAATACGACATCCGACCGATCGATATCGGGACGGGTGTTTTTTCTCTGCTCCGCGGTGTACTCCGATCTGCCGGAAGCATCACGCGCCTCCACCTCTCCGGCGGTGTTGTAGTATTTCAAAGAGCTTAATCTCCGAATATCGTTTTTGGAGCGATAGTATTTTTCCGTCGCTTCCGCATATGCCCAAAACAACTCCTGCGCCTTTTCGCCCGTAATTTCATCGGCAAATCGGTCATAAGCTTTTGCAAACCCGGTATCGGAAGCATTGCCGTCGCGCAGCATGCGGTCTATATATTCATCATACCCGGAAACCGCATCCATGACCTCGGGATTGCTGCGGCTTTCTTCCCGGAGCTCGTTTCTGAGGTCGTCTTTCCTGCCGATTGCCTCGTTTAAGATTCTCGCACTCCAGCTCTCAACACTCGATCCCCCGGCAAATCCCTCGATGCCCTGTATTGCGTGCTGAAGCTCATGCATGAGAACTGCCTTCGCATTTTTGCTCCAGCCAAGCTCAAACTTCCGACCCGTGAAGCCGTTCTTGCCCCACACAAGCTCCTGGTATCTCTTTCCGAGGTCGGACGAGAAGAATTTGTTCATTGCTGCCTTTTCAAGCTTAAGCCATTCCGCCGCGTCCATGTCACCGTAAGCATCATCCTCGAAGAATTTGTTGTACTCCCTGTACTCCGGCGTCTGCTCTATACGCTCGATCTCCGCCTTGCGCCCGCCCTCGAGATAATCAGTGTATTCCTTTGTGTGCCGCTTGAAAAGCTCCGTGCTGAGCGTGATATAGTTTGAGTTTCTCTGATATGTTCCTTCCACTCCCGGCTCCGTGGACTGAATGATAACATTGATTCTGCGCAGCTCCGGATACGCCGTGAACAGCTCACCGTGATCGAGAATGTCGGACAGCTTGCCCGTGAAGTATACCTCTTCGCCGTCGGTGTGCCGTTCAAGTTTCGGATTTTCGATCAGATGCGCGTCAAGATCGTCGATCTCGTACCGCCACTTGCCGTCGTACCCCTTGAACCATCCCGTCTCCCGGCGTATATCCTCGCTCGAACGTCCTTCCTCGTCAAGCTGCATCGCTTTCCGCAAAAGACTCATGTCCGCCGTCGCCGACTTTTCCCCCGCAAAGCTGAATTTTGTCTCGGCGCTCTCCGCACCGCGCGCCTTAACTTCGCGCACCGCACGGCCCCACAGCTCTCTCGCGTACTGCACATCCTTCAGGATGCGGGAGCTGACCGCACGGACGCGCCCCGTCAGACGGCGGATTATCTCGTCGAGAAACGCAATGATCTTCCGCCCGAGCGACGGCTTGTAATCCACCGCCGCGCGTATCTGCGCAACATCGCCGAAGAGATACCGCCCCACATACTCCTCGCACAGCTCGAAGTCCACACCGTCCGCATCGAGGTTCTCACCGTGCGCGGCATACGTCTCCTTCTTCTGCGCCCGAAGCTCGTCAAGGCTCATCCCCTTTTCACGCGAAAGCTCGCGCAGCGCAAGCTCACGCAGCGCGCCGTAGTCGGACGTGGTCTCGATCGCATGAGTCATCTCCGAGGCAATGATCGACGCGACGGTGCGCCCCGACGCGGCGTTTACATGGATCGTGCCGTTTTTGTAATATCCGTTTACCGTCGGATCGTCGCTGCGGAAAAAGATTATGCGCCGGCCGAGTATGTGCGAAAGCTCCTCCGCCGCTGCCTGCTGAGCCGGAGACGCACCGTATTCGCGCCCCGTCCTCGTCGCTTCGTTCATCGCAATAACTCTCGTCTGCTCCGTCGGAGTGTATCCCTCGCGGTCAAGCGCTTCGTCACCGAACGCAGCGGAAGCTTCCGAGCCTTCGCGGTCGACTGCAAAATCGCCTTCGCCTGCGCCGTTTTCTGCCGTGTCCGCAGCATCATTTTCGCTTTCCTGCGTATACTGACTGTTGACAGCAGCATTATTCTGTGATATACTGTTGTCCGAAGAGGATTCCTCGTTAGTCTCGGTCATCCCGGCTTTGTCGGGACCCGTTCGGCGAGGGGTCCTCTCTTTTACGGAAAACGAGTCCGGCTTGAAGTTTACGATGTCGTACAGAAGCATCTCTCCGTTTTGCGTATACCCGACGACGACCTCGGCATTGTAGTCGTTCTGCCCGACGCGCATGAGCACGCGTCCGCGCGCAAATTCCTTGATGTTGTCCTTTCGCGGATGCTTTATCTCCTCGTTTACATAGTCCGTCGAGGCGCGCACGGCTTCGTCGAGATTTCCCGCCGCACGCAGCTTGTCATCGAAAACCTGTCCGTCGTTCTTTTCGGTAAAGCGAGAGTATCCGGAACGAGTGTACTCTCGCCCGGTCTTTCCGGTGATCTCGATAACACCGTTTCCCACACGGATGCCGTTCGGATAATTCTGAGATAATGCCGCACTTGCAGCGGGACGCCGGATGTGATATAATCTTTGCAAAAGCCTCCACATCGTGCGAATCCGAGACCGATCGAGGCGCGGCAGCAGATTTCGAAAGGAGCGAAAGCTATGCTGGAAACGAAAAGACTGATACTGAGGAAGTGGACCGAGGCGGATGATGCCGATCTTTTTGAATACGCAAAGGATCCGGATGTCGGTCCGATTGCGGGCTGGCCTCCGCACAAATCCGTCGAGGAAAGCAGAAATGTGATAAAAAACGTATTAAACGGCGCGGAATGCTACGCGGTATGCGAAAAAGGCAGCAACACCGCAATCGGCGCTATCGAACTTATATTGAACGGGCATACGGATGTAACAAAGCGTGACGACGAATGCGAGCTCGGATATTGGCTCGGCAAGCCGTTTTGGGGGAGAGGATACATCCCCGAAGCCGCCGCGGAACTTATCAGAAGAGGATTTGAGGACCTCGGTATGACGACGGTGTGGTGCCGTTATTTCGACGGAAATCAAAAATCAAAGCGGGTTCAGGAAAAATTGGGATTTGTATTTCATCATACGGACAGTGAGGTTCCCGTTCCGCTTCTCGATGAGGTAAGAACCGATCACACAAACATCCTGACGAAAGAACGTTGGGAGAAGATGAAATAAAGCATAATTTGCCGTTCGACGCGGCATGGCAAATCACGACGTTTTTCGTGCCCCCGCTCACGCGCTTGCCCTGCAGCGTAAAATGTATTTTGATAATTTGGCGCAAAACACTTGACACATTAAGAAGTATGTGCTATAATATAGTGCGTTCGGATGAAGGTTTTCGTATGCCGGAGTGGCGAAATTGGCAGACGCCCGGGACTTAAAATCCCGTGTGACGAAAGTCACGTACCGGTTCGAGCCCGGTTTCCGGCACCAATCTTACTTTTCAGATTTGCCGGTACCGCAAGACAGACGTTATTTCATCCGAAAAGACAATATCGCGGGGTAGAGCAGTTGGTAGCTCGTCGGGCTCATAACCCGGAGGTCGTGTGGTTCAAGTCCCACCCCCGCAACCAACAAGTAGCACCGAAAAAGATATCGGGGCTGAAAACCCAGAAACCACAACGGTTTCTGGGTTTTTTCATGCCGATTTTTAAGGTGGAATTCAAAAGATATCATTTCCCCAAATCGACCTTTGGGGAGGACTTGAACTAAATTCATAGGGTTTTAGGGGCAGATTTTACGATTGATTTCGTAAGGTCTGCCCCTTTTTTTGTTTTTCTAATTGTTAAATGTTTGTGTTCTCGGAGGTTGCGCATAAATTGTATGCGCAACCTCTTTTTTCGTATATAGCGCATTATGAGCGTTGATATAAATCTAATAACGAAAGGAGTGGTGTATATGATTGCGGCGAAGACAGCAAATCAAAACAAAATTCAGGAGGTAAAGAAAGATGAATGATTGGGAACGATTACACAGACAAGCCGAGAGATATAAACAGTCATATCCCCCGGGAACAAGAGTAATGCTGCTTAATATGAACGACCCATATTCTCCCGTTGAAAGCGGTATGCGCGGAACGGTTCAGAGTGTGGATGATATCGGTCAACTCCTAATGAAATGGGATAATGGCAGGGCGCTTGCGCTGATCCCCGGCGAAGACTCATTCCGTCGATTGACACAGGAAGAAATCGACCGGGAGTTACAGGAACAAGCTCAGGAACAGACTATCAGCGAACAATCGATGTAATGTGAGGTGAAGCAGAAAAACAGGACGGATGCCTTATGGCAATCCCATTCATTGATTTGTGTTCGGGTATCGGCGGTTTTCATTCCGGACTCGTAAATACAGGTCATTACAGATGCGTCGGTCATGCAGAAATTGATAAGAACGCAGAAAAAGCGTATAACGCCATTTACGGAGAAGAAGGAGGTTTGAATTATGGCGATTTGCGAACAATCAATCCAAGGAAACTCCCCCACTTCGACCTGCTTTGCGGCGGATTTCCTTGCCAAAGCTTCTCGGTTGCAGGACGGCGTCTCGGTTTCAGAGATACAAGAGGAACTGTCTTCTTTGAAATTGCCCGAATCCTTGCAGAAAAACGGCCTCCGTTTTTACTCTTGGAAAATGTCCTCGGTCTGTTATCGCATGACAGCGGCCGGACGCTTAATACCATCTTCTCCGCGCTTGTTGAAATGGGGTATAATCTCGAATGGATGGTGCTTAACAGCAAATACTTCGGAGTCCCCCAACAGCGAAGACGGCTGTATATTGTCGGATATCTTGATCCGAGATGTGCCGGAAAGGTATTTCCTCTCAGCGGCGGCAATGCGAAAAATCTTAAGCAACTTATCCCGGGACCGCAAGGCCAAAGAGTCTACGAAACAGACGGAATAGCCTGTACGCAGTGTGCAGGCTCAGGCGGTTGGGGCGGTAAAACCGGATTGTATTTTATCGATATGAACGCCGATCCGGTCATTACCGATGTTGCCCGATGTATAACCGCAAGACAGGATTCCGGAGTAAGCAATCACAGAGGTGAACACTCTGCGGTTCTTATCGAAGACGCACCGAGAGCAATACTGACACCCGACAGAGAAACTGTCCGTCAGCAGGGCCGCCGTATGAAAGAGCCGAATGAAGCCATGTTTACGATAACCGCACAGGATAAGCATGGAATTTACCATAAAGGAAGAATCCGCAAACTTATGCCTATCGAATGTTGGCGGTTGCAAGGTTTCACGGACGAACAATTCTATAAAGCACAGGCAACCGGTCTGAAAGACGGTCACCTATATAAAATGGCAGGTAACGCAGTCAGCGTACCTGTCATTTCTGCTATCGGGCAGAGACTATACGAAATAAACCACGAATTTGGAATTGTAAAGGAGTAGTCATTATGCCTAACCATATTATAAACACTATCCGGTTGACGGGAGATCGGGAGAAAATAAGTGAACTGCTCGAATCAGTTAAGGATAACAGATTCGGAATCGGCTCTCTTGATTTCAACAAAGTCATTCCCATGCCGAAAAGTTTGCAGATTGAAATCAATGCTCAAACAAAAAGCACAGCCTCGGAATTTATAAGCAGAACTATCGAAGAAAATCTCGACCTCATCGGTAAGAAAGAAAACTATGTCGGGTACATTGCTATGCGGCCGAGAGTTGAGAAACAAGGTGCTCACGGTTTGTTTTCGCAAACGGACAGACCGATAGATCTTTCTGCCGTATCAAAAGAGGTTGCGGAACACGAGGGCGCGGTATGGACAACTATCATGTCTCTTCGCAGAGAGGACGCAGCGAAACTTGGTTATGATAATGCAAAGGCATGGCGTGACCTGCTTCGAGGTCAGGCAAACAAATTGGCAAAAGCCATGGGCATTCCTCTCGGCGACCTGCGTTGGTATGCAGCATTCCATAATGAGGGCAGCCATCCGCATATCCACATAATTTCATACTCGGTAGGGAAAGAACCGTATATGACCGAGCAGGCATTACAAACATTCAAATCGGACTTTGCCCGAGAGATTTTCAAGAACGACCTTTATCACACATACCGGGACATGACCACACACAGGAACGAACTGCGCAGAACCGGCAGAGATAAAATTGCGGAAATTGTTCAGCAGATCAATAACAGCGCATATGAAAATGAAACTGTTGTAACGATGCTTCTGGAACTGTCAAAGACGCTTGAAAATTACGAGGGCAAGATGGTTTATGGTTATATGCACAAGGCGGCTAAGAATCTGATTAACGGTGTCATCGATGAACTCGCCAAGGATGCCCGAATTGCAGAACTCTATAATCTATGGTATGAGCAGAAAGAAAATGTTTTTCGCACCTATCAAGATACGATGCCAAAGCGCATCCCGCTATCCGCAAACAAAGAGTTCAACTCTATTAAGAATGCGGTTATCCAGGAAGCGCTCAACATCCTGCACAACAGAATTACCTTTGAGGAAGATATGCAGCAGGAAACGGAAACTCCCGAGGAAACAATGACCTATACAAGTGAAACCACCTCCAAGAGAAATCCGTGGACTAACCCCAACGATATGCATTGCCAATATATTATGGGGCGTGAACTATTGGATATTGACTCCGAGAATTTCGATCCCGAAGAAGGTGTTCGGCTGTTGACTCTTTCTGCAATGCAGGGATTTGATGTTGCAATGTATCGGCTCGGGAAACTGTACTTACAGGGTGAAGTGGTTGAGAAAAATGTTGGTGAAGCGCTCCGATGGTTTTGGAAAGCTGATGCAAAGGACAATCCCTATGCACAGTATCAGCTTGGAAAAATCTATCTTAAAGGCGAGGATGTGTCGGCAAATTATGTGACTGCACAAAGAATGTTTGAAAAGTCAGTACGCCGGGGCAATGCATACGCGATGTACTCGCTTGCAAAGATGCATCTTCAAGGCACGGCGAAATACAGCGATATTAACTATGCCGTTCGATTGCTCTCAGAAGCAGCAAAACGGGGAAACCAATGGGCAGAGTATCAACTCGGAAAGATGTACCTCTACGGTCAGGGAGTTGATAAGGATTACGAACTCGCTGTACAGTTACTGACCTCCTCCGCAAGCAAAGGAAACGAGTATGCTCAATATATTCTTGATAACTACCATCCGTACACGCACAATAGTTCGGCAACGGTATTGGCATCTATGCGTCTCTTGGCGAGGCTTTCGCAAATCATCCGTGATGATGCAGAAAAAAGGAATACAAACAGCCGTACCATTGACCGCAAACTCATGCGAAAGATTGAGGAAAAGAAAATGGCTCAAGGTCAAAAAATGGGCTGATAATCAAGGAAAAGGAGTTGCTATGGCAAACTATATTCACTACACGCAGGAACAAAAGGATCGTGCAAGGACAACCGATATTGTAGATTTATTGGAACGGCAAGGTGAACGACTGAAACGGTCAGGCAAAGAATATCAATGGCGCGACGGGTCTGAGAAGGTAACGATTCGGGGAAACCTGTGGTATCACCAGTATGAAGAAGCTGGTGGCGATGCTATAGACTTTGTCCGCAAATTCTATAATAAGAATTATCCCGAAGCAATGGAATACCTTCTTAACGGCTACGGCGGGACTCTGACTGCGGCACTGCCCATCGAGCAAAAAGAAAAAGCATTTAACCTGCCGGAGAAAAATGATAATATGCGCAGAGTATATGCTTACCTTCTCTCGCGCAGAGGAATCAGCAGGGATGTTATAAATGCATTTGCCCGTAAGCAAATGATATACGAATCGCTCCCCCATCATAACGCTGTATTCGTCGGCTATGATACTAACGGAGTAGCGCGTCATGCGCACAAGCGCGGGACCGGCTCACAAAGTACCTACAAAGGAAATGCAGACGGAAGTCTTCCGGAGTACAGTTTTCACTGGAACGGTACGAGTAACAGAGTCTTTCTTTTTGAAGCTCCGATTGATATGCTGTCATACATTACGATGAACCCGAACGGCTGGCAGCAAAATACTTATGCGGCATCCTGCTCTGTGGCGGACAGGGTGCTTTTTCAATGTCTTAAAGACAATCCGAATTTAACAGAGGTGTATTTGTGCTTTGACAGTGATACCGCAGGTCAATCAGCAGCAAAGAGAATATCGGATAAACTGTTTGCGCAAGGCTATAAATCAGAAATCCTCGTACCGGCAAAAAAGGATTGGAACGAGGAATTAATTATGCAGAAGGAAGGTGAACAAGCGTGGACGGAACAATCATACTGATTATTGTGGCAACAATTATGTTCGCCGTTATCGGCGGCGTTACTCTCGCTTCCCACATCTATAATCTTAACAGTATCAAATCCAAAACCGTCGGAGACTGGCAGCATGGTACTGCACGGTTCTCAACAAACTCTGAACTGAGACGAACCTATAAATACATTCCGTATGAGCCGAAAGTTTGGAGAAAGAAAGCTAAGCAGGAAAACCTTAATTTGCCGCAGGGAGTGATATTAGGAGTAAAGAAAAAGAACGGCATTGATTATGCAATGGTTGATGATGACGATGTGCATACTCTTATGATCGGTGCGGCAGGCTGCGGTAAAACCGCTTTCTGGCTTTACCCCAATTTGGAATACGCCTGTGCCGCGGGCATGTCGTTTTTAACAACCGATACAAAGGGTGACCTGTATCGTAATTACGGAAAAATAGCAAAGCAGTACTACGGTTACGATGTCGCTATTATCGATCTGCGCAACCCGACAAAATCGGACGGCAATAATCTTTTGCATCTCGTAAACAAGTATATGGACGAGTATAAATCCCATCCCGAAAACATAGCGCTGAAAGCAAAAGCCGAAAAATACGCAAAAATAATTGCGAAGACTCTGATATTCAGTGATGGTGATGCGGCATCCTACGGCCAAAACGCATTCTTTTATGATGCGGCCGAAGGTCTGATGACTGCGGTCATTCTGTTGATTGCCGAGTTTGCGCCGCCCGAGCAGAGGCATATTGTGTCTGTATTTAAACTGATACAGGATTTGCTTGCACCAAGCGGTGTGAAGGGAAAGAACCAATTCCAACTTCTTATAGAAAAACTGCCGCCCGAACATAAAACGCGGTGGTTTGCCGGTGCCGCACTGAACACAAGCGACCAGGCAATGGCTTCTATCATGTCGACTGCGATGTCGCGACTTAATGCTTTTCTTGATTCGGAACTTGAACAAATCCTTTGCTTTGATACGGCGATTGATGCCGAAAAGTTTTGTTCAAGCAAGTGTGCTATTTTTATTGTTTTACCAGAGGAAAATCCCGCAACTTACTTTATGGTGTCACTGCTTCTGCAACAGTTATACAGAGAAATACTTACCGTTGCAGACGAACACGGCGGTGCATTGAAAAACCGTGTAATGTTCTACATGGACGAGTTTGGAACTTTGCCGGCCATCAGTTCTGCCGAGATGATGTACTCTGCATCCCGTTCCCGAAAGTTGTCGCTTGTCAGCATTATTCAGTCATATAAGCAGCTTGAAAAGAATTACGGAAGCGAAGGTGCAGATATTATCAAAGATAACTGTCAGGTAACTATTGCAGGCGGTTTTGCGCCGACCTCCGGAACGGCTGATGAAATCTCCAAATCCCTCGGCACTCGGACTGTTATGACAGGCTCGGTCTCAAGAAGCAAAAACGATCCCTCGCAGAGCCTACAAATGACCGAAAGACCGCTCATGACCGCAGACGAACTCAAATCGATGAAGAAAGGTAACTTCATCGTTATGAAGACAGGCACTCACCCATTTGTATCAAAACTGAAACTGTTCTTCAAATGGGGTATCGAGTTTGATACAGAGAAGTACACTGTTCCCGATAAAGGTGCTCGTAAAGTATCCTATACAAACAAGGAGATTATTGAGAATAATATGCTCGAACAATATCCGGACTCCTACTATCCGCCGTCCCGCTCTGCTCGTAGGTCTGCCTCGGGCGGACAAGCCTTGTCGCAAAGCAACGAGCCTCTGTTCAGAGAACCGGAGCAGAGCGTCCGGACAGATTAAAGGCGGTGATTTTTTATGGCATATTACCGTAAATTATATGATCGAGACGAGCTTCCCTCAAGAGCGAAGCTCGTCTATATTTATCTCTACGACAGATGCGATGCGGAAAGAAAGGCATGGCCGAGCGTTAAAACCATTGCCAAAGAGTTGTCTATTTCCGATAAGACCGTCCGTCGGGCAATAAAGGACTTGGAAAAAGCGGGTCTTATCCGCAAGGAATATGCAAAGCGAAAAAACGGCTCGTTCACAAGCAACCGTTATTTTTTACTGTGATTCGCCAAGGGGATAGTCTGCTTACTATGTGTCAGTAGCCCTCTCCCATTTTGGTAGACCAAGGAAGTACCCACTCTAAGATATACTACAGCAGAAGAATAGAAGACAATAACATAAAGAACAGCAACGGTGGACAAACCTGCCGTTGCTGTTCGGTCTTTTATTGCTTATGTTTGCGATAAAACTCGACCATGAGTTTATTGAGAATGTCTTGCTGTTGTGCTGTAAGCCCCGGGCAATTGCTTGTGCCGCTCTTAAACTCGTGAATCATGGCGTGTATTATTTCTTTCTGCTCGTTTGATAATCCGTCCACAGAAACCATCTCTTCCTTGTCGATACCAACGAGGTAATCAAGCGATACATTGAAGAACACGGCAATATCAGTAAGAACCTCCAATGGCGGGATTCGTAAATTATTTTCATAGGCGCAAATCACGGACTTGCTGCGATTTATTTTCTTTCCCAACGCCGCTTGAGACCTATTCCGACTCATGCGAAGTTGCTGTAATCGTATTCCGAAATCGAACAACCTGTACACCTCCTGTAGTTCTATTTCAGTAATATTTTAATACACTTGCGTTTCGTATGAGTAAGCGCTATAATATTATTGTTCCGTATTAGTAGACTTTTATTATTTTTCCGTTCTCTAAAATGGAACAATAGATGCGAGCGGTATCTTGTATGAATCTGATTTTTTGTATTGATGACAAGAGCGGGATG